>JABLTO010171005.1_pt1 | contig 12383 bp, 10 predicted proteins | sample 7160091 | NCBI WGS metagenome assembly JABLTO01 (sample SAMN14651225, study PRJNA627086) | human gut metagenome | isolation source: feces | host: Homo sapiens
ATACATCTTTGAATTATCCGCCGAATATTTGATATATACAGAAAATCCCCGCGTCATCAGCATCCATGCAAGCGAAGCAAGCACAGCTCCGGTAAACTCATGCCGCATATGTCCGCGCCGGTTCGGAAGCTGATAATAAATCAGAAGCAAAAAGACAAAGATAACAAGAAATGTCACAACATTCTTCAAGCTCAAAATCAAAAGTGTTGCATCTGCAAATGCCGGGTAATTGTCAATAATCTTATGGGCGATCTGCGAACCGAATGCCTGTATCGCGATCACGACGATACAAAGTACCATAAACACCAGTGTATATAACGCACAGATCAGCCGCACAAGGAAATAATTTTTGTTCTGTTCCACACCATAAATTTTATTTAACCCGGTCGAGAGTGCCTGAATGCCCTTTGCTGCAGACCACAAGCTGACAAATACCGTAATGAGTGTAAACGACTGCACATTTGCATTGACTACATCATCCACAATATACGCCACATAAGATTCCAGTCCGCTCGGTACGACACGCAGAATATAGCCAAGTACATTTGTGTTCATAACGGACAGCTTCGATACGATCATGACAAGCAGCATCATAAACGGAAAAAAAGAAAGCATGACAAAGAAAGCAACCTGTGCCGCATACGCCGGCACGCTGTCTGCGGTTGCTTTGTTCACAAATTTGATAATAAACCGAACGACCTTTTTCATACATCCCCCGTTTTGTTATTCTGAATCTGCTGTTTCCTCTCCATCATCCATTGTATAGATCGACGTAAAATCAACATACGAAAAATAATGCCGTAATATATATTTGTAGCTTTTTCCCTGTCTGCCAAGCACGCCGGCACCATAGATACTCATCCCGGCACCATGTCCGAATCCACCACCATGAACGACAAATCCCGCGTCTGTCTTCTCCACATAATAATATGGGCTTGGAAGTGATGTCCAGCCGGTTACCGTCGAACCATCCTGCCGTACAATCTCCTGATTGACTGGATTCAAGATCGCACGGATATTGCTCTGTCCGCTGATGGATATCGTATGTTCACTTCCGTGAATCACAAGCTTCGATACAACACCGCTCACCGTGCGCTCCGCAACTTCGATCTCTGTCACAGTTCCAAGCTCCGGCACGTCTGCCGATACAAACTCGCCGGTTTCATCCTCGACAAGTATCGCCTCTGCCATCAGAGATTTGCGGTTTTCCAAAACCGTCTCGATCGCGTCTGTCATTTCTTCCTGCGTAAATGTAATATCCCACCGGTAATACGGCGAATCTTTATCTATAATAGTATACGCATCACTATCTGTCAAAAATGCCTCAAAATCTGCTTCATCCGATAAATCGATCTTGTCCTTATCCGGATTCTCCACATTGGACTCCAGATAACTATACGCATCGCCGCCCCAGATCTCCGCATTCGTGCAGGTCGTTCCGAAAGATGTGTTAAATGTCATCGGTACGATCAAAGTTCCCCGGTAAGTCGGCACCAGCCCGTATGTATCCTTCACCGCACGGATCGACGCATCGGTCTCTGCCACATTATTATATACCTGACAAAGGCTGGAATCGTCAAGATGTGCATGATATTCTGCGTAACTTTCATCCTTTAACTTCGCATACGCCGTTCCTCTGGCACAGATTGCCATCGCCTGCATGGCTGCATCCGGGTAATCCGATGGCATTGCATTTGCCACGACATTTGCCAGATAACGCTCTAACGAAAGCTCATTGATCACATAGATATATCCATCCTGTACATCAAGCTCCATCGTTCCATCGTATTCTGGATTGCCACATTCGCGTGTCACACTGAGCAGTCTGATACGACCACTGTGCGTATCCGGTGTTACTGTCAATGTATCGTCTGGCGCATAATCTTCCGGTGTGATCGTGACCGTCTCACCAGCCTCATATGTTTTCTCCGTCTCATCTGGATACGCCACGGTGAACGCAGATGTCGCCGTAAACTGCACCATTTCCATCTCATACGAAGAGTAATCATCGTTGCTGATGATCACGCGGATATCCTCGCTTTTTAACTCCTGGTTAATCACGACAGCACCAACTTTTCCATCCTGCAGATACATGTCCACATACGAGTAGCCAAGCAGCAGAGACAGACTTTCCTCGTCCACGGCATCCTCATACACATTGTACATTTTATAATGATCGGCAAGTGTGAGTCCGCCGATATTTTCCACCTGAATATCCGTATCTCCCGTCGAAATGACTTTGCCGCGCAGCACCTTCTGTGGTCGTTCGATTTTACAGATGCCTGCATAGTCAAACACGAGATTTGCAACATAGCCCGTCGTCTCATAGCCGGCTTCCGTCTGCCGGTCCGCATCCAGACTTGTTGCAACTGTCACAGCTCCATCCGGGATGCCTTCCTCCGTCCGGGCAGGGTAGGTTTTTTCCAGATTTCCATATAAAAACGTGCATTTTCCATCCGTCACAGACTCCACCCATACATTTTGCAATGTGATCTGGGTATCTCCAAGACGGTTGATCTTGAAGATCTTTCCATTCTTCATATAGACATCGAGCACATTTCCCTCGTAGCTTTCGTCGATTTCAAATTCTGCATTGTAGGTGTCCTGTCCATCGAAAAAGGATGTCTTGTCCTCCTCGGAAATTGCAAGCACCAGAACATCTTTCCGAAGCAGTCCTTTGACGGTTGCCGATGCGACGATCCGCTCATAGAAGTCCTCAAATTCCGCTTTCGTCACGTAGTCAGAATCCTTTTTTCCGTTCAGGGTTTCCTCATAAATAGAAGCTTTCACCTGTATCGTCTGTGCCACAGACTTTACAAATGCCACATCGATGACCTCGCTTTTTTTCAGAGGATCAATCAGGCGCGATAACGCCTCGGATTCTGCCTTTGTATCTGCCAGATAACTGACGACCTTTTCCACATCTTCGTATGTGTAATATAAGCTATAATCCACGGATGCTTCCGTTGTTTCTGTATTTTGTTCCGCTTTGTGCATATGCCGCCCGATCTCATGACCAGCAATCATAACTACCCCGGCTATAACCAGCAAAAGCATAAACGTGAGTATCTTCTTTTTCACGTATTTTCCTCCAAAAAAATATATCCGGGATGCCGGTTCCTGCCTTTTGACTCCTAGCTGACGCTAGGTGGGCAACCGCATGTGATCGTCTGTCTTCCACTCGGAGGAGGCCTGACATAATATCACAGATATAGGAATCCCGTTTAAAGAAAATGTAGGTTCAAAAATAACAGGAGTTATCGAACATTCCAGATATATTATATTTTTAATATGTGCTAATTATAGCTTACTTATTCTTTTTTTTCAAGATATTTATTCGCTGATGATCTTACGGCTGCAGATATATGTGATCATAAAATAAATACCATAAATTACCAATATCACGGCTGCCGCAAGCAGGATAGAACCAAGCAGTCCGCCCCGTCCAAATGCAGTCAGAATAAACATTGCTGTCTGCATTCCGAAGACGGAATGCACGATTGCAAGTAAAAGCGGCATGGCAAAGAACACGCCCGACTGTGCCAGGAGGGAATGACGGATTTTCTTCTCGTCCACTCCGATCCGGCGCAGGATCCTGTATTTCTCCTTGCTGTCGGCTGCCTCGGAAAGCTCCTTGAGTGACAGAATTGCCGCACCGGAGATCAGAAATACAACACCTAAGTAGATTCCGATAAATACGATCATCGCAGTAAGTCCCACGCTGTTATCACGGAGCCGCTTGCTTGTCTCGCAATTCATGGAATAATAGGAACCATCCTCGCCTAAGACTGCTTCTGTCTTCGCCTCCTGCAGTTTGTAGAAATTCGCATCACTATAGTACTCATTAAGTGCATCCACCTCTGTCTGGTCTGTCGTATTATAATTTGCGGAATAGATATCATACCAGAAATCACAGTCAGACATATCCACAGAATCTGGGACAAGCAGCACGCCTGCATTGCTCTCTGAATTGCTGATGTGTACGATTCCATCCACACAGGTACTGTATTTCGGATGATAGGTCTTTCCTTTTATCGTAACCGTCTGTCCCTCCGCAAGTCCTTCGTTGTATCGTGGTTCCATCTCCCCGTAATTACAGAGTATCACATATTCATCCTCTGCAAGGTCGATTGTCGTTCCGCCAAAGGAGCTTACAAACGCATTGTATTCTCCAATATGCATCGTCTCCATCGATGCTTCTTTGAAATAATCCTCCGATCCGCTCTCTGCAAACGCCTTTCCGAAGAAATCTCCGATATTGATATCTTCCGGTGCATAGAGAATCATCTCGGTCACATCCGTAAGCTTCGATGTATCGATATCACAGGCTTTCAGGTTTTCTTCCACATTGTGTCCGGTCATATCATAGTCCTCGGCTGCATCATAGGAATACAGCTTTGAAAACTGCACATCAACCGGCGTACATGTCTCTAACACATGGTTCATTGAGTTGCGGATTGCCATTGCGCTTGACAGAATACAGATCGTAAAAAAGAGCAGCAGACAGATAATCCCGCCAGAGAACACCGTTGTGTTGATCCGGCTTCCAAGTTCCTTCACACTGAACGAGTTGATACCTTTATAATAAAACCGTCTGCACCGCTTCACGATTGCAAGCAGCATCCCGGATACCGACCAGAATACAAGGAAGGTTCCGATGATACCTTTCGCGATCTGGATACCAAGTCCCTGAAAGTCAGAGATTGTACGGACACCGGCTGTCACTTTATAATATGCCGTTCCAAGCAGAATAGCCGCTATAATAAATACAAGCACACAGACAACCGGGTTTTTTGCATGGTTTTTCTGTGCCTTTGCGCCTGCATAAAGCAGGTTTATTAACTTGGCGCGGCTGACAATGATTACATCTAATGCCATGACGATCACATACATGATTGCAAAATAAATAATCGTTTTGATGATGGCTGATGTGCTGACCATAAACTGGAAGTTCGTCATATCCGCTTCGAAGAGGTTCGCTGTCACGACACTCATCCCCTGTGAGATACCGATACCGAGCAGTAACCCGATTACCAGAGAGATCACGCCGATCAGCAGTGTCTCGATCACGAGAATCTTTGCCACCTGTGTTTTTCCCATACCAAGCGTTAAGTAGATACCAAATTCCTTCTTCCTTCGTTTCATCAGGAAGGCACTTGCGTACACGACGAGAAAGCCAAGTACGATCGATACGAACACACTGACGACAGACATCGCCTCGTTCATAAGCCCGATGATTTCTTCCGTATTTGACGATACCTTCAGCATAACTGTCTGGCTTCCAAGTGCATTAAATACATAGAAGATTGCTACTCCTAAGATCAATGTTGCAAAATAAATCAGATAATTCTGCATACTTTTCCGGATATTCCGGGTGGATAATTTAAAGAGCATCATTCAAACTCCCCCCTAACACTGTCACAACCTCAATAATGCGGTTGAAAAATTGTTTCCGGGTATCATCCCCTCTGCGGATCTCATTGAATATCTTGCCATCCTTGATGAAGATTACGCGCGATGCATAGCTTGCTGTAAATGCATCGTGTGTAACCATCAGGATCGTTGCGGCAAGCCCTTCATTCATCTCCTTCATGCTTTCCAACAGATAGCGGGAGGATTTGGAATCAAGAGCACCGGTTGGCTCATCGGCTAAGATCAGCTTCGGATTCGTAATCAGGGCTCTGGCTGCCGCCACACGCTGCTTCTGTCCACCACTCATCTGATAGCTGTATTTGTTCAGAACTTCCTCGATGCCAAGCCGCTTCGCAACCTCTTGGATCCGGCTGTCAATCTCCTTCGGTTTTACATTCTGGATGGAGAGAGCCAGTGCAATATTCTCATATCCGGTCAGCGTATCCAGCAGATTAAAATCCTGGAAGATAAATCCCAGCTCTTCCCGGCGGAACTTATTTAATTCATTTCCCCGGATGGTTGTGATGTCCTTATCCCCGACATAGATATGTCCGGCTGTCACACGGTCGATCGTGGAAATACAGTTTAAGAGCGTTGTCTTTCCAGAGCCGCTGGCTCCCATAATTCCGACAAACTCGCCTTTCTCTACGGAGAACGAAATCTTATCTACCGCCTTTGTCAGATTCGCTTTGTTGCCATAGTATTTTTCTACATTGTCAAGCTTTAATATCTCATTCATAGATAGTCTCCCTTCGTTTGCTAACATTCTGCAGGCAGGAATTCTGGGGTTCCTGCCGCTTTTTACTGTATTCAGTATATATGGTTTTCCAGCCGCCATCCATCGGTCTAGATTACATGTTCCTTACGATTTTGTAATATAATGGTTGTATTATATATTGATTTGGTGCAGATGCCTATGCAAGAGAGTCGACTTTGGAGCAATCCTTATGATTATCTGATTTTACTCCATGTCACGCTTCATGTAATTCTTCCAGCTTGGAGTATTTCCCTGATTTCTGCTGTTTTACTCCAACCCACTTGCTTCCTGTGACTGCTCCATTGGGGGGGATTCCCCATATTTCAGGTTTTTGCCCCAATTCAAAAAAAAGGAGGCATCCCTGCCTCCAAAATAGCATGTCCCATCGAGCTAGTTTCTTGCTGCTGCATACTCCACACTGTCTTCCTCCCAGTGTTTGTAGTCCGGATTGTTTCTTTTGTCTTTCAACCCATAAGCTTCCGATAGCCAGTTTCCCACATATGCACTCACCTTCTTCGCGCCGTCAAAGTTCAGATGGTCGCCTCCGTCCTTCGTATCGGACGCCCAGTCGATGCCCAGCGCATCATTCAGATTCAGATCTTCATAAGTAACCGCGTTTTCCTGCGCCCAGTCGGACACACTGTTGTGCTTGGCATACGTCCAGTTCTTCGGGGAAGGGGAACTGACTAAGACAAGCTTTGCACCATGACTCTCGCAATATTCCTTCATCAAAAGCAGATATTTCTCTGCGTCCGCATCCATAGATTTACGTTCCTCGCTCGCATGCATATAGGCTCCACCCTCATACGGCTTGACCGTGCTTCGCTTGATAAATCCACGGTTCTTCTCATCTTTTTTCTTCGTCAGTGAATTTGTACTTACGAATGCATCCTTCCAGCGGGAATGATTCTTAAAAATCTCCACATGATCGGACAGACGGTCTAAGACATAATCTTTCGAATCACCCTTAGATTTCACGCTTCGGAACAGACAGTTCGTTTCCAACACAACGACCTCCGGCGTCTGCGTCTCAAATGCCGCCTGTAAAATCGCATACGAGTCGCACATACGCTGTGCCGATGTCCCGCAGATAAATGAGGTGTAGCCATGCTCTGCGAACATCTGCAGAGGATTGAAGCTCGAATAACATTCACTATCACCTAAGAACAATACGTCAATCGTATCCTTCACTTCATTTTTCACTTCCGCATCTTTCGTGCGCACAGCTGTTGTATCATAGATGTCAGCGTTACTCTTCCGACACAGGAATCGTCCTGCCAGAATCAGTACCACACAAAGTCCCGCTAGAAACCCGACGCTGCCCGCTGCCATCTTGAGAGTTGTTTTCCATTTTCCACTTTCTTTTTTCATAAACATTCCTCTTTCGTAAATCACATACAATTACGCTATCCATGCAATCCATAATATTTCAAATTACCAAACATCGAATGTCATCTTCCACGTAATTATTCATCCCTCTATCAGTACGCCGCGTAGATCATATCCACGATCGTATATCCGCTGCCATATGCGCCAAATACAACGACAAGAAGTATAACTGCATACCAGAAGCTCCAACGGACTGGCAGCTTGCAATCCGCTACCTTTCTTCGAATTGAAATGCCCTTTTCATGGATGATGTCCACCACAAATACGAGCAGGATACTGACAACTGCCAGAATGAGATCCGGCACATCCACACCGAAATTCGTCTCCGCAAGTGCTGTGATATGGAAGTCTGTCACGATTCCGCGCAACATCCGAAATCCAGTTGCAACCGTGTCAGCACGGAAGAACATCTCGCCAATATTCACGATCACAAATAGCTTCAGGAACTGGAAGATCCGAAATCCGATGCATTCTGTATCAAGCTTGAATCGCTCCACCAGCTTCCTGCATGGTTCCTCGGTCAGATTCTCGATCACAATGAGCATAAAATAATACATGCCATAAAAGATATAATTCATATGTGGTCCATGCCAGATGCCGTTTGACAGCCAGACAAAGAATAACGCAATCGTCGGTGCTACGAATTTGCTGACCGAAAATCCAGCTTTCTTCTTGATCTTTTTCGCCAGATTCTTCACTGGCTTGGCAAGTGAGATCGGATAAAATACATAATCCTTCAACCATGCGCCAAGCGTGATATGCCATCTCCGCCAGAAATCACCCGCATTCTTCGCGAAGAACGGCTGACGGAAATTCTCAGGCAATGGTACACCGAAGATCTCGCCACTTCCCATGATGATATCCATACATCCGGAAAACTCCATATATAGCTGCATCGTGTATGCCAGCACCCCAACGAGGATTGCCGCACCATCGAAATTGTTGTAGTTGCTGAACACCTTTGCCACAAGCGGTGCCAGCCGGTCTGCAATCACCATCTTCTTGAACAGCCCCCAGATGATACGCTGGTAACCAAAGACCAGATTCTCAAACTGAATACTGTTCCCACCATACAGAGCATCTGCTGTCTCGGAAAACCGGCTGATCGGACCTTCCATGATCTGCGGGAAGAAGCTCAAATAAAGTGCCACCTTTATTGGATTCTTACAGGACTCCTGTGTGCCTCGATAGACGTCCGTCATATAGGAAATTGCCTGCAGGCTATAATAGGAAATACCGATTGGTGCTGCAAGTGTCACCCCAAATACGCGGAGGTATTTGAGTGTCACAAGCGCCCCTAAGATCAAAACAATTCCAAGTGCCAGCACACCACGCTTTTTCCGCGTCAGTGCTTTTCCGTGAAGATCACTGTGCCGAACCGGAATCGCCGCCAGCCATCTGCCGGTTCCATATGTCACAAGCGTCGCCAGAAGCAGCCAGACAAGAAGCTTACCGCTTATCATACAGAAAAATGTATAATCGGCTGCAAGCAGTACCACAAACCGGAACCGTGCCGGACATAACTGGTACAATGCGATCACGACTGGCAAAAATATTAAACTGTATGTAAGCAGATGGTAAGCCATATGATTCATCCTTTCCTACACTAGTCTTCCTTGAGTCTGCAAATCATCTCCCACAAGCTCTTTGCTGAATTGAAGTTCGCAGGGATCAGCTCTGCCGGTGATACCTCTACATCAAAGGTATCCTCGATCTCTGATACAAGTGATAAAATCGCAAAGGAATCTAAGATATGATCGTCAATCAACGTTGTGCAGTTCTCAAAATCCTCACCCGGTGCAATTCCTTCCAAAATCTCCAATAATTCTTCCATGTTACAAATCCTCCTAATCTTTATTATAAATCCATGAATTCTCATGTATTGTTACCAATGATTCCACATGTGTTTTGTATTATGTTGTTGCAGACACATGAAACAGATACGTCTCCATCTGGTCGCGCAGCTTCTCGATCTTCCCGTCTGTCTTGCAGATCAGAACCTGCGGAAGCTCCCGGCTTAGAAACATCGCCATGCCCTCGGTCGCTGCATATGCGCCACATCGTTTGAAACAGATCACATCGCCTTTTTGCGGATCATGCAGGGCAACATCCCGCGCCAGCACATCATTGACTGTACAGAGCGATCCGCACAAATGAAACAGTTCTTCGTCACCGTCTTTTTCTGCCAAGACTTCGATCTCCGGCTGCTTCATTCCCATCATCCAGCCATAGTAGTTGATCTGGTGGATTCCGCCATCTAAGATCAGGAATCCCGGCTGTGCCGTCCGCTTGACATCCATCACACGCGTCAGGTAATAGCCGCTCATGGAGACGAGGAACCGTCCAAGCTCGATCGTCTTTTTGCCGTAGGCATCACATGTCCGAAGCTTTTCGGCAAGTGCCTGTATCTGCGGTTCCGGCTCGCTTTCCCTCTGATCCTTCTCGCTGTCATTTATGAAATAAGACACCTTCATGCCTGCCCCATATTCAAGCTCATTCAGCACGGTTCCGGTCTCTTCTTCAAACGTCTTTGCAAATGCGGTTAAGGTATCAAGTTCCTTCTCCAGCTTGCTCTGCCGCTTCTGTGTCCCTGCATAATAATGGACGCCCGCCAGTGTCAGATACGGGCTTTCCTGTATCTCCTTTGCCAGCCGGAAGAACGTCTCCGCATCAACGCCGAATTGATTGCCACTCGAAAGCCGGATCAGTACCGAAAGCGGCATCTGATTTTTCTCTGCAAGTGTCCGCAGGATCTTCGCATGCTCTTCCGATTCGATCGTATAGATCCCAGCACCCTTGCTGTAAGACAGGATGCGTTTCATGGATTCGTAAGTCTTGTTTACCCCGGATACCACGATCTTCTCCGGCGCGATCTGTTCCTGTATGCAGATCTCATATTCGCCCGGCGAGCAGACCTCCAGCCGATCAACCAGCTCTGCCACATATGGGATCAGAAATGGATTTGCTTTTACGGCAAAGCAAAGTCCGGTGTCCTCCGGCAGCAAGCTGCGAAGCAACCGTATTCGCGCTTCCACTTCCCGCACATCGAAGATGTAGGTCGGCGTTCCATATGTCGCCGCAACCGTTCTTAACGCCTCTGTATTCATGCAAACGCTCCTTCCCTGTACTGCGCCTCCAAAAGCTTCTTGTCCGTCTTGCCATTTTTGTTGAGTGGCAGCATGTCCACCTTGCAAAATACATTTGGCACCATGTAATCCGGCACCTTTTTCTTCATCGCAGTAATCAGATATTTCTTATCGTCAATTCCGATATAGCAGGCAACGACTTTGTTCTTCTCGCGGTCATAAAAGCACGCGGCACCTTCGATCTCCGGGATTGCCGCCAGTGCATGTTCAATCTCTTCTAACTCGATGCGGTGTCCCATATGCTTGATCTGAAAATCTTTCCGTCCCGCGAAATAAAGCAGCCCATCTTCGCCGTAGCTTGCCAGATCTCCCGTCCGATAGATTGTCTCCGGGTAATCGGTCTGTAACGGATTTGCCACAAATGCCTTCACCGTTGCCGCTGCATTTCTGTAATATCCAAGCGCAAGCGTCGTACCTGCCACGCAAAGCTCTCCGGTCTTGCCAATGCTTCCCGGTTCGATCAGATGATTTTCCTCATCGAGCAGAAAGACGCGTTCATTTGGAAATGGAATTCCGATCGGAAGTTTTTCGTCCTCGCCGTATGTCCGGTCTAAAATATGATAGGTACAGTTGCAGGTGATCTCCGTCGGTCCGTAGAGATTCACAAACATCGCATCCGGGTAGTAGCTCTGCCATGCATGAAGCTGCCGGATCGGCATTGCCTCGCCGCTGAACAAAATCTTGTTGATATCTGCTGGTACCTTATGTTTCAGTCCATGCAGCCGGTTCAACAGGCAGAGTGCCGACACCGCCCAGATCAGCGTCGTGACATGGTTCTCATCGAGCATGTCCACAACGGAGTTTGGGAACATGAAATACGCTTTCGGAATCACAACTAAGGTTGCGCCCATCTTCATCGCACTGTAAATATCCTTCACTGATACATCGAAATCAAACGGCGCCTGATTGCCGATCACATCGGCTTCCGTGATATCAAAGATCTCTGTAAACTGATCGATAAATTCAATCACCGACCGATGTGCCACAAGCACCCCCTTCGGGGTTCCGGTCGAGCCGGAAGTAAAATTACAGTAGAGTGGATCGGTGTCAATCATAGATTCCCGGATCTGTTGTAACTGATTTTCATCGGAACCTGTACATTCACTATCCATCCCCTGTGTCAGCGTTTCCATCCGAACCACATTCTCTATGTAGCCACACGCGGTAAGCTTCTCCGACGCATCACTTCCATCCACGATCACATCCGGCTGTAACACCGAGAGCATCGACTGGATGCGTGCCTCCGGAAACGAAGGATCAACCAGTGTGTAGAAGCAGCCCGCATAGACGATTCCAAAAAAGACTGCCAGTGTATCCGCACTCTTATCGGCAAATACACAGACCGGATGGCGCGGTGTTGTCTGCTTTGCCAGACAGGCACCAATGCATTTCGCTTTGTTCTGTAATTGTTCATATGTATAGGAACATGCCGCATCCTTCACTGCTATCTTGTCCGGATACATCTTTGCACTTTGTTCCAGATATTCTAATACATTTTTCATAATGTCCTCCATGCGTGCAGGTTCATCCGCCGCATTTCTTTGTTCTGTTACATAGTATAGCAACTTAAATATTAAGATAAAACCAAGCAATCGTTTAAGATTTCTTTAAGGTTGTGGAAGCAGTTTTTCAAATTCTTCCGCCTGCTTGTTCCACGCCTCGTACCGTACATCATCCCG
>JABLTO010087250.1_pt1 | contig 12378 bp, 15 predicted proteins | sample 7160091 | NCBI WGS metagenome assembly JABLTO01 (sample SAMN14651225, study PRJNA627086) | human gut metagenome | isolation source: feces | host: Homo sapiens
CATAGATAATTTATGAATAAAGAATAGGAAAACATCTCCTTGTACAAAACAAAAAAAAGGAGCCAACCTAAATTTTCTTAGGTTGACACCATTGGCCTTATATAAGGCTTTTTTTTCATATTCGGCAGCGGGTGGCCTGTAGATCGATATGAGTGAAATAATACAGGATTCCCATATAGATCCCATAGGCAAAAGCATAAGGGTCTTCAATTAGTTTTTGACGGTCTTTTTCATTGGTCAGATAGCCGAGTTCGATGAGAAGGGCAGGCATTGTTGTTTTTCGCAGAACATACAGTGAGGGATTGATCCTTACCAGATTGTCTTTTGTACCGGCATATTGTGTCAGAGTAGGCAGAATGATCTGTGCCATTTCCCAGGCAATGGATCCGTTTTGATAAACATAGATCTCACTGCCATTGATCAGCGATGATTCATTGTAATTACAATGAATGCTGAAAAAATAGTCTGCCGGCCAGGCATTGGCCATCGAAACACGTTCATTCAAAGAAGTGCTGGTATTAGTACCGAGCACTTGCTGAGGATACATGCGTGATGTACGCACGGCAAAACGGCAGTCCGTATCCAGAAGATCGGCAAGCAGCTGTGTGACGGTATAATTGACTTGTTCTTCGTACACACCGTCAACAACGGCGCCGGCATTGATCGTGCCGGGATTATGACCGGCATCCAGGAAAAGCCTGATTGTCATCGATTTCACCTCGTTTTATCATATGAGTCAGTCGAATCGTCATATAGGCAGTTTGCGTGCGTGCACTCATGGTATAATAATGCTGTTACGGAAAGAAGGCGATTGGATGCAGAAAGCAGTGCTTGCCGGTGTATGGGAAGAGGGAAATACCGATTTCGAGCGGCAGATGGAGGAACTTAAGGGACTAGCTGAAGCTTGTGAAATAAGCGTTGTTGCAGTTGAAACACAGCGGCTGACGAAAAGGATGCAGAGCACTTATGTCGGCAGCGGCCGCTTGCTCGAAATAAAGGAACGGATGGAAGAATGCGAAGCGGAGGTACTTGTGCTTTTGCATGAATGCACGCCGGCGCAGCTGCGCAATATCGAACGGGTACTCACTTATCCGATCATGGACCGCAGCGAACTGATCCTTCGGATCTTTGAACGCAGAGCCAAAACAAAAGAAGCGAAGATGCAGGTGGAAATGGCGCTTTGCCAGTATGAGCTTCCCCGGCTGGCACATTCTTCGACGCATTTCAGTCGTCAGGGCGGCGGACGCAACAAAGGAAAAGGGGAGCAGCAGCTGGCGCTCGACAAACGTGTGCTGACCCGGCGCATCAAGACATTGGAACGCTCTTTGCATCATCTTCAGGAAAAGAAAGAGACGCAGCGAAGAGGGAGAGAAAAAAGTTCTTTGAAAAATATAGCTTTGGTAGGCTATACGAATGCCGGGAAATCGACACTTCTCAATCAACTGGTTTCTCGCAGCGCACAGGAGGAAGAAAAACAGGTGTTTGCACAGGATATGCTGTTTGCGACCCTGGATACCAGCGTTCGTCTGATTCGCGCCAAAGGGCATCATGCCTTTCTTCTCTCGGATACGGTCGGTTTCCTTGAGGACCTTCCCGCCTCGCTTTTGGAAGCATTTGACGCTACCCTCAAAGAAGCACAGGGAGCTGATCTGCTTTTGCATGTCATTGATTTCAGTGATCCTGATTTTGCGGCAAAGCGTGAAGCAACACTGCAAACGCTGCAGCGAATCGGGTGTGCGGATATTCCGGTGCTGGAGCTGTATAATAAGGTGGATCTCTGCACGGAATATCAGGAAGAAAGAAAAGACAATGCACTGTATTTCAGTGCATTGTCAGATGACGGGATCAATGAACTGCTCTACATGCTGGACATCTTTTTGCAGAAAGATCATAAGTGCGGTGCATGGCTGTTTCCGTATGCCTGTCAGAAAGAACTTTCTGCCTTTTATGCATTTGCCCTGGTGGAAGAACGCATTGAAAAAGACGAAGGCATATATCTGCGGGGACAGATCCCGACGCAGCGCCGTCGTCAGTTTCAATGCTATGAATGTGAAGAAGCAAGCTGATTTCCGATATCGAAAATGCGCTGCCGGGCTTCTTTGATATAATTTCCCACATGAGCCGGATAATGTGCATCCGAAGCCGTGATGATCTGAACGTCATGACGGCACAGAGCTTTGATGAAATCATCGCTCAAGCCGATATCGGCAGTATGATAACGATAATGACAGCCGGTGTTGTTTTCCATTTTGAGTCCTTTTTCACTGGCTAATGCCGCCAGTCGCTCATAAGTCGGCTTAAGATCATAGCTCGGCCATATATCAAACAGTTTGATCGTGTCCGGATGTGCGACCTGAGTAAATAAATCACTGCGCATCAGCTGCTCGATCAGTTCATAATAACGCCGGTAGATAGTGTCGGCGTCTTTTTTATCCCAGAGGAGCTCTTTTGAAAAAGGCATGTCATATAAGATGCCGTCTATCGAATGAACGCTGCCGACAATAAAATCATAAGGATACTGTGCCAGGATGGTACGCAGGAAAGATTCAGATTCGGGCGTATAACATACTTCCAGACCGAATTTTACTTCAATCGGAAGATCCATCTGCTTCATTGTTTCGATCAGGCGATGATATTCGCAAAGATGGTCCTTTGTTTTCTTCTTAAGCCAGGCTGCCTGCAGCTCGGAAGCATTTCGCACTCCGTCGTACATGGGTGCAAATTCCAGAAAACGATGTGTGTGGTCTAAGATCTGCAGCGTATCGATGCCCTTCTCGGCTGCGGCATTTACAAACTGCATGGCATAATCAACGCTTAAGTCTCCGTTTTCTAAATGAACGTGTCCGTCTATCATAAATAATCCCTCCAGTCAATTTTGCTCATTATACCACAGAAGCTAAAAAAAATCTCATATCTTTCACTGCTGAAAATGACTGTTAGCGGGATAAACGCTGGAAGATTCGGATTTCCATGATACTGTCTTATAATACACTTGAATGTGAGGAATTATGGATAAAAACGATTACGGAAGACGACTGGCGAATGCCATTTCAACTCAAATGAGACGCAAGGGCATTACCCAGGAGCAGTTAGGAAGAAAAATAGGTGTATCGCAGCGTACGATCTCTGACTATGCAAGCGGCAAGACAGCCCCTTCTTACGATGTGATGGCAAGGATGGCGGTGATCCTGGATATCAGTTTAGATCAGGTTTTTGAATTGAAGGAAGATCATGCCGCAGTCTATCTGAGCAAGGACGAGTCGCGTCTGCTTGATTTATATCGGCAGCTTCCCGAAGAAAAGAAACGTGGATGTTCGAATGCACTGGAAGCTGTTATGCGCATGCTTCTTCCCGTACAGGAATAAGCTGCATAAGAGTTTTTTTGTATCGTTTCTGCAGCATGCTGTAAATATTTGGCATGCTTTTTCTTTACCAAAAAGAAAACCTAGTATATAATAAGAAACATTGAGGTGTTGATCATGATAAAAAATATTGGCTTGATCTGTGAGGGCGGCGGGACCAAAGCAGCGTATTCTGCGGGTGTCCTGCAGTGTTTGTTAGATTGCAAAATATATCTTCCTTATACAGCCGGCATCAGTGCCGGTGCTGAGATCCTGCTGGCTTATGTATCCCGGCAGCGTGAGCGTTTGTTTGTGGCAGGTGTGGAATCTGCGTCACAGAAAAGTGCGGTCGGCATTTGCCCGCTTCTTCACGAGCGCGGCCTGTTCGGAATTCAGGCGACATGCGATTTTATCGAAAAGCATGCACCGCTGGATTATGAAACCTTTATGAAGAGCGAAACCCAGCTTGACATCGGATTATATAATCTGGATACTAACAAGATCGAGTATTTCGATAAGAGTTATTTCGATCCAAAAGAACAGACGCTTGTCAAAGCGGCCTGTGCATTGTTTCTGCTGACACGGCCATATCACTTTAACGGTCATTTATACATGGATGCCGGCTTGATCGATATGATTCCGATCGAACAAAGCATTCGCAGAGGAAATGAAAAACATATCTTTATTTCTACAAAAGAAGAAAATTATGTACGTAAACCGGCACCGCAGTGGCAGCTGCGTTTCAGCAGAATGTTCTATGCGGGAAACAAAGAAGTAACGGAAAATCTGAAAAAACGCCATATCCGCTATGAAGAACAGTGGGCAAAGGTCAAACAGCTGGAGCAGGAAGGCAAAGCGTTGATTCTTCGTCCGCATAAAGATCTTGGCGTGACCAGGTATACGACCGATCGTAAATTGCTCGAACCTTGGTTTCAGCTGGGTTATGATGAAACGATGGAGCGCATCGATGAAATCAGACGTTTTATCGGTGAAGAAAAATAAAGATATTGATAAAAGCATCTTCGCAGGAGCTTGTCTTAGCGAAGATTTTTTTATTGTTTGTTTAAAAAATGGTAATCGTTAATAATTTTTGTTATACTGTGATTAGAAAAGGGAGAGGTCATAAAAGCCGCAGCATCGATGAAAAAGAAAGGAGAGGTAAAGGATGAATACAAGTATGATCATAATGTCTGTCTTATTGGCTGTGTGTGTCGTGTTGCTGCCTTTTGTGATAAACGGCATTCTGCGTGATGTCGCAACATCAGGCGGAAGAGGAAAAGGAAGTTTAAGATGTGTGTATTTTTCGATCCTGCTGTTTCTTACCGGGCTGTCGATCGGTGTCGTCAAACAGGGGAATTATTATGCACCGTACATTGCTGCGCTGACAATGCCGATCCTACCTTGGTTGATTGCCTATCGCTTGAAAGGCTTCAGAGAAAACAGGGAAACAATCAGTTTCATTTATTATTTTGTGTTTGAGATCATTGCTGTTTTTGCTGCCTTGGCCTTGTTTATTTGAACAAAGAAAAAGTATCGGGATTGCTCCGATACTTTTCTTTTAGCGGTTGTTATAAATGCGGAAAAGGCTCAGTGAACCCCATGCCAACGCCGTACAGACGATGATAAAAACCAGAGTGGGCATGGTGATCAAAGAAACAGACAGATAGGTGCGTGATACATACGTCAATCCCAGAAAGGCAAGGAAACAGCCAAGGATCACGCCCCAGTAATACAGGTTCACCGTACTGGAAGAACGAATGAGCAGACGCATCAAGACTTTGGCAATGATATAAACGATCACGGTATTTACCAGCAGCGATAAGTCAAGTGAAAAAGACCATTCCATCGCACTCTTGTTCAGGACTGGTTCTAACAGGTGATCAAAAGCGACTTCATACAAAGCGGTATATAAAAACAATATGATGGCAAAGTCACTGAAGCGAAGGATCAGTTTCTGAAGGATCGTTTCTTTGGCCTTTTCTTCACGGATAAAAGTTTTACAGCTGTTTTTGGCGTCAGTTTCGTTCAGTTCAAAATCCCTGCATTTAGCGATGGCCTGAGCCATGAACGCATCGCGTTTCCTTTTGGAAAGACAGCTTTTCTGCAGTTCTGAGTAGAGGCTGCGCAGCAATGCATGATACTGCGGATCCGCATGAGCGATGGCATCATCCGCATTATCCTGATAAGACAGCAGATTCATAATCATCTTCCTTTCGTTACAACAGTATCATTCTATCGAAAAGTGCGGAAGGAATCAACTGCTTCCCGAATACAGAAAAATAAAACTTTATCTTTAAATCTGTGAATCATTCAAAAAGGCAACAGTTTTCATCAGGGGGATAAAGACACCATCATCTACATAACGTCTTCAAGACTGCGGCCGTAATCATGACTTTTCCTGATCCGCTTTTTTATCGAATAACTGAAATATGTCCGTGACAAATGATTGATCGTTCATTTTCTGTTCAACATACTGCCTGAACTTTTTGATGTTGATCGAATCGTCTGCAAAAATTTCATCATAATCCGGATAGCTATCCTCGATCGTTTCACGGGCGATTACATAGCTGTTTCCGCTGAAATTAAATTTGATATATTCCAGGTTTTCGATCAGCGCGAAAAGGGAAACAGAATCATACACTAAAGATTTTTCCGTATATAAATGATCGTTATCATACCAGTCTGTAAAATGATAGTAGATGGTCACACCGCGGTTTTCAGAATCAATCTCAAAGACAAAGCCGTATTCGGAAAGCGGCAGTGCGTTGATCAGCTGCCCTGTGTTGCTGTTGTCTCCGATATATTTGCTTTGATACTGAGTCAAGTGTTCGATCGCACTGACATCCTGATTGAAGGGACTGGTAGGTACGGTATCGACATCGTATTGTTTGGCATTGTCTATGAAATAATACTCGTTCGGCGTATCTGCGTTGATACGATACACATTGTAAAACAGATTCTGATATTCGATCAGTTTACTGCCGGAATCATTAAAAACAGTTGTTGTCCGGTATCTGTAAATCGGCGGACGCTCAAACTGTGTCACGCCAATGTAATCCGCCAGAAAGAAAAAACCTAAAAGCACAAAAAAGATGCCAGCAGAGATCAATCCTTTTTTCCATACAAAGGGAGACCGCAGTTCGCGATAGATCCCTGCAGTTATCAGTAACAGCCCTGCAAGAGAATAGATTTCTCCCCAGCTGCTTTCTGAGGGGAATACCGTAAAAGCGAAAATACACAGCACAATCCCCGCTCCGATGACAACCGATGATATTTTTTTATGTTCATCTTTGATTTTTTTATCTGTATAGTCAATGGTACTGAGCAAGTTTTGTTCAGAATATTCAATGACCTTTTCTTTTTCGATATCCTCTCCGGATAATAATTCGTTTAAAGATATTTCAAGTTCTTTGCTAAGTGGTTCGAGCAAAGACAGATCTGGCATATAATTTCCGTTTTCCCATCGGGAAATGGTCTTATTGCTTACACCTAATTTCGCTCCGAGTTGTTCCTGGGTCAATCCTTTTTTCTTTCGTTTTGCCGCAATGAATGCGCCTATCTTTTTGCTATCCATCATTTCAGCTCCTTTCAAGAAAAATATTACTTTTTTTGCATTGATCTGAACACCCCACAAACAGCGAATCGCCCGGATCGTCTCTGTTTTTCTTTTCATAAACAGTGAACAAGGTAAAAAAACGCGTAATGAAGACAGGATTTTCTTCATTGCGGTTTATTGAAAGAGAAACATGAATATGGATCCGTTCTGTTGTTTTTGATGATCGAATGCAAAGTCAGATTTGCCTTCTCATGAAAAAAGGACTGCTTGAGGACAGTCCTTTAAGTGTTTTTACTGTGCTTCTTTGCAGTAAGCTTCCAGTTTCTCGATGCCTTTGTCGATACGGCGCAGCGTTTCCTCTTTTCCAAGGATATGGGCAATTTCGATTGCACCGCCCGGTGTAAACTGTTTTCCGGTGATTGCTGTACGTACCGGCCACAGTACCTGTCCGTTTTTCATTTCCAGCTGTTTTGGCAAAGAAAGCAGCAGTTCATGAACGTTTTCTTCACTGGACCAGTCTTCCAGTGAAGCCAGTGCTTCTTTCGATGCCTTCAAAGCTTTCAGGGCAATCTGAGGAGTCGTCTTCATCTTCTTGTGAATATACATTGCGCAGTCATATTCCGGCAGTTCATCAATGAAGTCTACGCTTTCCTTGATCTGGCTGAGCGTATCGATGCGCGGCTGCAGGATCTTGGCAACACTGAACAGATCGACATCAGAAGAAATAGAGTCTTTCAGATATGGAAGGATCAGTTCATAGAATTCTTCGACAGACATATTGCGCAGGTATACGCCGTTCATCCAAGTCAGCTTATTGATGTCAAAGATAGCCGGGCTCTTGGAAATACGGGAGATATTGAATGCTTTGATCAGTTCATCCAGTGAATAGATTTCCTGGTCTGTTTCCGGTGACCAGCCTAACAGAGCTATGTAGTTAAGGATTGCCTGAGGCAGATAACCTTTCGCTACCAGATCCTGGAAACTTGCATCGCCGTTGCGCTTGCTCAGTTTGTGGTGCTCGTCCTTCATGACCGGCGGTACATGGACATAAGTCGGGATCTTCCATCCGTATGCCTGATAAATAAGGTTATATTTCGGAGTAGAAGAAAGATATTCGTTACCGCGTACCACGTGGCTGATTTCCATCTGATGATCGTCAATGATATTGGCAAAATTATAAGTAGGGAAGCCGTCTGACTTGATGAGGATCTGCTCATCCAGAACATCAGTGTCGACTTCGATGCGCCCGTAAACTTCATCATCAAAATATGTTTCTCCGTTGTTTTTGATTGTCTGACGGATGACATAAGGTTCTCCGGCAGCAACGCGTGCTTTTGCCTCTTCCAGTGAGATGTGTTTGCAAGGGTCATCGTATTTGAATGAGATGCCCAGGCTTTCCGCTTCCTGACGCTGACGCTCGATTTCTTCTTCGCTGCAGAAGCAATAGTGCGCGCCGCCCAGTTCTACCAGCTCTTCCGCATATTTCTTATACATCGGAAGACGTTCGGACTGAATATACGGACCGTAGTTTCCCCCTACATCCGGTCCTTCATCATGGAGCAGGCCGACTGTTTTCAATGTATCGTAAATGATATCGGTAGCACCTTCGACAAGACGCCCTTGATCCGTATCTTCAATACGGAGGATAAAATCGCCGCCTTCGTGTTTGGCGATCAGATATTCAAATAATGCTGTGCGCAGATTTCCGATGTGCATGTAGCCGGTCGGACTCGGCGCAAAACGTGTTCTAACTTTTGACATAATAAACATCCTTTCCGCTATACTTTCTTATAATATAATAAAGGGAGAGTCCATGCAAGGAGAGAAGCGAAAATATCCGGCTTTTCACTGAGGAATACCACGTTTTAGCTCAGATCATGCGGATGCTGATCTCGCCGCTGTATAATCGTTTCTTTTCATTGTCATGAACGATGATGAGCCTTCCATCGTCATCGATATCTTCCGCATAGGCTTCATAAGTCTGTCTCGCTTCTTTGACCAGGATCGTACGCTTTAAAGAGCAGCAGTGTTTTTTGTATTCCTGCATCAAAGCAGGATCATCGATGCGGCGAAGGCAGTCATCCATCTGGTGCAGCAAAGCCACTGTCAGAGAATCCATCGAAGGAGGGATTATGCTGAAGTCGGCGATCGAACCCGGCCGATTTTGTTCCATGGCGGGAAATGTCTGCGAAAATACGTTGACGCCAAAGCCGATGATGAAGGCAGCGGTAGCATTGCCCTGATACAGTGATTCACATAAGATGCCCGCGATCTTATGATTCTGATACAGCAGATCATTGACCCATTTGATCTGACACTCCAGCTGGCAGCTTTCTCTGATCGCACGCTGCAGGGCCAAAGCGGACAATGCGGTCATTTTGCTGAAGGAAAGCGTGCCTGCATCAGGTTTCAGCAGGAGGGAGAGGTAAAGTCCTTTTCCCTTGGCGCTGTGAAACCTTCGCTCATTGCGGCCTCTTCCTTCGCTTTGCTCACGGGCAATCAGAATGGTTCTGTCATTGAGCGAGGCGGCGTTTTGTTTGAGCCATGTGTTGGTGGAGTTAATGCTGTCAAAAACGGGAAGCAGATGCCATCCCCGGGGAATCCCGATCAGAGTAGTTTTCATCGAATCCTTCTTTCATTCATTACCATCTTATCAAAATTCAAAAAGCGGGTAAAGAATTGAGGCATCAGACTCGACAAAAGCTGTTAAATAGCTCATACTAAAATTAACAGATACTAAAAGGAGGTTGAATCATGCTGAGTGGTAAAGTAGCAGTTGTTACCGGCGGCACCAGAGGAATCGGACGTGCTGTCGTGGAAACTTTTTTGGAGAATGGTGCTGCCGTTGTTTTCTTCGGTTCACGGAAAGAAACAGTGGATACAGCACTTGCTTCATTGAAAGAACGTTTTTATGATGTGAAGATGGAAGGAATGTATCCTGATCTGACTGACGAGAAAGCGGTGCAGCAGGCTATGCAGGATATCAGAGAACGTTACGGTCATATCGATATTCTGGTGAATAATGCCGGAATGAGCGACAGTCATTCCTTTTACGAATATGATCAGAAGTTATTTGACCATGTGATGGATCTGAATGTAAAGGCGGCGTATCTTTGTACACAGGCTGTATCCTCCATTATGAAGGAGCAGGGCGGGGGCGTTATTTTGAACATGAGCTCTATGGTCAGCCTGTATGCGCAGGCAAGAGGCGTGGCATACCCGATGAGCAAATTTGCCATTAACGGCATGACCAAGGCCTTGGCCCGTGAGCTGGGACCGGATCATATTCGCGTCAATGCCGTTGCTCCCGGCGTGACTAATACCGATATGGTCAAAGCGCTCCCTAAGGCAATGATCGAACCGCTGATTCAAAGCATTCCGCTGCGTCGTGTCGGTGAACCGCAGGATATAGCGAACGCATGCCTGTTTTTAGCCAGTGATCTGGCATCTTATATTACCGGTGCTATCCTTTCCGTAGATGGTGCGGCAATGTGCTAGGAGGAAAAAAGATGAATCAAAAAGTACTGTATGATCTGAGTTACGGTGTGTATATCACCGCAACAATGGACGGCGAGCGCCCTGTGGGCTGTGTGACCAACAGTGTCATGCAGATCACATCATCACCGGCAACGATCGCTGTCAGCGTCAATCATGACAACTATACAAATGAATGCATGAAAAAAAGCGGCATGTTTGCCGTATCGATCCTGACACAGGAAAATGATCCGTCGCTGATCGGTACATTCGGCTTCCAAAGCAGCCGTACGGTCGACAAATTTAAAGATGTCGAATATGAAACAATCGAAAATATGCCGGTCATTTCGCAAAGCAAAGGTGCGATCATCTGTAAGATCATCGATACGATGGAGACCGCAACGCATACTGTTTTCCTGGGAGAAGTCATCGATGCTAAAGCATTGCAGGAGGGGGAAGTCATGACATATGCCTATTATCATAAAGTGATCAAAGGCAAGAGCCCGAAAAATGCGCCGACTTATCAGGAAGAAGAAAGCAAGCCGAAACCTGCTTCTGTGTGCTACCGATGCACGATCTGCGGCTACATTTATGACGGAGATCCGCTGCCGGCAGTTTTTAAATGCCCATGGTGCGGAGCCGGCGCAGAATTGTTTGAAAAAATCGTAAAGTAACAGCGAACGGCATCCCGGGATGCCGTTTTCCATGAAGGAGGAAACAGCATGAAGATCATTATTTCACCGGCAAAGAAAATGAAAGATGAAGTGATCGGCGTAGAGGCGGTGAGCGATCCGTTCTTTATCGGGAAAAGCGGGGTGCTGTTAGACTATCTGCGCTCACTGTCATTAGCGCAGTTAAAAAAACTGCTTGCCTGCAATGATGCATTGGCCTTGCAGAATTTTGAACGCTATGCAAAGATGGATCTGACAGGCCATGGCGAACCTGCCTTGCTTGCCTATGACGGCATCCAGTATAAATATATGGCTCCTTCGGTTTTTGATGATGAAGCGTTTGCCTATGCGCAAAAGCATCTGCGGATCCTGTCCGGTTTTTACGGCATTCTTTGCCCTCTTGACAAAGTCACTCCATACCGGCTGGAAATGCAGGCGAAAGTGAAAACCGACTTCTGCCGCAGTCTGTACGATTTCTGGGGAGATGATCTGTATCGGGAGCTGACAAAGGAAGATTCGCTGATCTTAAATCTTGCCAGCGAAGAATACAGCCGCTGCATTTCCCCTCATCTGAAAGAAAGCGTACGCATGGTTACCTGTTTGTTTGCGGAAGAACTTGAAGACGGAACCTTGAAAGAAAAAGGCGTATATGTGAAAATGGCACGCGGAGAAATGGTCCGCTATCTTTGTGAACAACAGATTGCCGATCTGGAGGGCGTAAAGAAATTTAACGGTATGGGATATCATTTTGATCCTGTACATTCCAGTGATGATATTTTCATGTTTACACGTTGATTGGAGGAATGAATATGTTGAAAGAAGGAACAAAAGCACCAGCGTTTACACTGCCGGATGAATCCGGAAACCCGGTTTCACTCAGTGATTTTACAGGAAAGAAAGTCGTTGTCTATTTTTATCCGAAAGACAACACGCCGGGATGTACCCGTCAGGCCTGTGCCTTTGCGGCAGCTTATGAGGATTTTAAAAAGATCGATGTTGCCGTGATCGGAATCAGCAAAGATTCCCAGCGCTCACACACTAATTTCATTAAAAAATATGAACTCCCCTTTATCCTGCTTTCCGATCCGGAGCGTGAAGCAATCGAAGCATACGATGTATGGAAAGAAAAGAAAATGTACGGGAAAACAAGCATGGGAGTCGTACGCACTACATATATCATCAATGAAGAGGGAATCATTGAAAAAGTGTTTGAAAAAGCAAAGCCGGATACCAATGCAGCAGAGATCCTGGAATATCTCGCTCAGGCATAGCACGATGTGCTGTGCCTTTTTTATTGGCCAGGTCTAAAGTGAAAAAGAGAAAGCTGTGCCGGTGA
>JABLTO010149201.1_pt1 | contig 12371 bp, 6 predicted proteins | sample 7160091 | NCBI WGS metagenome assembly JABLTO01 (sample SAMN14651225, study PRJNA627086) | human gut metagenome | isolation source: feces | host: Homo sapiens
ATTGATTTAGAAGAGGATACGGAACCAGCTACTGATTTTACAAATGAAAAATTAGTAGAATATTTAGGTGGAACTAATAATGTTCCGGCACCAAAAGCTTATCAAGGATCGCAGTTTATGTACTCTATTACAGATGGAGAAATTGTTATATATGTAGAAGGCGAAGCAGCTTCAAGTGATGCTGACCCAGATTATGCAGATGGAGTTAAAATATATCCAGGAGTTACAGCAGGTTCAAAATACGATAAAAACAATTAATAAAATTATAAAGTGTAAAGCCATTGGCTTTACACTTTACTCTATATAAAAGAAATAAATCTGATTAAGAGGTGAGATATCATGGACGAAAGTAAGAAAAGAATTAGTTTAAAAGAGTTATTGACTATGGATTTAAGGGATTTAAAAAAGTTGAAATCAAAGGGTACAGGGTCCGCCTCTGTTAGTAGTTCAAAGTCTAAAAGAGAAAAGAAAAAAAGAAATCCAAGAAAAGTTATTGCCTTTGATATTGGAAGTAATACTATAAAAATTGTAGTTGGAAGACATGAAAATGAAAAATTAGTAATAGAAAATATGTTAGATGTACCAACTCCAGTAGATACAATTATGGATGGAAAAATATTTAATGAAAAAGAGTTAGCAGAAATAATACAATATACATTAAAAACAGAAAAGATAAATGTTAAAGATATAATTTATACAACAGATTCAACATCTATAATCAATAGAGAATTATTAATTCCAAAGGTTGAGGAAGATGAAATGGAAACGGTAATTAGATATGAAATACAACAATTCTTACCGATAAATCTTAATGATTATATATTACAGTACACATTATTAGGAGAAGTTGAGGATCATATTGATGGAATGTCTAAATATAAGGTTAATGTAATATCATATCCAGAAAAATCGGCTAGAGCATATTATGATTTATTGAAGGATATGGATGTAAAGCCATATGCTTTAGATATAGTTCATAACTCAGTTAAAAAGTTATTAAATTTAAATGATAAAATAAATGAAATTGAAAAGAGCATTGATGAAACTATTGCCATGATAGATATGGGTGCAGAAATTATTAATGTTAACATATATAAAAATAATGAATTAGATTTTACAAGAATAATGAGAAATGGTGGAAATGATATAGATAATGCGTTAAGTCAAAGGCTTGAGATATCGAAAAAGTTAGTAGAATCAATGAAGATAGAAAAAGCAGACTTAACATCTATATTAGAAAATGACGAAATAAATGATGTTATAAAAGAAGTGATATCAGAATGGTTATCAGATTTATCAAGAATAATACAATTCTATAAAAATAAACAAAGAGGTAATGATATTCATAAAATTTATATTTATGGAGGAACTTCTAATATAAAAGGATTAGAAAAAGCTATTGAAGCAAAATTAAATATAAAAACAGAAAAAATAACAAGTCTTAGTAAAGTTGAACTTGCAAAGTCTAATTTAAAAGAAGAACCATTAGAACAATATATAAATGCAATTGGTTCAATAATAAGATTGTAGAAAGGAGAGATATGCATGTTAAACAGAGATATAAACTTTTTTAGCACGTATGTTGGGCAAAAAAAAGAAAAGAAAAATCAAAACATATATATTTATACGGTAACTACCTTTCTTACAGTACTTATATTAGGAACACTTGCTTGGAATACAGTAAATTTATTTATAGTAAATGATCAAATTAAAGTAATAGATGCAAAGCTTAATGATCCTACAATACAAAGTCAAATAAAAGAGTCAGAGGTAGTAAATTCAAAATTAAATATATTAGAAAGTTATAACAAGGATTTAACTAAAGTAGTTACAGCTATAGATAATAGAAGTTTAATAAATAATACTATATTAGATAAAATAAGCTCAGTACTTCCAAGTGATGTCACATTCAAAAATATAAATATAACAAATGGAAATGTATCTATATCAGCTGCTTCAAAAACAAGAACAGCAATAGCAGAGGTACAACATAACCTAAAGTCATTAGACATAATTGGCGATGTAACAATAGGTAGTATATCAGGTGATGGCTCATCAGGGGAATATACATTTGATTTAAAATGTGTATTAATGGGTGAATAGTTATGAAAATAAGTAAAAAAGAAAAATATTTATTAGGTGTATTAGGAACAATTTTAGTTTCTGTATTATATTATCAATTTATATATACTCCTCAAGTTGAAAAGCTTGAAAATTTAAAAGCTATAAAGCTTGAAAAGGAAACAAAATATGATGAAATAATTGAAACAATAAAAACATTGGAGCAAAGAAAAGGAAAGATAAAGTCACTTAATCAACAAATAATAGATAGGGCAAACCCGTTATATCCAGAAATAATACAGGAAAATTTAATATTAGAAATAGATAAGTTACTAACAGATAGTAAATTAAAGGGAACTATTTCTTTTAGCGGTATAACAGTAGGGCAAGTTGAAGCTTTATCAAGTGGAGTTAATTCAAATTTACAAACGTCTTTTGATTCCATAGTAAATGAATATAATAATAATTTTAAGAGTGAATCAGTAGAATCAGAGTTAGTTGAAGAAAATCAAGAAATAAAAGACTCTAATGGAATTAATGAAGAAAACATTATAAATGAATCAGTATCTGAAGGTAGTACTAGAGGAGAAAATTCAGCAATAATAAGTAGTGGAGATGCCACTACAGAACAAATAAAAGTTAGCTTAAACTTTAATGGTACATATACTTCATTAAAAGATTTTATTAGATTAGTAAATAATAATTCGAGAAAAATAGTAATAACAAATATATCATTATCAGGTAAGGGTGAAGGTGAAGAAGTAAGTGGTTCAATGAATTTAGAGTTTTATGCAATACCTAAGCTTGGAGATACAGATAGTGAATATTATAGATGGTTATTAAATAATACTTATGGAAAGAAATATCCATTTAGTTCATCTGCAGCAAGTGGTACAACAATTGAGCAATTAACTACATCACATGCAAGTTATGATTTTATTATGGTATCAAAACCAATTTCATCAGATTTACCTACAGTAATGCTTGGACAAGCTAATGACACATCAAATTTATCATATGTGTATGCAGATAATAGTGGAACTGAAACTGTAGAACTTGTATTAACAGAAGAGAGTGGAAGGTATTATTTCAAATACAAGGCTGGGTCTAATACTTATCCGTTAAGTTACAACGGAAATGGAATTGAATTTAAACCACTTGGAGATAAGATAGTTTTAAATATACTTTCGACTAAAAGACTAAATGAAGAAGACCTTTCAGGTATTGCATTAACTATTACGAACAATACAAAAAAAGAAGTTGAAGTAATAATTGAAAATGAAGATGATAATAGACCAAGAATATCACTTGCAAGTGAAGGTAATAACGTTAAAGTTACTAAAAAGTAGGTGAAAATTATGATTTTTAATAAAAAGAAAAAAGCATCTACCTTACTAGAAGTGATAATAAGCTTAGCATTAGTTGCGTTATTAGTTGGACCAGCGATGAACATGATTGTTGCTTCAGTTAAAAATATTCAAAAAACTAAAGTAAAGGAAAAAGCAGAGCTTATAGGTAAGCAAATAGTTGAAGAAATTAAAGCATTAGATTTAGAAAACTTATCTATAGGAAATATTACTTTAAGCAATAATGTTGTATTAACTAAGGATATAACATCAGAAAATGAAGAAATTATTAGAGGGTCTAATTATAATATTGAAACTAATAATAACGGATATGATATTGATATTATTATGAAAAAAAATACTAATGTTAAATATGATAACATTAATGAAAGTATGGATGCTGAATTTAATGTATACATTGATAGCTATAATAACGTAGAGTTTTTATTTTTTGAAAATGTGAGAGATTCTTCTAATTTGATAAAAATACCTATATTAAATAATTATGATTTTAAAGTTATAAATACAAGTACAGAAATACAAATACAAAGTGCTGAAGGAGATAGCTTAAACCCTTCCATAGTAAAAACGGTATTGGATGGGGCGGTTAAACCAGGATTTTTAAAGATAAATTTTTTAGAAACTAATGAAAAAATAACAGATGAAGAAAAAAAGCAAATAAAAATAGAAGTGGATAATAAGATGGGTGAAGATTTTAATATTTTTATATCCAAAAGAGTAAGTAGCTTATTTAAAGAAGAGATAAAAATAGATAAAACATCAATTGGAAGTATATTAGTTACAACAGATGAGTTTGACCCTAAGCCTATTGGAGATATGTATGACTTTACTGTTAGGGTAAATAAAGATGGTAAAGAATTATTTAAATTAAATGGGTATAAAAATATAAATTTATAAGTGGGGTAGGTATAGATGAGAAAGAAGAAAAAGGGTTCGAGTTTAGTATTGGTATTAGTAATTTTTCTTATGTTAATTACTGTTGGAACAGCAATAGTATCAACAACGTCTGTTGTATATAAAAATCAAATCAATGAAAGTAAAAGAGCACAAAATCTTTATTCATCTGAATCAGGATTAGATGTAACTTATAACGTTATAGCAAAGACTATTGAAACTGCAATAAGTCTTAGCAATAAAGCTGTTAATGAACTACTTTATAAGAATTATAATCTTATAGAAGTTGAAAGAGAAGCTGTAAAAAATGGAACAGAGTTAAAATTTCCTGTAAAGATAGGAGACAATAGTAAAAGTAGAATAATAAAATCAGATTTAACTTTAAATAGAGAAGAATTAAAAAAGGTTGAAGATGAGATTTTTCAAACAGCTTTTTGCTTAATAATGAAGGATAACATTACTAAATGTATAACTAATGGCGAATATTTAAAGAGCATAACATCTTTTACTGAATATTTTATAAAAAGTGAAATGAGTGTTAATGGATCTAAAATTAATGAACCGGAAAAGATATTTTCAAAAATAAAATATGAAAATGATATTTCACCAAACATAATTGCAGAAATAATAGGAGAAATGCCTAATTTAGATGATGAAGATAAAGAAATAGAATTAGATATAACATCTCAATTTTATAGTGGCATTGAAGATGATGAAAATAAAAATATAACAAGGAAAAATACTGTAGATACTGAATTAACAGCACAACCAGGAAAGCAAGAAAGGGTTATTAATTTAAAATATAAAATAACAGTGCCAGTATATAATCCAACTAATACAACTAAAAAGGTTCAAATAATTAAAAGACCTGTATTTGATAATAGTTTTGCCATCGACGGAAATTTATATTTATCAGGTAGTCAAATTGATATAGAAGGTAACTTATATGTAAAAGGTTCTGACATTAAAGAAACAGATGTTAATGGATTAGACCAAAATGTTTTTAATAAATATAAAAATGGGATAATTATAGAATCTAATGGAAATTCAATTCAAGATAGTACAAATGTCAATATTGAAGGGAATATAGTTACTACTAAGAGTATTAGTATGAGAGATTATACTAATTTAATAATGAACGGAGATATTTATGCATCTAACTTGCATTTGGGTAAATACACTAATGAAGCCAATGCTTCTAATAATATAGGAACTGATATAACAATAAATAGAAATGTATCAGTAAATAAAAAAGCTAATGTGTATTTAAGTAATGATTTATCTATATATGCAGACAACTCAACAGTAAATTTAAATAGTTTTTACGGATTAAATGATATTACTGATAATAGTTCAGGACAAGATAGGTCATCAAGTAGTATTATTATTAACTCAAGAGATAATGTAAATTTATATGTAAAAGAGAAAGCGTATATTTTAGGAACTGCTTATATAAATACAGATAATAAATATCAAACAGGTGAATCAGTAGCTGTAAAAGGAAATTATTTAGCTTATACAACTTCTTTAGAAGGGCAAGAAATAGGTGATAGTAACACTAACTATGAAAATGTTGAATTTCAATATGATAGGCCGTTACAGTTAATATCTAAAATTAATGGAGCAGATGTTAATGTTATAAGTAAAGCGCAGTATTTTGAGGATTATTCAAAAATTGAAGAGAATAAGGCAAGATTAAATTTAGTATCAGTAAGTTTACCAAGTGATACATATTCAATAGGAGCCTATATAAATGGAAATACTATAAAAGGTTCTAGTGGAAAATTAGCAGATACAATGCTAAATATTATAAAGACTGAAAAAGATAAATTTGCTAAAAAAGTTTATGGGTTCGGGATAATTGGTGCTGATTTTGATAATCCGCCAACAAGTGTTGAAACGGGATTAAGATCTGTAACAACGGAATTATTATTAGAAAATCTTCCTAATGTATATAATGAAATGATAGCACCTAATGACTATAGAGTAGTATTCAATAAGGAAAAAAATAAGAATGTTGTTTTAGTTGGGAATGATTCAAATGTTAGAATAGATGAATTAAAATCAGATACTAACAATATAGTAATAGATTTAAGCAATAATAATGAAGCTAAATTTACTGGTCTTATAATGACTAATGGAAATGTTGAAATTTATGGACAGTTAGAAGTAAGAGGTTCTATAATAGCAGCTGGAAATTTAGTTTGTAATAGTGATAATAAAAAAAAGAAATTTATTTATGATAGTAAAGTAGTTAAGGAAATAATAGCTATCTATTACGACAAATTATATAAAGAAGGTTCAAATGATACTGTAATAGTAAAACCAACAGATGAATATACAGAAACAGTTGAAATTGAATATGATAGTAGCAAGCAACATAATGTTAAAGATTACATTAAACAAAGCTTATGGAGTATTAAAAAATAATGAAGGTGTGCCCCAGGGGAAAGTCGAATTGGGGAGTCGAATACCAATAAATAAAAGTAGAGGGTGTTTTTATATGAAGAAAAAAGGGATAACTTTATTAGAAGTGATAATTACTATGTCTATAATGCTATTGATTATGTCACTTGTTTATCCTATTTTTCTTTCAGGAAGCAAGAACTTGATTAAAAGTGATATGGAAACAACACTTCAAATGGATGCAACTGCTATAGAAAATAAGATATCAGAAATATTAACACAATCTAAAGGAATTGAAAGTGTTTTTGAAATTGAAAATGTAAATAGTAGTGATACAGAAAATATAGTTTTAAGTGAAGAAAAAAATTCAGAAAACACTGTAAATAATATAGGAAAACTTGAAGTAAAAGTTCCTAAAGATGAAGATATAGATAATGATAAATCTTATATATTTAAATTGGAAAGAGTGGATAGAAGAGATAATAAAAATATTTATTCTATATCAATAGATGATGGACAACCTTTATCTAAATATGTTGAAGCTTTTTCAATTGAAAGTATGGATGACAAAAAATTGGTAGATGCAATATACGTTAAAGTTAAGATTAATTTATATTATAAAAAAGGAATTACTGTAGTTGAGCATCCTATAGAATCTATAATAACATTTAGAAACAAGTAATTATGAAGGGGGGAGATAAATAAATGAGAAAATTAAATAAAAGTAAGATATTAAGTTTGGTATTAATTATTATGATGGTATTTACATTTATTCCAATAAGTTTAGCTTGGGCAGATGATGTTTTAAATGACATAGAAGAGCAAGAATATAAAGATGAGCATAATGATGAAGATAAAGAGGAAAATCAGATTAATGAATTATCATCTATAAGTATTAAGCCACAAATCAATTTGCAATATGGGGGAATTGTACCGGAAAACCCAATGGTAGGACAAGAATTTGAAGTTACATATCATATAAACCCTGAACCATTTCAACATAATATTTCTAAGCCGAAGGAAATAGTACTTGTTTTAGATGGATCAGGAAGTATGGATACAATAATAAAATGTGAGCATGGAAAGACTAGTTCGCATTATGTAAGTGGAGTATTATGTAAGCCAAAAACAAGATTAGAAGAGCTAAAAGATGCAGCAAAAGCATTTATAAATAAAATGAAATCAGTAGAGAATTTAAAAATAGGTATAGTTGTATATTCAAGTTCAGCTACAATTAATCCAATAAGTAGGAGTGGAACGACCACTGTTAAAAGATATTACAATGGAGTATGGACAAATAGAAGTGTGCCTAAATATCAGTCATATACAGATGAATATTTTTTAGATGTAAATGATAGTAGATTGTTAAAAATGATAGATAATATAGATGCATTAGGTGGAACCAATACAGGTGAAGGATTGAGAAAAGCTAAATTTTTATTAGATGAAGGAACTAAAGATGCTAATAAAACAATAGTATTTATGTCTGATGGTCTGCCCACTTATTATTCAATTACTGGAACTAATTTAAATCACTACAAAGAAATAGATAATACAACACCAAGTATTTCAGGAGCTGGTAATGAGGATAGTCAAGATAATATTAATAAATCTTCTGCTTATGCAGAAGCTATTGGAAGTGAAAAAATAAGGGGAAATGGATATAATATTTTCTCTATAGGATATGGTTTGAATTCTACTGGTAATGAAAAAATGGAAGAAATTCATAAATCAATGGGAGGAGTAGCAACTAATAATGATGATCCTAATAATACGTTTTTTGCAACTAGTGAAGGTGCAATAGAAAGCGTATTTAATAAAATTGCAGATACTTTAATAAATTCATATTCAATTAATGACGTAAAACTTAATTTAAATTTATCAGATAGCATTAGTGCCTTTAATGGTGGATCTGTGAATATTAATGGGCATCAAGTGGAGATTGATCCAATAGTATATGAAAGAAAAGAAAACAATTGGTATCGTGCAGAGCCTCAAAGTATAAAATTCACAGTGAAGGCTAAGGATTCAGGCAGTATAAAACTGTTTAAGGAAAATAGCTCATTAACATACACGGATATTGAAGGTAAAATTCATTCAGTAGCTATACCTAATATTGAAATTAATGTAAGGGAATATTCAGCCACAGATGCTGATAAACTAGGAGTTACATTTTCACCGACTAAAAATGGATATCTTATTGGTGATAATGCTGATATAAAAGTTACATTTAGTCATTCAGGTAATAAAAATATTAGTTATACAGATGCAAAGTTTACATTAGATAAAAATAGTAAACCTAATAATTTTATAACACAGTCGTCATTTGATTATGTTTTAAACTTTGGTAATATAACAGAAAGTAAAAATATGACTTATAATTTTAATATTAATGATGATATAGATATAAATAGCGAAGAGGGAGTTAGATATCAGTTAATAGGTAGTTATGAATATAATATAAATGGTACAAAAGAATCAAATAGCAATATAACAACAAATGTTAATGTTAAAAGAGGTCAAATAAGGATAAAAGTTAATGATTCAATTAATAATGATATAACATCAGAATCAAAGGTTGTATTAAAAGATAAATTTAATAATGAAATAATAGGTAATTATGATAATGGATATATAATTTTTGATACTGTTTCAACAGGGAGCCATGAGGTTGTATTAAAGGAAGTACCAGAAGGGTGTTATATTGCAGATGAAAATAAAAATGCATTAATAGAAGTCAAATATGAAAAGCCAGTCGGAACATATACATTTACAACTGAAGGGGCAATTGCAACAAAAGAATTAGAAATAGATGCAAAATTAATAGGCACTAATCCTAATTATCCATATTTAGATGAAGAGATAACAGTAACGTATGAAATTAATCCAAAGGAATTTATTAAAGATTCAACAAATGAAATTATAATAAAAGAAGCTAAATTATTATTTAATTTAGGTGATAAATTTACACCAGTAGATGGAGAGGGTTTAGTAAGTAGTGATAATGGTAAATATGTTTTAGATTTTGCAGATAAGGTTAAATATATTTATGATAACACTAATAATAAATATGTGGCCGATAAGTTTACTGTTTCTTTTAAAATAAGAGCTAATAGTTCGGGAGAGAATATTTCATTTAATGAAGGTAAAATTGAATATGAAAATATATTGGATATAAATAATACAATGATATCAAATATAATAGATACTCCTGTTGTTACAGTCAGAAGTATAAGTGAATTACCTATTTATACTGGTGCGGATATAAGGATATTAGAGATAGAACCATCGGATAGTTTTAAATTAACTAATTTATCATCGAGGTCTACAACTGGTATTGAAGAGATTGAAAAAATTATAGATGATAAAAAATATAAAATAGAAATTACTCATATGACTATGGCAGAGTTTATAGGTAAAGTTGATGATTTGAATGGAAAGTATGATGTAATTGTAATTGGAAAGTATGTAGATAATAGTTTGGTTAATCCAAATGGAATTATAAATGCCGAAAATAATTTAGAAGGAACTATATGGTTTAAGGATTATAAAGATTTAGAAAATGATATTACTAATAAAAAAGCTAAGGAAATAAAAGAATTTATTAATTCAGGACAACTTGTCTTTATAGATAGTGATATTAAAGAAATGAATAGTTCGAAATTATGGTGGCATACAACTAATTCTCAAGGAGATTTTAATCAGTCTGTAGATAATTTAGTTAAAGATATGAGTGTGAACTCTAATAGTAATGATAAAAAGATAAGTATAGATAATATTGTTAATAAATATATACAAAGAATAAAGGAAAATAATTCATTAATTAGACCTAAAATAGTTTCAACATCACCAATTGGAGATTCTCATGATGATGATTTGGGAAAGATATATAAGAGAAATATGCGATTTGATATAAATGTTAGCGACATAATTGGTGAAAGTTTAACTATTAATTTATATTTAGATATTAATGGAGATGGATTATTTAAAGAAGAGGAAATAGTAAAGACAATTGAAGGTGTTAATATACCAGAAGATGGATATAAGCTAGAATATAATTTATATAATGATTTTCCACAGTTTATTGGGTATTTAGAGTGGAGAATTGAGGTAGTAAAGGATATAGATTTGAATTCTTCGCAGCCCATAAAATCTTATACTGATGGAAATATATTATTTAGAAGAGTAACACAAGAAAAGAGAGTAATAAATGTTTTGCAGATATCGCCGTTTGAAAGTGGAAATTTAGAGGCCTCTTCTGCTCAGTGGAAAGGTGGAAATTTAAATTTAAAAACCAATACTGCATTTCAGAGTCTATTAAAGGAAAAGGAAGTTCAAGATTATGAAATAAATATTGAGGTTATAAGTTATCAAGATTTTTATCAAGGAAATAACCTTGGACCAGGGACATCACCTTTAAATGGTAGCAAGTATCATATGATTATAATGGGATTTGCAGATACATTTAGAGAAAAGAGTATTTCAAATCAGGGAATTGAAGAAATAAAAAAATTTATAGAATCAGGTCAGGGATTAATGCTAACTCATGATACTTTATGGTATAAAAGCTGGGATGGATGGCAAAAAAATATAAGAAATGCACCACAATTTATAAGAACATTTAGAGATATTATAGGACAATCTAGGTATATAGATCCTAATAATGAAGATGAAACAGGACTAAATGGGGAAAAAATAACGCATGATCCTAATAGACCAGAAGTAAATGGAGATGATAGTAAATATCCAAAAGAAGCTGGGGCTACTTTATTGGAGCTAAATGGAGTTAATAATAGTAATAGCACTGAGGTTTATAGAGTAAATGAATCCTTAATAACTAATTATCCATTTAAATTAGGTGAAACAATAAGAGTAAGAAGAACTCATGGACAATATTTACAACTTAATTTTGAAGATGATGATGTAGTACCATTATTTAATTTAACTGAAAACAATAATAATAATGTAGGAAATAATGAATATATAGAATGGAATCATCAAAGTAATAAGGTAAATAGATATGATTCTAGAAACTCATATTATACATATTCAAAAGGTAATATTACATTTTCAGGAACGGGAGAAAATTCAAGAGAAAGTATTGAGTATCCTGAATCTGAGTTAAGATTATTTGTTAATACAATAGTAAAGGCTGAAAGAGGAGCTAATCACAAACCTGAAGTATATGGATTGGAAAGTGTAACTGAAATACCTTATAACTCAGATTTAGAGTTTAATGCAATAGTTAAAGATGTTGATGGAGATAGAGTTAAAATTAATAAAATATCTTTAAATGGAGTAGATATAAGTTCACAAGTTTATAAAGATCCATTAAATAAAATACCAAGTGGATTTAAGAATCAAGGTTCACAGTTTCCTATAACTATACCATCAAGTTTATTTATAGTTAATAAACAAATATCTTTAACAATAGAAGCTGAGGATTCAAGGGGGGCAATAACTACTAAAGAGTATAAGATAACTCCAGTTCAAAATCCATTATTAACATCTAAGGGTCAAACCATTAATACTTTAGTTGGAGAAAATATAACATTTGAAATTCAATTAGATAAAGAAAATGATACTAATCCAAGTAGTATTTTAGTTGACAGTATTGAAGTAACGGATAAAAATGAAATAGTA
>JABLTO010223159.1_pt1 | contig 12371 bp, 10 predicted proteins | sample 7160091 | NCBI WGS metagenome assembly JABLTO01 (sample SAMN14651225, study PRJNA627086) | human gut metagenome | isolation source: feces | host: Homo sapiens
CTCCTGCATCTTCTCTTTGGGGACAATGTAGTGGCTTGCGGGAAAGATGGCAACGTGTTTGACAACTGCGCGCCGCTCACCGGTGAGGGCGGTCACCTCACTGATCCGGTCAATCTCGTCTCCGAAAAACTCCACCCGGATGGCAACGTCATCCGCGTAGGCCAGATTAATCTCCACGATATCCCCGCGCACCCGGAATTTGTTGCGGGTAAAATTGATGTCGTTCCGCTCATACTGCAGGTCAACCAGTCGACTGAGCAGCTCGTCCCGCTTCATCTGCATACCCGGGCGCAGCGAAATCACCATGCTGCGGTAATCAATCGGGTTGCCTAAGCTGTAAATACAGGAAACACTGGAAACAATAATTACGTCGTTACGCTCAGACAAAGCAGAAGTAGCTGAATGTCGGAGCTTTTCAATTTCTTCGTTAATGGCACTGTCTTTTTCAATATAGGTATCCGTACTGGCAATATATGCTTCCGGCTGATAGTAGTCATAATAGCTCACAAAGTATTCTACCGCGTTATGGGGGAAGAATTCTTTAAATTCTGAGCACAACTGCGCAGCCAGCGTTTTATTATGCGCCAAAATAAGCGTAGGCTTGTTGATTTGGGCAATAACGTTCGCCATTGTAAAGGTTTTGCCCGAGCCAGTTACACCAAGCAAAGTTTGTTCATGCATCCCGCTACGGAGGCCTTCGACCAGCTTATGAATGGCAGCAGGCTGATCGCCTGTTGGCTGATATTCTGATATCAACTGAAATTTTTCCACTCCGAAAACCCCTTTCTAAGACATGAACGAATGTTCTTATACATTATACCCTGGTTATTTTTTTACGTCAATAGTCAGGAAAAGATATTTTTTGCGAAAAAGGTCTCCTCATGGAAATGAGAAGACTTTTTCGTGTTACTGTTTTTTCTCTTTTTTCCAGGAAAGGTAGTCGTCAAAAGTCATAGACCGGTCGATCATACCATCCTCTGTCAATTCGATGATCCGATTGGCGATAGAATCGACAAATTGATGGTCATGAGAGGTGAACAGAAGATTACCGCCAAAATCGATCAATCCATTATTCAGAGCAGTAATTGCTTCTAAATCCAGATGATTGGTCGGTTGATCCAGAATCAGAACGTTAGAGCCTTTTAACATCATGCGGGAGAGCATACAACGCACTCTTTCTCCGCCGGAAAGAACCTTAGCGGGCTTCAAAGCGTCGTCTCCGCTGAATAACATTCTCCCTAAAAAACCACGAAGATAACTGATGTCCTGATCTGCGGAAAACTGCCCTAACCAGCGGATTAAGTCCAGATCGCAGTCTTGAAAATAGCGGGTGTTATCCTGTGGAAAATAGGATTGGCTGGTGCTGACACCCCATTTGTAAAAACCTTCATCTGGTTCTAACTCACCAGCCAGAATCTGAAAGAGGGTAGTCTTTGCAATCTCGTTTTCCCCAACAAAAGCCACTTTATCTCCGCGGTTTAGCCGGAAAGATACATTTTTTAATACCGGAATTCCTTCAATCGATTTGCAGAGATTTTCCACCTGCAAAATTTCCTTTCCCACTTCACGGTCCATTTTAAACTGAACAAATGGGTATCGGCGAGAGGATGCAGGCATTTCTTCTACTGACAGTTTTTCCAGCAGTTTCTTTCGAGAGGTGGCTTGACGGGATTTAGACTTATTGGCTGAAAACCGCGCAATAAAATTTTGTAGTTCTTTTGCCTTTTCCTCGTTCTTTTTGTTTTGATCCCGCAACATCTGCTGAATTAGGCGGCTGGATTCATACCAGAAATCATAGTTTCCGACATATAATTTGATTTTATTGTAGTCGATGTCCACGATATGGGTACAGACGGTATTTAAAAAGTGACGGTCATGAGATACAACGATAACAGTTCCGGGAAAGTCAAGGAGAAAGTCTTCTAGCCAGTCCACGGAGGGGAGATCCAGTCCGTTGGTAGGTTCGTCCAGCAATATAATCTGCGGCTGCCCGAATAGAGCTTGGGCCAACAGAATTTTAACCTTCTCACTTTCTTTCAGCGTATTCATCTGGGCGTATAACAAAGAGGATTCAATCCCCAGCCCTTGCAGAATCTGTTGGACCTCTGTTTCCGCTTCCCACCCATTCATCTCGGCAAATTCACCCTCCAGATAGGAAGCGCGCTCACCATCCGCATCTGAGAAATCCTCTTTTGCATATAGTGCTTCTTTTTCTTTCATGATGTCATATAATTTGGGATTCCCCATAATGACAGTGTCCAAAACGGTATATGCATCATACTGAAAATGATCCTGCTTTAAAACGGACATACGCTCGTTGTCCGGAATAGAGATCTCACCTGTAGATGGCTCCAGATCGCCCGATAAAATGCGCAGAAAAGTGGATTTTCCTGCACCGTTGGCACCAATAATGCCATAGCAGTTGCCGGATTGAAACATAAGATCCACGTTTTTGAATAAAGTGCTGCCTCCAAATTGGAGGCTGACATTTGATACAGTAAGCATGATGACTCCATTTCTGCCCATAGGCAAGATATTGCTAAACGTTGATAGTATAGCATAAAATGACAGATTTTAACACGCGATTCGATTTTTTCTCCTTTTCAAGCAAACAAAGGCAAAAATATTTTTTTGTTTTGTGAAAAAGGCAGAGAAAAAGACGGCATCCCACTTTTTGAGGGATACCGTCTTTTTTATATGGGCCGTTATTGTTGGCCGTTAAAATCTTCAATCGTACGAATTATGCCGTCAGCGATTCCCAAGGCCGTTTGATAAATGCGAAGCGGTTGGCAAAGATCTTCATATTCCAAAGGATTTACCACAAATCCCAATTCCAGCAAAAGGGAGGGGGCATAAGTCATCCGTGTGACACGGTAGTAGTCCTGATAAGCACCGCGTGCCTCTCGGCTAGTGGCGGAAGTAACGCTATCCAAAATATTTTCCGCAAATGTTTTGGACTGTTCCTCATGGTAATAAATCTCCGTTCCAAAAGAATTGCTGCTGTCAAACGATTCTCCGGTACTGTTGTGATGGAAAGAGAGGAAAAAGTCTGCCCGAAGGCGTCGGGCCGGATCCATGCGTTCTTCAAAATTTAATCTGGCATTCTCCTCCGACACCATATAAACGCTTGCGCCCAACGATTCTAAAACCTGCTTGGAGGCATAGGCTGAGATAAAATTCAGATCCTTTTCTGTCGGCCCATTGGACCCGGCAACGCCTAACGCGCCCGGATCTTCGCCGCCGTGCCCGGCATCGATCACGATAACAATGCCATTGAGAGGCTTTTGAGACAATTCTGAGAAAACAGGAGCTTTTTTGGCAAAAATGACAATATTTTCGCCATCATACTCTACATTATATCCCCAAAGTTTTACACCATCCTGATAAGAAAAAGTCAGCGTAACCGATCCATCGCTATTTTCTGCTGCAGAAATTTCTTCAAAAAGAGTAGAGCTTTTTGGTTTTATGTTTTCTGCAATGCCCTTGGTATTCCAGAGCGTTACAGTCAGTTGAGTATCGGTCATCTGCGCTTTATATGGAGCTTTTGCTGTTCCGGTCAGAGTCAGGCTTTCTCCACGATCTTCTACGGCGAATCGAGCAGAGGACACCTGATTTTCTACAGCTGGCGTTCCTTCCAGAATATCTGCCGTGGATTTGGTAAGGTATCCGCCGGAGCGCAGTTTATAATAGCTGCTTGTCACTTCTTCTACATAGTCGCATGCACCATTATACAGCGTCATGTAGAAATCGTCTTCGATGGTTACATCCCCATAAACGTTATTGATATAATCATTGGCTTTGACTGCCAGTGTCGTGTTTTTTCCAACTGCGTACAATTCTCCGGAAGATGTATAGCTGGTCGTGACGCCTTGATAAGAAAGGGTGTAGGTTGCCGGTCCGATTTTTGTCGTGGCGTTATCCTCGCCCAGGTCAGGCATGGTCATTGTACCGCTGTAAACGGCAGGAACGCCGGACTGAGCTGCTGCTTTTTGTGTAAGGGAAACTTTTTTTCCTTGGAACGTTACCGAAACATTGGCTCCTGCTGGTGCGGTACAGCTAAAGTGAATCGGCTCGCCAACTGTTACCGCTTCATGGTAATAAGGATACATAGAACTTTGAACAATTTTGGAAATATAAGACACGCTGCTTTGATCTGGGGCGATTCGGGTGATGGAAAAGGTTTGACTTTGGAGTCCTTGGGAAAGGGTGTGGGTACTTGTCCCAACCGGAATATCAGTCAAATAAACACCAAACCCTCCATTGGTGGTTTTCCTTTCAATCAGCTCTCCATCCAGATAAAGCGGAAGATTAGGATCAGAAGTCCCCATAACATAATAAGAAGATGTGGTGATCGTAATATCACTACTGGGTCTGGAAACGGAAAATACCTGCGGAATTTGCAGCGAATAGCCGTCCGGAATTAGATTCAGGTCTCCAGAGAGGGCAGAAGACAAAAGCATGGCATTTTCAGAAGAATTTTTCAGCTGTGTATAGTCGGCCACTGCGATAGAAGAAAGACCGGATTGCCTTAGCAGAAAAATCTGACTGCTGATATCGAATTTCTGACGGCCAGAATCAGAAGAGGTGCTTTGCAGGCAGGGAACAACCGGAAGGCCATTGGACCAGGCGTTCCATTGCAGGGCTTTTTTTTCATAATCCACAGTATTTTTGTCCACCGTAGGATAGATCGTATCAGCCAGCTGATTTTCCACCAATGTTTGAGGCAATAGCCCAGGGGAAGATAATAAACGGGAATTTGATGCCGTGGGGGAAACAATCGGGTCATATGAAATAGAAACAGAAAGCCCTCCACCGCTGATTCCCTCCAAAAAAGAAGCCATTTTTTGCGCTTGAGAAACCTGACTATCTTTTAACCCGTCTTGAGCCGGAGATAAAAAGGCCGTATTTGGCATCAAAAGTTCATCAGCGATACTTCCAGCAGCCAATCGTTTCTGCAAATCCCATTGGGCAAGCGCTTGATTTTGCTCCTGCGCCGGATCAAGATGCAAACTTTCTCCATCCCAAACCGCGATCGAACTGCCATGGTCTGTCACGGTTTTTACAAAACGAAAGGCAGGATGAGAAGGAGAAAGAGAAAAGGGATCTAAAACAAGAGAAAGAGAAATTCCGTTTTCTTCTAACAGAGGTGTCAAATAGGAAAGTTCTTCAAGAGTTCTTTCCTGGTCCGATCGCAGTCGTACCATAGGTAATGACAAGCTTTTTTGCTCTGTTTCAGAAGAAAAAGAATAATATATTCGGTTAAAACCGCTGTCATTTGTAAACTGAAGCAGTGTATCCATTTGGAGAACAGCAGATTTTTTCTCGTCAAAGGTACTTTGATAAAACAGGCCTTTTGAAACATCAGCGGCAGATGAAAGAGATGCCGGCTCATCCGCAGCAACCTGGACTGGAAGCAAAGCCAGCAAAACAGCGAGGATGGTGCAACCACATTTTTTTCTGACTTTTTTCATTTGCGTCCTCCTTTCAAAGATTAAATGATAAAATCTTCTTTTTGGAAAGTTTGGCGAATCGGTTTTTGCGGTTTCCGTTTCAAAGGATCGTATTGAAAACGGCGACAGGCATATTCACAGGTCACAACTCCCTTTTTGGGGCAAAGAATGGTCTGTTCGTCAGATGAAGCCATTCCATAAGTACAGTAACGGCACGAGGGAATGATGTGGGAATCAAAAAGTGCTTTTGTCATACACAGCCTCCATGTTTCAACATTTTGTGCTTTTATTTTTTATATTATAACAAAGACCAAAAGAAAAAGCTAATCCAATCTACGGTAATTGCGGGCAGAAAGAGATAGTAAAAATACCGCACAGAGAACAATTAATAAAACCGCAATGGTTGGTGTTTGAGAAAATGCGGGAATAAGCGGATAAGAAAAATTGGAAAAAACTGTGCATACTGTCTGAGGAAACAGGAGAATCCCAATCCTGACCAAAATGGCAGTTATCATACCGTGTACGACTCGGGAAAGGAAAAAGGGAAAAAAGGAAAAATCTTTTTCTTTAAAAAAGGATATTGCTTGAAAGAATACCGAGAGACCAGAAAAGGATACAAAAAAACCAATCAGGACGAGATCTCCGCTGGCAGCTGTGTGTATGCAGCCGGTTGTCACCTCCAGCAATCCGGCAATCAGCAGGACCAAGTGGTTTTCTCTTCCGAAGAACGTAAAAAACAGTTCAATAATGGCCGAAAATAAAAGAACATATCCGATGACTGACAGCATACCCTGAATCCCGCTTTGCACCCCTTGCACCAAGGCCGCAGAGAAAGGAAGGCTGCTTTTTTTCCTTTTTCTTTCCTCGACCAATACTCTGCCCCGATTCAAAAATCCCAGCCCAAGACCGATCAGAATAGCAGAAATCCATTGACAGCACAGCAAAAGAAAACCTGCATAAAAATTTCCCATCAGTCCGGTTCCTACTGCGGTGATCAGGAAGGACGGACCTGCGTTTACGCAAAAGCAAAGCAAGTGAACAGCCGTTTTGGAGTCGATTTGTTTTTGCTCCAATAAAGAGGCGGTCATTTTTGCCCCGATGGGATATCCCCCAATCAATCCCATAAATACCGTACAAGCGGTACAAGCGGGAAGATGAAAAAAACGGCGCATGACCGGACCCAGGATTTTCTGCAGGCTTTCAGCCGCTCGGCTTTCTCCTAAAATACCGGATAAAACCATAAAAGGAAACAGGGAAGGAATTAACACGACGGCACAGGATTTCAGCCCGTCGCGTACACCTTTGCGGACAGGATCGGAGCAGATCAGCAACAGGACTGCCGCCGACAAAAGCAGAAGGGCAGATAGGAGGTTAGAAATCTTTTTGATCCGGGTCAGATTCATGCTGTCGCCGCCTTTCTTTATCCCTACATTTTATAAACCTATACTGATAAAAATGTATAACGATTCGGGCAAAAACATATAGTGAAACAGGATTCGCAGCAGGAGGGAGTTGAGACGATGAGGAGAAAAGAGCCGAAAAAACAGAAACAGGCTTCTCCTGAGAGACTGGCAAAAATTCTGGACGTCCCGCAGAATATGTTTGAATCCTATTCACAAATCGTCTTATCCGGAAATCGGGAAGCGGTGCTGGATGGCTGTCAGGGCGTTATCGAATATGAAGATGATTTTATCAAATTAAAGATCGGCAAACAGATGGTAAAATTCACTGGGCAAAATTTACAGATTAAGTGCATGACAGGGGAAAACGTTATCATCGACGGCAGAATTTTGTCAGTAGAATTTATGGAATAATCGGAGGAAATCATGTTTATCGTTCGTTTTTTGCGTTTTGTCTGCGGTTATGTCCGTTTTCAGGTTACTGGCGTATTTATTGAACGATTTTTGAATCTAGCGTCACGAAATGGGATTAATTTATGGAACGGAACAAAGACGGAAACTCAATATACGGGATATACCCTGATGAAACATTACAAAAAACTCCGTCCTTTTGCGAAAAAGACTGGCGTACATATGCAGATTGAAGAACGGTTTGGCTGGCCGATGTGGCGCAGAAAATACCGCAAAAGGGTAGGCATTGTTGCTGGAATTTTACTTTTCTTTGGTATTCTGGCTTTTTTAGGGAATTTTGTATGGACGATTGAAGTTGTGGGAAATGAAACGGTTTCTTCTGATGAAATTTTGGATTTTCTAAAAGAAGAGGGACTGAAAATCGGCTCTTATAAAAGTGCATTGAATCCGCGGGAGTTGGAACGAAAAACACTATTGGAATTAAAAGAGCTTTCATGGATTGCGGTTAACATTACAGGGAGTACCGTCACTGTCGAGGTCAACGAAAGAATTCTCCCGCCTGATATGTATTTGGACAATGATAAGGCCTGCAATATTGTCGCAAGATATACCGGTCAAATTCATTCTATGGATATTTACGACGGACAAAGCGATCTTCAGGTAGGGGATACGGTTCTGGAGGGAGATCTCATTGTGAGCGGCATCGTGGAGGACGGAAAAGGGCAGACCAGATTCGTCCATGCCCGGGCAGATATCAAAGCTTATACTGATTATGAAATAAAAATTGAAGTGCCATTACAGCAGGTAAAACGAATTCCTACCGGAGAGACCTCCACAAAAAAGTATTTGAAAATTTTAACATGGAAGATTCCTTTCTTTTGGGAATCGGACCAAGAAAGAAGATATGATTTTCAGCAGACAACAATACCGTTTGCTCCTTTTGGACTGTCGACGCCTTTTGCGGTAGTGGAGGAGACCCGAAATTACTATACACAGGAAACCATAGAGTACAATACAATTCAGGCAAAGGAAGAGGCTTTACAACTTTTACAGGAACAGGAAAAAATTCAGCTGGGAGAAGCGGAAATTTTGAAGAAAGATCTTTCCGGATCGGAAGAAAAGGGGTCTTATGTATTAAAAGCAACTTATTTATGTATTATGGAAATTGGTAAAGAGCAGGAGATCCTTTTAGAACGTTGATACGTCAATATTTGCAATAAAAAAACGGCTTTTGAGCCGTTTTTTTATTGCAAGAATAATTGGAAAAGCTGTTTTCTTTTGCAATTTTCTCAGTTAAACCACAGATTGAGGAAATAATGGTTTACAGAGATTGTATTTAGCCAGTGCCGCTGCTGCCCCGATCTTGGAGTATAAACGCAGCATTTCGGTACAGGCACAGATTTTGTCTGCTAAATTTACCACGACAGATTCACGATGGCGTGGGACTTTCCGCAAGGTTAAAGGCCACATATGCTTTGAGATAATATCTTTTTCCAAATCGGAAAGGCCGTGTATTTCTGCATTGCGCAACGCGATTTGGGGATGAATCAAAAGCCTTTTCCAAGGTCCGATATTGGTTTGTGACCAATTACACAGATACAGGTCGTGCAGCAGGCCGGCACGAGCAGCAGCTACCGCATTTAAATGCAACTTTTTACAGATAGAAAAACTTAAATATGAAACAAAAATGCAATGATCCAAACAGCTGACTCCATTGACATGTTGTTTGATTTGATTCATCTTTTGAATGTCAGGATGCTCAATCAGGTCAGCGATACAGGAACGAAACTCTTCCAGAAGAAGCGGATTCCACATGTTTTTGCACCATCTCCTTTTTTCTAGTGTATACGATTTCCGATAAAAATGATATAGAAGGGAAAAAAGTTTTCAAAATTGGAAAAAGAAGTAAAATATAACTTTACTAAAAATAATTTTAGAATAAATCTTGACAAAAAACAAGATATTCGATATACTAATTAAGCACTCAAGATAATATATGGAGAAGTCGCCTAGCCCGGTTTATGGCGCACGACTGGAACTCGTGTATGGGTTAATAGCTCATCGAGGGTTCGAATCCCTCCTTCTCCGCCAGATTGGACATCTATTTTGATACGATATGTATCTTGATAGATGTCCAATTTTCATTATAGGACAAGAATGCGGAAGGGGTGGAAGGGATGTCTATACAGGAAATCATTGCTCTTTTTCATTAAAATGAAGTTTTTTCCTACTCTTTGCACAGTATTCGGTGCAGTAAAGAGGATAATAGATGGATTGTATTGATAGAGGATGATGAATCGAAATTTGTCATCAAAATAGCGTCGAATAACTTTACTACTGTGGAGAGAGTGATTGGATGGCCTGATATTATTTCAGAATATAAAAAACTGGGCTGTTATAGTCCTAAAATGTACAAAAGTATTTATGGTAATTATGCGGAAACAGTTCTTTTTCAGGAAAGGTTTTGTGTTGTATGGGAAGAAGAATATTCCCAATTCCGAATCTGTACTTCTTTTGATAAGGCGGCTTATGTAGGAGAAGATGGAAATATACTTATCACGATGAGGTTTTGGCATTTATAGCAAAAGTGGGAGAAAAACATTTTAATCATTTTCAATATCCATCTGGTTATGTCCGTTTGGCACCATTTGGCGAGGGAGAAACGGAAGACGAAGTAATAGAATGTGTTGAAACTTTTGAAAAGCTTGTAGCGAAAAAAGCACCTGCTTTTTTCGCTAAATGGAAGCAAATCCGTGCTTTATTCGAGATAAATATGCGAAAGTTAAGCGAAATCTATGACAAACTGCCCACATCCGTTTTTCAGGCTGACGCTTCACAGAATAACTTACTTCTTGATGAGGATGGTCATTTTGTAGGACTCATCGACTATAATCTTGCTGGGAAAGACGTTGTGTTGAATCAATTTTTATCGGTCATTTTGTTTGGATATAGCTATCAAAGAAAACGATTAAAAAAATTACATCCCTTGGCAGAACTAAACCGATACACACAGGATTCCCTGATACAAATTTTGCTGCACACATTGAAACAATTGCGACGATACTATACTTTCAATGAATTAGAGGCAAAAGCTGCTCCTTTTTTGTTTAAATATATTTTCTGTGTCGGATATAAACAGATCCAAGCGCTCCAAGAGTGCAGCGATGATCCTGAAAAATTGACTCAGTTATTCGATTTTATGGAGAGTGAACTTTTAAGAGAAGATATCGATTTTCACAGTGTAATGCTTGGGTAAAAAAGGAGTGATTCTATGCGTGTTTTATTGGCTGAAGACGAAAAAGAGCTTTCCGATGCGCTGGCTGCGATTTTAAAACACGCCAATTATTCGGTGGATGCCGTTTTCGATGGCGCAGATGCGTTGGATTACGCTCTTGCTCAAGAATATGACGCATTGATTTTAGATATTATGATGCCCAAGCTGGACGGCCTTGCCGTTTTGAAAAAACTACGTCAGCAGGGGCGAAATGTACCGGTTTTATTTTTGACAGCCAAATCCCAGTTGCAGGATATTATTGATGGGCTGGATGCCGGAGCGGATGATTATTTAACGAAGCCTTTTGCCATGGGAGAATTGCTGGCGAGACTGCGGTCCATTAGCCGTCGGCAGCCAGAGTTTTCCCCTAATATGTTGCAATATGGAAATCTTTCTTTGAACCGGGAAAATTTTGAACTTTCCACTTGCCGGGGAATCTGCCGTTTGAGCGGAAAGGAATATCAAATCATGGAGCTTTTGATGCGCAATCCAGGCCGATTGATTTCCACTGAACTGTTTTTGGAAAAGGTTTGGGGATATGATGCAGAATCGGATATCAGCGTTGTATGGGTTTATCTTTCTAATTTGCGAAAAAAGATGGCTTCAATAGGCGCTAACGTTCAAATTAAAGCAACCAGGGGTGCCGGCTATCTGCTGGAGGAGATAACATGATTCGAAAACTGCAGCGAAAATTTGTTTTCATTGCAATGGGTTCTCTGATTTTGGTTTTAACTGTTATTTTAGGTGCAATCAGCGGCGTCAATTTTTATACGATGAATCGGGAGACAGAAGGATTACTGATGCTGCTGGCAGACAATGAGGGGCGCTTTCCTGAATTTAAGCCGGATAAGCCTCCGCGTCATGAACGGCCTTTTGCGTTTGAAATGACAGAAGAAACCCGCTTTGAGACCCGTTATTTTTTGATTTGGATCAATCAGGCCGATCAAGTCATACAAATTGACACGAGTCATATAGCTGCTGTTTCCTCTAATGATGCAGAAAATTTTGCTTATCAGGTTCTGAATGATAATTCCAGCAGAGGTTATTTGGGATACTACAAATATTGGGTAGCGGAAAAAGAATATGGGAAACTAATTGTCTTTTTAGACTGCCACTCTAAACTTGACACGTTTTTCTCTTTTCTTTTGCTTTCCCTGGGAATCGGAGTTCTATGCGTGTTGGTAGTTTTTTTCTTGGTATCTGTTCTTTCCAAACGGGCAATTAAGCCAATCGTGCAAAACATGGAAAATCAAAAACGTTTTATTACTGACGCAGGACATGAAATCAAAACGCCGCTGTCTATTATTTCGGCCAATGCGGATGTGCTGGAATTAACTGGAGGAAAAAACGAATGGGTAGACAGCATCCGCAATCAAACAATGAGGCTGAATGGCCTGGTTCAGGATCTGCTGACCTTGTCCCAAATGGAAGAAGATCAAAGCGAATATGCTTTTTCGCCGGTTCCTCTGTCCGATATGGTGGAAGCGGTAGCGGCTTCTTTTAGTACAGTTGCTTTTTCCCGACAGATATCTTTTTCCGTATCGGTGGAAAAAGATATTGTGATTGATGCGCAGGAAAACAGCATCCGAAAACTCTTATCTGTTCTCATCGATAACGCAGTTAAATATGCAGGTTCGTCCGGGTGGGTTGTCATCCGCTTATGGGCAGAAGAGAAAGTAGTTCACCTTGACATATTAAACAGCTGTGAAAATGTGGAGGAATTGGATTTTCAAAAGCTTTTTGACCGGTTTTATTGTGCAGATCAATCCCGTTCTCGTGTGACGGGTGGATATGGAATCGGGCTTTCCATTGCAAAAGCAATTGTCGAGATACACA
>JABLTO010143770.1_pt1 | contig 12360 bp, 8 predicted proteins | sample 7160091 | NCBI WGS metagenome assembly JABLTO01 (sample SAMN14651225, study PRJNA627086) | human gut metagenome | isolation source: feces | host: Homo sapiens
ACCCAGACCCCTGCCCAACAGCAAGATTTACAGCAGGTGTACGGCAGCTGCGGGCTGCTGGCATGGCCCAGCGTGCTGTACAGCATTTATCTGCAGGACGACGCCAACCCCTGGACCGAGGAAGCCCTGACCCAGACACGGCAGAACCTTGCCGTGGCGGTGGACTGGATCACCCAGCAGGCGCAGACCTATAACGCCCAGCCGAAAATCTATTACGATACCGGCGAAAACAATCTGAGCACCTTTGCCGCCTACAAAGCCGGTCTGACGGAAGATACCACCACCGGCACAACGTTCTATGACGATGTGGACACCCTGACCGCACAGGTGGATGTGGAATTCATCCAGCAGCAATACGGCACGGCAAGCATTGGCTACCTGATCTTTCTGCCGGTGGAGGGGGCTTCCTACTCCATTCTGCATTATCTGGAGGATGGCGGTAATTACCTGAATGAATTCAGCTGTCTTTATCTCTATGATTCCTATGCGGGGGAGAAAACCTACAACAGCCCCACCGTGTATGCCCACGAGATCCTGCATCTGTTTGGTGCGGCAGACCTTTACGTCGGCAGCCGGGATAGGTTTGTGACCCAGCCGCTGGCGCAGTATGTGCTGAACACCTGGCCGGATGCTATTATGTATTACACCTACAACAGCGATAACGGCATCAGCTATGACCATATCGAAAAAACGCTCTGCCCGCTGACGGCCTACCGCCTGGGGCTGGTGGACAGCTTCCCCGGGAGCGAGCAGTTCCCGGCGGCAACGCAGGACCCGCCCGGTGTGTTCAGCAACGGCGCAGGCCAGAACTGGACCGCAAGCGATGAAGCAACCTGAACAGGGGAGGTGAAGGCATGTATGGGGATGAATGGCCGCTGCGGGTAACAGGGATTGCCAGCGCGGCGGAATCCGAATGGCGCATTGGCCAGCAAACGCCGGAGCGCACCTGTGAGGGCTGGCTGCTGGTATATGTAAAAAGCGGTATGGTGGAAGAGCTGTGCGATACCCACCGGGTGCTGCTGCGCGCCGGGCAGATTTTGTTCCACCAGCCCGCAGAGCTGTTTGCCATGCGCGCAGTGGGCGAAGTTCCGCCGGAGGTGTTCCGCGTGGAATTTACCGCGGACGGCAGTGCGATGGATTCTTTCCGCAGCTGCCATATGCGGCTCGGCAACGCCGAAAAAAGCTGTCTGCGCCAGCTGGCAGAAACGGTGCGCGAGGTGTTCCAGCCGGTGCAGGATGCCTGCCAGATGCCCGCCCGCCGCGCGGAAATCCCGTTTGGCGGCAAAGAGCTGCAAACCATCTATCTGGCACAGCTGCTGTACCTGTTGGCCCGCCGCAGGCAACGCACCCGCAAACAAAGCCCCCGTGCCCGCGCCGAGCAGGAGCAGGCAGCCCTTGTGGAAAGCGTGCGCCTGTACTTTGCGCAGAACATTGAAAAGCCGCTGGCGCTGGACCAGGTGTGCGATGCCAATGGCTGTTCCCGCGTGGCATTGCAGCAGGCGTTCCGCGCCCGCACCCGCATGGGGCCGATGGAGTATTTCTCCTGCATGAAAGCTGAACAGGCAGCGCTGCTGCTGACCCAGGGGTACGGCCCCGGCGAAACGGCCCGTATGCTGGGGTATGGCTCCCTGGCGTGGTTCAGCAGGCGGTTCCACGCCCTGACCGGCCAAACGCCCGGCGCTTACCGCCGCGCCCCGCACCCGCTGCATCTGTGCGAACGGTAAAGGTAACAACAAAGTTACATATCAAACATGGAAACATCTATTTCCATATTGTGATAAAGACGTTAGAATAAAATCAACAAGGGAACGAAGCAAACCCTGCGGATGCCCTGTTGAAGATACAAAATCCCGGCAACAACTTTCCATATTGTGTAAAGGAGCGATCAGTATGTCTATTTTGGTCAGCGGCGGCGCCGGTTACATCGGCAGCCATACCTGTGTGGAGCTTCTCAATGCGGGTTACGATATTGTGGTGGCAGATAACTATTACAACTCCTGCCCCGAAGCCCTGAAGCGTGTGCGCGAGATCACCGGTAAGGATTTCAAGTTTGTGGAAGCAGACATGACCGACCATGCGGCAGTTGAAAAGGTCTTTGCGGAAAATCCCGGCATTGACTGTGTGATCCAGTTTGCCGCCTACAAGGCCGTGGGCGAAAGCGTTTCCAAGCCCATCGAGTATTACTCCAACAACCTGAACTGCACCCTGAACATCCTGGATGTTATGCGCCGTTACGATTGCCATAACATCATCTTCTCCTCCTCCGCAACGGTTTACGGCGACCCCGCCAGCGTGCCCATCCGCGAGGATTTCCCTGTTGGTGCAACCACCAACCCGTATGGCACTACCAAGGTGTTTACCGAGCGCATCCTGACCGACTGCTGCAAGGCAGACCCGGAGCTGAACGTTGCTCTGCTGCGTTACTTCAACCCCATCGGTGCACATCCTTCCGGAAAGATCGGCGAGGACCCGAACGGCATCCCCAACAACCTGGTGCCCTACATCGCCAAAGTTGCCGTTGGCAAGCTGGAAAAAGTGCATGTGTACGGCAATGATTACCCTACCCCCGATGGCACCGGCGTGCGCGACTATATCCACGTTGTGGACCTGGCCCGCGGCCATGTGGCAGCCATCAAAAAGCTGGAAGAAAAGCCCGGCCTGTTCATCTGCAACCTGGGCACCGGCCACGGCTACAGTGTGCTGGATGTGATTCATGCATTCAGCAAGGCCTGCGGCAAGGAGCTGCCCTATGTCATTGACCCGCGCCGCCCCGGCGATATTGCCGAGTGCTGGTGCGATCCCAGCAAGGCCAAGCGTGAGCTGGGCTGGGAAGCTGAGTACGGCATTGACGAAATGTGCCGCGACAGCTGGAACTGGCAGAGCCACAACCCCGATGGGTATAAGACCGCTGAATAAGTTCACGGTTCAAAGAAAGCAATAAAACGAGAGCAATAAAACAGGGCGACCGGGAAAACTTCCCGGCCGCCCTGTTGGTGTATCAGGTAGTGTTTGTATGGGTTTAATGCGTTAGAAAAAAGCGTTTGACCCTGTGGAGCCCGTGGGAGCGCACATTGTACGCCCGGCCACGTAAGGCGGGATGCCTTCATCCCGACGTGTGCGCATATTACGGCCCGCCATGCAGGACGATGCGAGCGTCGTTTCCTACACATGGTTTGCAGGTTCGCAGCCCAATATTTGCGTTTCTTCCCTGTGCGATGAGGGCATCGCGCCCTAGGGTGTATCTCAAGCATCCAGTTCCTTTTTCTCCTGCCCCGTTCCCTGAATCTTTGCGTTCAGCCCGGCACCCAAAAACAGCACATTGATGTTCACATTCAGCCAAAGCGTAATCAGCACGATTGCAGCCAAAGAACCGTAAATGTATGATAACTTCCAGAAATGCCCGATGTAAAACGAGAATATTTTGGAAAACAGTGTCCACACCGCTACCACAGCGGCGGCCCCCGGCAACTGATCCCGTATGCGGCGCTTGCCGCCGGGCACATAGGTGTAGATCAGTGTTACCGTCAGCAGCGAAAGCGCCAACGAAAGCACCGCACTGATGCTGAGCAGGCTGTGCAGCCGCTGCAGCAGCCCGCCCACCAAGGTATGCAGCGGCAGCAGCCCGGCCAGCCCGCGCAGGATTGGGCTCAGGCTTTGCACCACCATGGCAACCAGCATCAGGCCCTCAAACAAAAAGGTATACAGCACAGCCCACAAACGGTCAAACATTGTTTTGCGGGCACCGGGGGTCAGCTTTTGCAGGCCCCTTTGCACCGCGGCCATCCCACCGGAAGCGGAAATCACCGTGGTGATGGCGGCAAAGGAAGCCATGAAGGTGGTGGACTGATCATTCAGGTTGGCAATCACATCTACCGCCATTGACTGGATGGCCGGGATATCCGGTAAAAGCTGGGCAACCAGCGCGGCAATGTCCGAAACCGAATAAAACGGCAGCATGTTGATGATGACCAGCACCCACATCAGCAGCGGCAGCGATGCCGTAAGCAGCAGCAAGGTGGCGTGTCCGGCGTATACGGCCATATCCAGCGCCAGATACTGCCGCAGCAGGTCCAGCAGTGCAGGCAGCAGGGTTGAGGCTTGTTTTTTCATGGCGTTCTCCTGAATCCCCCACGCTCAGGGGCAAAATAAAAAACATGATAACCATTATACAGGCCCGCTCCCGCGCCTGACAATGGGCAGTTGGGGGAAAATGTGCCGCAGGGCAAAGTTTTTCGGTTTTGTGCTGCTAACTGGCCGAACAGCCGCCGGGTGTGCTATAATAAACCATGAATAAAAACCGCCGCCCCGGCGGAAAGGAGAACTCAATGAAAGATTCCATCAAAGCTCTGCGCGAGCTGGAGAAAAGACTGTATGCCTACCAGTACGCAATGGCCGTTGCCGATTATGACAGTGAGACGGTAGCCCCGCCGGAAAGCAGCGCGGGCCGCGCCGAAGCCATGGAGGTGCTGAGCCGCGCCTACTTTGACCAGCTGGTCAGCGCTGACACCGCCGCCCTGCTGCAGCGTGCTGCCGCTGATGCCGAAACCGAACAGGAAAAGGCAGAAGTGCGGGAGTTGCAGCGCAGCTATGACGAGATTGGCAAGATCCCGGCAGAAGAGTACGCCGCGTTCACCAAGCTGACGCAGGAAAGCATGCCCGCATGGGGCAAGGCAAAGCGCGGCAATGACTTTGCCAGTTTTGCCCCGTATCTGGAAAAAATTGTGGAATCCCTGCGCGCGCAGGCCCACTATTTTGCCCCTGACCGCGACCCGTATGAAGTCTGGCTGGACCGCTATGAACACGGCCTGACCATTGCCCAGTGCGATACTTTCTTTGCCGCCCTGCGCGAGACCATTGTGCCGCTGCTGGCTGCCATAAAAGAGCGCGGCAGCGCCATCCGCACCGACTTTTTGTATCAGAATTGGCCCATTGAGCAGCAGCGCAAGCTTTCCAAAAAGATCATGGAAGTGTGGGGGCTGGACCCGGACCACTGCGTATTGGGCGAAACGGAACACCCCTTTACCTCCGGCTTCTGGCACGGCGATGTGCGCATTACCACCCATTATATGCCGCAGGATATGTTCTCCAACCTGTACAGCGTGGCGCACGAGGGCGGCCATGCCCTGTATGAGCTGAATGTTGACCCCAAGTATGATTATACCACCCTGGCAGGCGGCGCAACCACCGGCCTGCACGAAAGCCAGAGCCGCCTGTTTGAAAATTATGTGGGCCGCAGCCGCGCGTTCATCCACTATTTGTATCCCACTTTGCTGGATCTGTTCCCCCAGCAGCTGAACGGCGTGACCGAGGAAGAGATCTACCGCGCCGTCAACCGCGCCGAGCCGAGCCTGATCCGCACCGAGGCGGACGAGCTGACCTACTCTTTGCACATTATGGTGCGGTATGAGCTGGAAAAGGCCCTGATGCAGGGCACCCTGACCGTGGCCGACCTGCCCGCCGCCTGGAACGCCAAGTATAAGGAATACCTTGGCGTGGATGTGCCGGACGATACCCACGGCTGTTTGCAGGATATCCACTGGGCAATGGGTGATATGGGCTACTTCCCCAGCTATGCGCTGGGCAGTGCTTACAGCGCACAGGCGGTGGATGACCTGCGCAAGACCATGGACCTGGACGCCCAGTGGGCCGAAGGCAACATGCAGCCGCTGAAAGATGCTCTGCGCAGCCGCGTGTGGCAGCATGGCCGCGCCAAGGAACCGCAGTGGCTGGTGCAAAGCCTGTGCGGCGGCGCATTTGATGCCGCCCACTACACCAACTACCTGAAAAACAAATATACCGAGCTGTACGGCCTGTAAGCACAGCCGGTAAAAATAAAACAAAGCGGGCGCACCGTCTACTGTAGGACGGTGCGCCCGCTTTGCGATATAAGTTGGAAAGAAGAGGTGCGATTTATTTTACGGTGTCGTCCGGTTTGGCGGGCTCTGCGGGCTGCGCCTGCACAGCGGCAGCCTTTGCAGCGAGCTTGGCCTGCTTTTTCTCCGCCCGGCGGGCCTTGCGGCGCTTGAGGGCGGGCCGTGCCACCAGCAGGATGGCAAGCACGATCAGTACCACCGGCCACAGGTAAACCACCACCAGGATAAGATCTTCGGCCCCATCCACAAAGCCGCGCCAGCCGCTGGTAACGGCTTCCACAAACTTTTCGCCAAAGGTGGTGGCGGTGGGGGTCAGTACCCGCACTTCCTGCAGGGAAATATCCACGGTGGAATAGCGCACCTGGTTATCCATCAGCCGCATCTGGCCGGTGTAGCTTTCCAGCTGATACTGCACATCCGAAAGCTGGCTTTCAATTTCCAGCAGGTCGGCGGTGGTTTCAGCTTTGTCGGCCAGGGCGTTCAGCCGGTCACGCTGGTCGTTCAGGGCTTTCAGGCGGGCTTCCACATCTACATACTCAGCAGTAATGTCCTGCGCGCTCTCGTTCAGCGAGGTCACGTTCCCGGCTTCCCCGGCGGCGGTCAAAAAGCTGCGGTAGTTTTCGGCGGGGATGCGCGCGGTGTAATAAGTATAGCGACTGCCGGAATCCTTGCTGCCGCCCTGGTCAGTGCTTTCCAGGTAGCCGTTCGCGGCGGTTACGGCCTCCTGCAAGCCGGCGCGGGTGGTATCATAGTCGGTGGTTTCCATCCGCACGCTGGCGTTATACACGATCTTGCGGCTGCTTTCCACCGTGGAAGGATCCAGCATCGAGCTGGTCAGATCGTCTGAAGAAAAACTGTTGCTTTCCCCGGCTGCGGCGCTTTCGGCGCTGTAATATTCATAGTCTCCGGCATCCTGGCTGCTAAGGGCGGCGGTATCGTTAGAAACAGCGGCGGAGTAGGTGCTGCGGCTGGTGGAACCGCAGGCAGCAAGGCTGAGCGCCAGCGCGGCGGATGCGGCAAGGCTGGCAAAGCGGGATAGTGTTGTATGTTTCATAGGGCACGCTCCTTATTGTGTTGTGTGGTAAGGGGTAAGCCAAAAGCAATATCTGCTTCCTTTACCAGTATAACACGGAAGTGGCACCGGAATGTTACAGCTTAATGTCAAAAAAAGCGGGGTGCACCGCAAAACCGGCACACCCCACAAAAATAATTCTAATTATTCAGCTTTTTGACCAAGAACCTTGATGTCGTCATTGTCCGCAAAGGCAACAGCGTTGTAACCAGCGGCTTCCAATGTGCCGAACTGCTTGCCCAGCTTTTTGGCCTGGGGCAGAACCGTCACATCATAGGCTGCGCGCAGGGCATCGGCCTTGGCCAGCACGGCGGCAAAATCGGCATCCTTCAGATACAGCAGGGCCAGCTTCTGCTTGGCACCGGGGATCTGGTAATCCTGCTCCAGCAGAATGCCGCAGACGCGCTCGAACCCGATGGAGAAGCCAACGGCGGGCACCTGCTGACCAATGAACTTGCCAACCATATTGTCGTAGCGGCCGCCGCCTGCAACAGCGCCGCTGAACTGCGGGCAGGTCACTTCAAACACCATGCCGGTATAGTATCCCTGCCCGCGCACCAGGCTGGGGGCATAGGCAATGCCGTAACGGCCGTTGGCAATCTTTTCGGCGGTGGCGATGACATAGCGCAGGTCGGCGGTCAGGGTTTCGTCCCCAACGCGGGCGGTCACGGCGTCCAGGCTGAAATCCCCGGCGCGCAGGAACTCATCCAGCGCTTCCACAGCGGCGGCGTCAAACTCTTTTTCCAGCAGCTCTTTCTTTACGCCGTCTGCACCGATTTTATCCAGCTTGTCAAAGCTGATGCAGACGGAATCCAGCTGGTCAGCGGCAAAGCCCATCTTTTCCAGCATGGCGCGCAGGATGCGGCGGTCGTTGATGTTGACAGTGAAATCCTTGAAACCGATGCGCAGCAGAGCGCGAGTGGTCACATCGATCAGCTCCACCTCGGCATTGGGGGAAGAATCGCCCAGAATGTCGATATCACACTGCACAAACTCGCGCAGGCGGCCCTTCTGCGGGCGCTCGGCACGGTAAACGCGGTCGGTCTGGATCACCTTGAAGGGGTTGGGCAGCTCGTTGCGGTTGGCAGCGTAGTAACGGGAAAGCGGCAGGGTCAGGTCATAGCGCAGGCCCATATCGGAAAGCTGCTTTTCATCACCGGAGCGCAGGGCAGCGGCCAGCTTTTCGCCGCGCTTGAGAACCTTGAAGATCAGGTTCAGGTTGTCGCCGCCATCGGATTTGTCCAGGTTTTCCATATCCTCCAGGATGGGGGTGGAAATGCGCTGGAACCCGGCGGCACGGTAAGTATCCAAAATTTGGCCCTGAATGTAATCACGCAATGCCTGTTCGCGCGGCAAAAGGTCGCGCATGCCCTTCAACGGCTGTGTTTTCATGGTTGTTCCTCCCTATTATCTGCGCGGGCAGCGGCCCGCGGAAAAATCAAAAGATATACCTCTTTATCATATCTGTCCCGGCGTTTTTTGTCAACAAAAACGGGGCATACTGAAGCTGTATCAAACTGTGTGGAACTGGAAGGACAAGGAGGAAGAACACCATGCCAAAACAAAACGGCAACCCCAAAATTCTGGCCGCCGGTGCCGCCGTGCAGCTGCTGACCGGCATTCCGGCGGCGTGGGGCGTGTTCCAAAAGCCGGTCATGGCGCAGTACGGCTTTTCCCGCGGGCAGGCCATGCTCAGCTTTGCCATTCTGGTGGCAGGGTATGGCATCGGCTGCGCCATCGGCGGTTTTGTGCAGGATCAGCACGGCCCGCGCTATGCGGCCCTGTGGGGTACCGCGCTGCTGGGCGGCGGCAGCATGGGGGCAGCGCTGGTGCCGCAGGGCAATGCGGCGTTGTTCTTTTTGGTGTACAGCATCCCGGCGGGGGTAGGCAGCGCCTTTTTGGCCCCGGCGGTGCTGGCCTGCGCCCAAAAGTGGTATGCCAGCCGCAAAGGGCTGGCAACGGGGGTCAGCGGTGCGGCTATGGGGCTTTCCGGTGCGTTTTTAACCGTTTTTGTGGGTTTTGTGGAAAACCGCTGGGGGATGCGTGTCTGTTTTGCTGCGCTCGGTGTGGTGGTGCTGGCGGTGTGCGGGGCATCTGCCGCCGTGTTGCAAAATCCACCCCAGCCCGCCGGCCAGCCAAACGCAAAAGCGGCAAACGACCTGCCGCCCCACCAGATGGTGCGCACCACGCAGTACCGCCTGTGTGTTGCGGGGGTGGCGCTGGCAGCCCCGCCCATGCTGCTGTTCAGCCCGGAGATTCTGACCATTGCAGCGGACCGCGGCCTGCCGGAGCAGTGGGCGCCCTTGTGCGTGGCAGTGGGCAGTGCGGCCAGCGCGGCAGGGCGGTTGCTTTGCCCCGCTGCCAGTGACCACTGGGGCCGCAAACCAGTTTTGTACGGGGTGTATGCGGCCCTGGCGGCGGGCAGCATCGGGTTTGCCTTTGCGCAGGGGTGGTGGGTGCTGGCAGCTTACTGTGTGCTGACCTGCTTTTACTCCGGCGGCGCGGCGGTGCAGCCCGCCTTAAATACGGACCTGTTCGGCCTTGCCCATGCGGGGGTCAACTATGGCTTGATCGCTCTTGGCATGAGCGCCGGCAGCCTGCTGAGTTATGCGGGCAGCCAGTTGCTGGATCTGCCTGCCCGGCATATGCTGGCGGTAGCCAGCGCCGTGGCGGGCGGGATATGTTTCCTATTTGTAAAACCTGTAGCAACGGTTGAAAAGCAGCAGGGGAACGGGTAAAATAATACAATACAGTTGCCCGCACGCCGCAAAGCCTGCGGGAAAAAGACCCGGAGGTAATTTGAACCATGCGTTCTGACCAACAGCAAGCGATCAACCGCTTGGCGGGCACCTCGGCAACCGCTTTTTTGTGCGCGGTGCTGTGCGTGTACCCGCTGTACATTGATAAATTTTCCAACCTTGGTGTGACCAAGTTCACCGGCTGTTTTACCCTGTTTCTCTTGTTCCTGCTCTGGCTGGTGGCCTGTACGGCCATTGGGGCCCGTGCGCCCCGCCCGCGCAACGCCAACGCCGGACGAGATGTAACCCTGTGGGGTGTGCTGGCCTTTGCAGGCACTAGCCTGATTTCCACCTTTACATCGCTTTCGCCCACGGCGTCCACCTGGGGGCTGGGGGGCTATTACGGCGGGCTGATGCTGGTGCTGTTTACCGCCGCCGGGTACTGGGCTGTGCGCAGCTACCTGGACCTTGAAAACCTGGATTTTGTTTTCTGGGTGCTGGGCATTACCACAAGCATTGTGGCAGTTTTGTATGTGCTCAACATCTTTAACATTGACCTTATCGGCGCGTATGCAGACACCGCCGTGGTGGAGCGCGCACAGTTTTTCTCAACCCTGGGGCAGAAGGACTTTAACGGCTGCTTTTTCTCGGTAGCGCTGCCCATTGTGTTTTACCAGTTCCTGAACGCCAAAGATACCAGAACCGCTGTCTGGACCGGCATTCCGGCAGCGTTTGGCGCATTGGCGCTGGCCGTTGTGGATTCAGAGGCGCTTGCCCTGGGCATCGGCGCGGCGGTGATGGTGCTGGTCTGCCATAAAAACTTTACCACCCGCCACCTGCGCCGTGCGGCGCTCATCAGTGCGGCGTTCTTCGGCTGGGCTGCCTGGATGCATTACATGCGTGCCAGCGTTTACACCCAGGGCGGCACCGCCCTGCTGGCCAAACTGGGCGCGTGGCAGGTGGCACTGCCCTGCATGGCGGCAAGCCTGCTGTTGTGGCTGGTGCTGTTTGTGCTGGCCCGCAAAGGCATTGCAGCGCAGGCCCCACTGTACCTGCCGGGGCGGGTCATCACCATTGCTGTGCTGGCGGTGGGGGCGTTGGCCTTTGTGCTGGCCAATGCAATGCCAAACCTGCCCCTGCCGGAAAGCCTGCATAACCTGCTGGTGTTCAACGATGACTGGGGTACCTACCGCGGCGTGGCCTGGCGCGCTGCGTTTGGCACCTGGGCGGACGGCAGCCTGCTGCGCAAGATTGTGGGCATTGGCCCCGGCATGATGCATACCGCCGTGGCCGCCTGGGCAGGCGACGCCATGACAGCCCGCATGGCGACGTTCTATGCCGCGCATAACGAATATCTGGAACAGCTGCTGACGACCGGCATTCTTGGCTTGGCCGCCTGGCTGCTGCTGGTGGCGGCCCACCTGCGGCGCGGGGAACGGAGCTGGAACACTCCCGGCGTGGCCCCAGTCATGCTGGCGCTGTGCAGCTATCTGGCACAGGCGGTGGTATCTATCCGGGTATCCATGGTGTTTCCGCTGGTTATGCTGCTGTTCGGTGCGCTGGCGGCCCTGACGGCCCCGGAGCTGCCACAGCCCGCCGCCCCCGCGCCCCGCGGCAAAAAGCAGCAAAAGCCGGAACCGCTGCCGCCTAAGAACACCTGGTATTTTGCCAAAACCGTGCTGGCTGCTGTGTTGTGCATGGCAGCGGCAAGCGGCATTGCGCCGCTGCTGTTCGGCTTTCTGATGGGATAAAGCAAAGGAGGGGGGCACTGTGGCTGTGCTGCGCTCCTGCACCCCGCTTTCGTTTCCAATCTGCCGATTGGAATAGATTTTAGAATTCTTTTGACTGGTGAAAACGCCGCCCCGCAGGCAAAACGGGGCGGCGTTTTGCTGAATATGCAGAAAATGGCAAGAAAAATTTATCAAAAACAGACGGTTAGGAAAGGCTAACATCTTGAAAAAAGGCCACTACCCTCGTATAATAAAATTAGCTGTGAAAAGCTTGACAATGGACGGCCGGAACGCACAGCCCCCGCGCAGGCTTGCTGATGTTTGTGCGGTGCAAATGGCACCGGCTTCCGACAATAATGCAAAGGAGAGAATATTATGATCGAATACTCCGCACAGGTCAACAATATGTGCCCGATCACGAAGGGTCCGAAGCATGGTCCCGCTCCCATCCCTGAAGAGGGCGAATGGGTCAAGGCCTATAAAATTGAGGACATCAGCGGCTATACCCACGGTGTGGGCTGGTGCGCACCCCAGCAGGGTACCTGCAAGCTGAGCCTGAACATCAAGAACGGCATCATTGAGGAAGCTTTGGTTGAAACCATCGGCTGCTCCGGCATGACCCATTCTGCTGCTATGGCTGGCGAGATCCTGCCCGGCAAGACCATCCTGGAAGCACTGAACACCGACCTCGTCTGCGACGCTATCAACGTTGCAATGCGTGAGCTGTTCCTGCAGATCGTTTATGGCCGCAGCCAGACCGCTTTCTCTGAGAACGGCCTGCCTGTCGGCGCTGGTCTGGATGACCTGGGCAAGGGCCTGCGTTCCATGACCGGTACCATCTTCTCCACCAAGGCCAAGGGCGTTCGCTACCTGGAGCTGACCGAGGGCTACATCCTCAAGACCGCTCTGGATACCGACAACCAGGTCATCGGCTATCAGTTCGTCCG
>JABLTO010088749.1_pt1 | contig 12350 bp, 9 predicted proteins | sample 7160091 | NCBI WGS metagenome assembly JABLTO01 (sample SAMN14651225, study PRJNA627086) | human gut metagenome | isolation source: feces | host: Homo sapiens
ACAATTAATATATTAATTTTCATTTATATTTTCCTCCATTTTATATAATATATATCAAAATGAATTTATTTTATAAATACATAATAACATAAAGTTTCAATTATATTATAAATATAAAAGTGCTAATTTCATAAATTAACACTCTTAACATTAAATTAATAATATTATTTATATACCAATTCCACATATAATTTATCACTAAAGTTCTATATATAAAGGCTTACTTAAATGATAATATTCTCAACCCTCTCCTTCTCAAATTCCCTTATTTATTAACCTAATTTCAGTAAAAACCTCACTTACTTATGGTACGGTTCTCCGTATCTGTAATAAGTGAGGTTACCTATTTTTTCTCCTATATTTATCTAACACTCATTTTTTAACTTACTATTTTTCATATCTATTTCATAATTAATATAATGTCTAAATAACACTTCAATTAATATATAAAATATCGTAAAAGCCTCATACTCACTTCCACTTTTTAATAAAAACTCTGATGTAGTTGCATATAAATTATATTGAGTTTTTGTTGAAAGTTTATTATTTATAAGTTTAGTAATAGAAATGAACTCTACTCCCTTTAAAGAAAGTTTGTTTGTATAACTTTCTAAAGAAGTTGTGTTTCCAGATAATGAAATTATAATAACAATATCATTCTTAGTTATCTTATCTATTAATCCTTCAAACTCTCCTTCTCCTTCAATCATATATAAATACTTATTTGCTGCAAAAAAAGTCTGCTTTAAAGCTTGTGCAACAACTCTTTGTGGAGCACCTGTTCCATAAACAAAAATATTCTCAGCATTATAAATCAATTTACATATCTCTGTAAAATCTCTGTCTTTTAAATAATTAATAGTTTGATTTATATCTATGATTAATTTTTCAACAATATTATTATTCGTCTTATCTAAATCATTTTCTTTCCATTTTAGATATATTCTAAATTCACTATAACCCTCAAACCCTAATTTCTTTATACAACGTAAAATTGTAGTTTTAGATACATTACAACGCCTTGCCAATTCAGTAATACCCAAATTAAAACATTCGGTTTTATTTTGTAAAATATATTTTAATATATATATATCATTTTCATTTAATTTATTATAATTGTTGTTAATTAGTTCCTCTATTTTCATAATATACCTCCCTGTAATCTATATTATACAAAGTATATTTATAAATTACAAACAAGTACATTTTTATATAAAAGGTACAATACATATACCTTTTATATATTAAATTTAACTAATTTAATTCTGGCCAATATTCTTTATTTACTTCAATCAAATCATCTAAAATCAATTTAGCAACTGATGCACTTGGAACAGTTTTTGATAACGTAAGTGCTTGCCATAATTTTTGATATGATTTTTCTATCCAAGCCTCTACAACCAATTTTTCAACTGAAACCTGCTCTTCCATTAATCCTTTTTGAAATTGCGGAATTTTTCCCATTACAAGTGGTTCTGGACCATTACTACCTACTAAACAAGGAATTTCAACCATTGCTGTTGGATCAAAATTACTTATTGCTCCATTATTTTCAACTATTAATAACATTCTTTCTTTGGTGTTATAGGCAATTGCTCTTGCTAAATCAACTATATATGATGCATGTTCATCTATTCCCATTGCACATCCTTCTGTTGAGTTATTTTCAATAATTTTCTTGCACTCTCCAAATACAAATTTTTCACGTCCATCCATTACTTCGTTTGCTCTTGTGTATTCTTTATTAGAATGCTTAACAACATAATCTGGGAATAAATAATATTTTAAATAAGTATTTGGTAATGTTTCTGGATCCATTGCAAAAACATCTTTAGCTTTTGCAAAAGTATCATCCCAACTTGCATCACTATGCTGAGCACTTCCATCCGTAACAACATATCCATACTTAGATACATGTTCTTTTATTCTCGGCATCAAATCATTACCATCTTTATCTCTAACATCAGTCCACCATCCAAAATGGTTAAGACCATAATAACGAACTGATAATTCTTTTCTCGATTCTAACCCTAAAATTTTCGCCATGCGCGATTCTATATCTATTGGCATATCACATATATTAAGTATTTTTGAATTTGGTCTTAATCTACGAGTTGCTTCTGCCACTATTGCTGCTGGATTTGAATAGTTTAACATCCAAGCATCCGGTGAATATTTTTCCATATAATCAAGAATTTCAATAACCCCACCTATAGATCTCATTCCATATGCAATTCCTCCTGGGCCACAAGTTTCTTGTCCAACTACATCATATTTTAAAGGAATTTTTTCATCCAATTCTCTCATTGCATATTTTCCTACTCTTATATGAGCCATTACGAAATCTACATCTGTGAATGCTTCTTTAGGATCTGTTGTAGCATAAAACTCTATTTCAGGTGCTCTTTCTTTTATAATTATTTCACAAGCTCCTGCTATAATTGCTTGTCTATCTGCATCATTATCATAAAATTTTATTTTTCTAATAGGTAATTTATCTAAATTATCTAATAACATTAATATAATCCCTGGTGTAAATGTACTTCCTCCGCCTGCTACTACTATAGAAAACCTTCTCATAATTGATACCTCCAAAGTTTCTTATTTATATTTATATTTATATTTTTATTTTTATTTTATTAATTAAGCAGTTCTTCAAATTCATCTCTTACTTGTGATACTGATAAGCCTACAATAATTTGTATTGCTTTACCTTTTCTTACAACTCCATGTGCTCCTGCTTCTCTAAATACACTATCAGAAAGAAGCTTATTTTCATCTTTAACTGATACACGAAGTCTAGTTGCACAATTGGTTAAATTTTCAATATTATCCTTGCCTCCTAGTGCTTCTAAAAACCTTAATGCTTTACTACCCTTTTCTATAATTTGCTCATCATTTATTTTTTTAGATTTATAATCTGCTTTTGTATATAGTTTAGTTTTTTCATCATCTTTTTCACGACCTGGCGTAGCAAAATTAAACTTAATTATTAAAAAACGGAACACAAAGAAATATATTGCTGTAAAACACAATCCTATAACTATTTGTTTTATATAAGTATCTGAATGATATTTAAAAAGTGGTATCCAATTTAATGAGAACCATTCAATTAATCCTCCACCAAAGTTACCTACCACCCCTACGGAATATAGTATCGCAGATAATGTTGCTGCTAATACAGCATGTACAGCAAATAATGCTGGAGCTATAAACAAGAATGTAAACTCAAGTGGTTCTGTAACACCAGCAATAATAGCTGTTAATGTAGCTGGTATAAGTAAACCTGCAACAACTTTTTTCTTCTCTGGCTTAGCAGTGAAATACATTGCTAATGATATTCCTATAGATCCAAATATTTTAGATGACGATGTTAATGCAAAACCTCCACCTGGAAACATCTCTCTTAAAGAATGTGCACTTGTTGCAAAATCAGCTAAATGCTGTGGCCAATATGATGCTATTCCCTCTGGTACAACTGCTGGTCCAAACATAAATGGTCCATAAATAAAATGATGTAATCCTGTTGGAATTAAAATACGATCTAATAATGTATACAACCAAACACCCAATGTTCCTGATGAGGATAAAAATCCTTGTATATAACTTATTCCATTTTGCACTTTTGGCCATATTAAACATACAAAAAATGCTGTTGGTATCATAACAATAAACCCTATAATTGCTACAAAACATGAACCTTGAAAAATACCTAAATAATCTGGTAATTTCTTTTCAAAATATTTCTCATGAATATAAACTGCAATACCTGAAATTAAAATTGCACCAATCATTCCTGTATCAAGAGTCTTAATTCCAGCAATCATTGCAAGTCCACTTGAAACGCCATCATTAACTCCAGCTTGTAAATCAAAATTAACACCAAATGATGAACCTGAAACAGTAAGTATAGCATTTACAAAATAATTAAATGTCAAATAAATTAATAATGATTCTAAACAAGCACGAGCTTGTGATTTTTTTGCCAATGCAATTGGTAAGCCTACCACAAATAATAATGGAAGTTGATTAAATACTGTCCAACCACCTTGTTGAATAATATACCAAAATTTACTCCATAACGTCCCTTCCATTGCTATGGACCCCATAATATCTTGGTTTGTAAATAAAACTGAGAACCCAACTACTATTCCATAAAAAGCAAAGAATAGAACTGGAACAAACATAGCAGCACCAAAACGTTGAATTTTTTGCATCATAATATATTCCTCCTCACATAATCTATTTATCGCATTTGATATTTAATCATATACCTTATAATATTTTTAAGTACTATATTAAAGCTTTAACATAATTATATTTTTGACAAGCACTTCTGGATTACTTTGCCAAATTTATGATATCAAACCAGGTAAACTATTACAATATAATTTAAAGTATTAGGGCTTAATTCCTAAAATTGTACTCCTTTCCTTTTTGAGAACATTTTCACAACTTTATATTTTTATATTGACAAAATTAAAAGATCTATTTTATAACATTAATACATTAACTTTTAAAATAATATAAATTATCCATAATATATTATTTCTGTTCTTCCTTTTGAATATAAAAAAGGCTTTATGCTTTATTCAAAGTTCTTATGATGCGGTTCATTATTCATAATTCTAATTATTTAAATTAGTGATATATTATTCATTAGCAACCAATACAAATTTAACTGCTATAACTAAATTTTTTTTCAAATACGCAATAAATATAGCATCCTTTCATCCCTCTAGTAATGAGAACTCGATAAGTATTCTTAATAAGCTCATCAGCTTTTTCTAATATATCTTGTCTATCTTCCCTATATAATTTCTTTATTTCGCTAAGACTTTTATCATTCAATCATTATCAAGAATAACAACTTGTTTATTTTTGTAAAAGCATCTATTATTAGTAATATAATTTTAATTTATATATCTAAAGAAAAAATACGTTAAATCTGCAACTACAATAAATGGAGGTTTTTTTATGCAAAATATGAAATATTATTATGATTTTTCAGGTCAAAAATTCGGTTATCCTTTAAGCCTAAGCATTAACAGCTTTAGCAGACAAGTATTTTATCGTCATAGTAGTCTAGAAATAACCTACGTTTTAAAGGGAGAATATGAGGTTATTACAGAAAACTTCTCTCATATAATTAAAGAGCATGAACTATTAATCATTGCTCCAAATGATATTCATATAATTCGTCAAAATTCTAGAGAAGAAAATGTGATTTTAACCATACATATTGATTTTTCTCTCTTTCCATCAGCAATGATAGGAGAAATAAAGCATTCCTACGAATCAATTGTTTGCACTGACAATAATAATTTGAAATTATTGAAAAAATTAAAGCTTCAAATAGGTAAATTAGTTGGAGTTCTATTACGTGGTAATAATAATTTATTTGAGTTAAATACAATAATGATGGAAATTGTTTATATAACTTCTAATCACATGCAGTATCCTATTGAACGTTTACCTCTTCAATCTATTCATAGAGAAAACTATATTAAAGCTATTCAGTACATAGATAGCCATTATCAAGAGGATCTACGTTTAACAGATGTAGCAGATACACTTATGTTTAGCGTTTCTTACACTTCCAAACTCTTTAAGAAGTATACAGGTATTCCATTTGTAAAATATGTTGCTCTAGTAAGAATTCGTGAATCCATAGAATCTTTATTAGAGGGGAAAAAATCCATTGAGCAGATTGCTGCTGATTGTGGCATGCCAAATTCTAAAGCCTATACCACAGCCTTCAAAGAACTTTATGGAATTGTTCCTAGCCACTATCGCAAAAAGTTTGTCAATAACATGAAATTTAATGAAGATAAAAGAGAACAAATAATGTCTCTAGATTATAATCAAAAGCAGCTCCTTCAACACCTGTTAGAAGAATCAGAAAACATCCTTTATGAAAATGATAGCATAAAAATCAAAGTGAAAGAAGGGCATACTCTTTGCTCCATTCAAACATCTAAAGATGTAAAAAGCACTATAACTCACTGTAATGATGAAATTATTATAGATATTGCTAAAGTTTAAAATGGAGGAACTTAAAATCTACCTTGTAACTTTCTATTATAAGTCATTTTTCGCTTTAATATTATCTCATTTCGCTTTTAATCTTCAAATATGAGGACATATTTTAACCTTTAACATCAAGCTAGGACAAGGATACTAATTGAATAATATGGTAACATCAAAGAAAAAGGAGATGAGGATATGAAAAAATATAGTCATTTATTTTCACCTATCAAAATTGGTGAAACCACAGTTAAAAACCGTATTTTTATGCCACCAATATCTACAAACCTAGCAGATAAAGGTTATGTAACAGATACTTTAGTTGAGCATTACGCTGCAAGAGCAAAGGGTGGTGTTGGTCTTATTGTTACTGAAGTAACTACTATTGAACCTGTTTACACATATTTACCTGGAGATATGTCCATAAGTGATGATTCTTATATTCCTGGTTGGAAAAAGTTGACGGAGGCTGTCCATAAGTATGGAGCAAAAATCCTTCCCCAATTATTCCATCCTGCTTACATGGCCTTCCCTATTCCGGGAACACCTCGTTTAATCGCACCATCAAATGTTGGGCCTACCTATGCGAAGGAAGCCCCAAGACCAGTAACCATACCAGAATTAAAGATTATTATCAAGCAGTTTGGTGAAGCAGCCTTAAGAATTAAAACCGCTGGAGGAGATGGTGTTGAAATTCATGCTGCTCATGCCCACGGTCTACTAGGAGGTTTTTTATCTCCTCTATATAATAAAAGAACTGATGAATATGGTGGTGATATCAATGGCCGTTTGAAATTAACACTAGAAGTTATTGAAGAAGTTCGTAAAACGTGCGGAAAAGATTTCATCATTGATGTAAGAATTTCTGGTGATGAATACTGTGATGGAGGCTTAAATCTTAACGATGGAATATACATTGCTAAGCAATTAGAGAAAGCTGGTGCTGATATGATTCACGTATCTGGAGGAACTACTATCATGCGTGGTAGCTCAATCCCTGCACCTGGTACAAAGCAAGGTTCTCACGCTAAGTTATCAGAAGAAATCAAAAAACATACGTCAATCCCAATAGCTACTGTTGGACGAATTACAGAGCCTTGGATTGCTGATGAATTAATCGCCAATGGTAAAGCAGATATCTGCATGATTGGAAGAGCTAATTTATGTGATTCTGAATTTGCTAATAAAGCCGAAAAAGGTATGGATAATGATATACGTCCATGTATTGGATGTCTTCGTTGCCTAAACGGTATTATGTTTGGAAAGCGTGTAGCTTGCACAATCAATCCCTCTCTTGAAATTGAAAATGAGGATACTCTTAAGTTATCTAACACAAAGAAAAAAATTCTTGTTATTGGTGGCGGACCTGCTGGTATGGAAGCAGCCTATGTTGCAAAGAAAAGAGGTCATCATGTAGTCCTTTGCGATCAAAATGAAGAACTAGGTGGACTTATGCGTATAGCTTCCGTGCCAATTGCTAAGCAAGATCTTTCAAAGGTTACACAATACATGGTTAGAAAACTCGAAGAAACTGGAGTTGAAATTCGTTTAAACTGTACTGTTAATAAAGAACTATTACAAAATGAATTTGCTGATTATGAAGTGATTATAAGCAATGGTGCCTCCCCTATTGTTATCCAACCATTTACATCCTTTAAACATTGGGCAACTGCTGATGATATTCTAGGTGGAAAAGCCTTCCCTGGCCGTAAAATCGTTATTATTGGAGGTGGTTCTGTAGGTTGTGAAACTGCAGATTATCTTGCACCCCTAGTTTATGACCGTCTTCCTAGAGACAGAAAAGTCACTGTAATTGAAATGGCTCCAGAAATCATGTCAACAGAAACAGGCGCAGGTAGAAGTTTACTTGTACAACGTATGATGAAAAAAGGCATAGAGCTAATCTGTAGCGCCAAGGTTGAAAAGGTAGAGGAAGATAAAATCTACTATAGCAAAGACGGTGAAATCCACTGCATTGCTGATGCCGACACCCTTATCTTCGCCGTAGGTTACCGCACAGACACCACACTGGCTGATACTTTAAAGGAACTTCAAATGCCTTATCACACTATAGGAGACGCAAACAATGTTGGAACAATAAAAGATGCTATTCATGCAGGATATGCTATTGCTAAAGAATTGTAATATAAAGAGTATATGACTTTTACTGAGTCATATACTCTTTTGGGACAGTAGATTGATTTGTGTAAAAAATAAATCTAACTACTGTACCTCTAGCTTCATTAAAATCTAAATATATAAAATATATTTATAAATATCATTTATTTGTGGTACGGTTCTCCGTATCGTATTGAAGTGAGGTTTTTTTTATTACTAATAAAATTCAATATTTTTTATAAATCTAGTAGGTATTTCCCCTTCCACATGAACATATTCACCTATTTTAATATAATCAGTATTCGATTCATCCCCAAAAAATCTCGTTATATGCTCATACTTAGTAGTATATTTTGACTCCTGCCTACTTATAACTGAACTTGAATTAGTATAGTATACATTAAACCCCTCTTTATTTAACTCTTCATCATCAATTAAAATTCCTACTACTTTTTCTCCATCTCTAAAATACTTTTCCTCTCTAAATATATCTACTAAAACATTATTTCCATTTAATTTTTCAAAAGATACTGTTCCACACTCTCTATCTGATTTCTTTCTCGGCTTTATAAACCCATCTTTTATAATACTTTCATAATTAGATTCACTTGTTAAATGTCGTATCATATTTTAATAACCTCCTTAAAACCATTCTTATATTAATACTGTTAAATACGCTATTTTTTTAACATAAGATAAGAAGGAATATATTTTATCTATACTCCTTCTTACTCATAAATAAATTATTATTTTAATTAACTCACTAGCTACCATATCTTCTACATAAATATATATCATTACTACCACCAAACGATACAAATTTATATTTTTCATGATTACTTATAATATTAGAAAATCTCTTCTTCTTAATTAAAAGTACTTTTTCATCACCATTAATCTTATTTCCATTATAAACTGAATATCCTTTCATCCATAAGAAAATGTTGAAATTGAAATTTTCAGCTCTTGCATTCATTATTATAAATATTATTATAAATATATTTGTGTACGCTATATAGAAACCATTTATCTTCTCTAAATCAAATGTTAATAATGGTAATAAGTATGTCATCATATAGTTTACATGAGCTTTTTTATCCTCTTTTATATTATTAAATATAATTTCATTTTCTGTATTATTACAATCTTCTTTATCCTTTATATATTGGCTTGCTATTATACTAAATATTACTTGTGAAATCACAATTATAAAAATCGCTATAACCACATATTTTTTTGTAGTATCATCCATATTCCCATATAAAAATTGATATACATACATAAATATCATTAGTGAATATAACGGAATAAAGCTGGTTATAGATAGTGCTAATTTAGGTAGCATATCTATTCCTCCTTTTATTAATTAATAACATCATCTCTCCTACTTATATGTCTTCTTACATAATCATCAGCAAATAGATGTAGTACATCTCCAACATCTGTTTCCTCATCAAATACTATTTGACCATTCTGTTCATCAAAATTTATATTTAACCCATATTGATTTAAAATCTCAGGTATTATGTCGATATTCTGATGGAAATATTGATAAGATTGTGTTGTCTGAATCTTATGTAATTTTCTCATATAATTATTCTTACCACTAACTTGATTTATAAACTCACCTATAGTATCTTCCCTCATCAGAGTAAATTCCCTCAAATTATTAGAGAAATTAGTTAACGTCCCCGTAAATAATCTATCTATCTCTAAAATATATTCAGCTTGTACTACATTTAATATAAATGCAATTTCATTCTGAGTATCAATTATTATATCAGGAATTAATTTTGAAAGTATTAAAACATTATCTGTTTCTCTTTCAACAACAGCTTCTTCATTATCAAATCTCGCTTTCCAACCTTGTTTAAATAACTTACTAGAAGTATACTTATATAAAAATATAAATCTACCTTTTTTAAATATAATCATTTTTATTTTATCTGTCTCTATTGCCCTAATAGTAGCCCTATCTACTTCATCATTTTCAATTTGTGCATTTACTTGTAAAATGCCATTTAATGATTGATACTCCAACATTTCATTATTTATATAATATATTGTATTTGGTCTTCTTTCCAACGTATCATATTGACTATACTCTTTATTGCTCATAGCTTCGCTAATAGGCTCTATTATTTCCAATTGCTGTTCATCATTTAATCTACTTCTAAAAGAATATAAATTATTATTAGTCTGCAAAAATAAAGTTAATTCATTTCTACCATTAGTTAATTCCTCTCTTAATTCCTCTAAACTTCTTCTATACGGCATAGTTCCTCCTTATAGCTTATCTTAAAATTTTGTATATATACATTATAACAAATTATCCTAATACTGTTTTACTATTTTGAAACTTATATTACAATATCTAAATTCAATACACTCATTCCAATATTTCTCAACATAAAAGAAGAAGGAGCATCCTTTATAGATACTCCTTCTTCCTTACTTATATAATCTACTAACTTATCATTTATTTTTAGTTTTATTGAGTCTATTTCTCTTGCTTCATTTATAGTTATTTCTGATATCATCATATGTAGCAACTTCTTCTGTTGCTCTCTAGTTGCACTTTCTGTTAGCACTTTACTGAAATTCTCTAGTATGCTCTTTATGAACTCATACGGTATTTCTTCACTTACATCATCTGAAAGTGTAACAAGTAAAGGTTCTTTTTCCTCTTGAAGACTTTTAGCTCTCTTGTTTAGCTCATCTTTTCTCTCCTTGAACTCTTCCTTAGATATTAGTTCCTCTTCATATGCTTCGAAAAGTTTAGTTTTCTTCCTATCTATCTTTTCAAGCTCTTTATCTATTCTTTCTAGCTCTTTCTTAGCTGGATTTATCTTTTTTTGCCTTTCTCTATTAATATTATTTACTATAGTTTTAACCATTTTCTCATTAGAAAGTAATTCTGAAATCTTAGTGAATACATACTCATTAGCTTTATCAACTCTGATGGAATTACTATTACATACAGCCGCCCCCTTATTTTTCCAATTTCCACATGCATAGTATTGTATCCTTTTCTTCGTTCCATCTTTTAGTGTATTAGTAGTTCTCATTATTACCATTCCTGCTCCACATTTAGGACATTTTAATATTCCTGTTAGTGGATACTCACCATCATATATTCTTGCTGGTTTTCCCTTCTTACTTTCTAGTATAGTCTGTACTTTATCCCATATCTTTTCATCTATTATTGCTTCATGTATTCCATCCGTTATTATAGGATTCGGATTTATATTTCTTCTTCTCTTTTCTGACCAGTCCTGTCTAACGTTGTATCTTATCTTTCCTATATATACTGGATTAGTTAGAATATCTCTTATAGAACCTACAGAAAAATCATTTCCTTTCTTAGTCTTATAACCTAACTTATTAAGTTTATTTGTAATTGCCTTATAACCCCTTCCATTAGAATATTCATTAAATATCAATCTCACGGATTCTGCTTCCTTTTCATTAATTATAAGTTGTGTATCTTTTCTTTTCTTGTTTTCTGTACCTTCAATTGGTACGATATCATATCCTAAAACCCTATTTCCTCCCCATCTTCCATCTCTAGCACGTGCTAAGCACCCCATTTTTACATTCTGAGAAATTGTATTTCTCTCTAACTCTGCAACTGCTCCCATCATATGTAATGAGAATTTTCCCATAGGTGTCTCTGTCTCAAATTGCTCTGAATAAGACCTAAATGCTATACCTTTTCTATTTAAAATATCTATAATTTCTAATAGATTTAACATATCTCTCGCAATTCTGCTTATCTTCCATGTTATTACAATGTTAAATTTTCCCTCCTGTGCATCTTTTAATAATTCTTTCATAGCTGGTCTACCTTTTATACTCTTTCCGCTTATACCTCTATCCGAATAGCACTTATAAATCTTATAACCCCTTTTTTTACACCAGTCAGTTAATAATCTTTCTTGTTCATCTATACTGTAGCCCTCTTCAGCTTGTTCATACGTAGATACCCTAGAATAAATTGCCACTAAAATTTCCTTAGAGTATCTTGAATCATTCATAAAACTATCAAACTTCATTGATTATCTACCTCCATTATTGCTTACTATCATCTATCAAATTTATAATATATACTATTAATGTCAAGATTTTTTTGAACAATTGTGACAATATTTTTATGTACAATTGTTCAGTTGTTTTTATCTGCTATTTTGGATAATGCAGTAGCA
>JABLTO010067512.1_pt1 | contig 12343 bp, 8 predicted proteins | sample 7160091 | NCBI WGS metagenome assembly JABLTO01 (sample SAMN14651225, study PRJNA627086) | human gut metagenome | isolation source: feces | host: Homo sapiens
GTTGTGATTGTTAAACCAGGTAACAATATTCCTTTGGATGGAAAAATCATTCAAGGACATGGTTCAATCAATGAAGCGATGATTACTGGAGAAAGTTTACCGGTTGATAAAACAATTGGGGATCAAGTGATTGGTTCAACCAATAACTTAGATGGTTATATGCAAGTAGAAGTCAGTCATACTTCAAATGATACAACTCTTTCTAAAATTATTCGTTTAGTAGAAGAAGCAGGAGCTTCTAAAGCACCAATTGCGAAACTTGCTGATAAGATCAGTGGTGTCTTTGTACCAACGGTTATTACAATTTCTATTATAACTTTTATTCTATGGCTTACTCTTGGAAATAAAGATTTCCACTTTGCCTTAAACTGTGCAATTTCAGTTCTTGTTATTTCTTGTCCATGTGCTTTAGGACTTGCGACACCTACAGCCATCATGGTGGGAACAGGAAAAGGCGCTAATTTAGGCATCTTAGTTAAATCGGCACAACATTTAGAAGAACTTTCTAAATGTGATACCATTGTTTTAGATAAGACAGGAACACTTACTGAAGGAAAACCTCAAGTAACAGAAGTTTATCCAATGAGTGTAAGTGAAAATGATTTATTGAAATATGCGGGTTCGATTGAACAATATTCTAAACATCCACTTGCTAAAGCAATTCATAGTTATGTTTTAGAACAAGGTTTATCTATTGATTCATTAGATCATTTTGAAATGAAACAAGGATTAGGACTTGTAGGTGAATTAAAGGGAGAAATTCTTTTATCAGGAAATAGACGTTTGATGGAAGAAAATGATGTTGATCTTTCTTCGATTGAAGATCTCTATAAAGAATTATCATCTAAAGGAAAGACACCTTTATTCTATAGCTATGCCGGTCAACTTATTGGTTTAATCGTTGTTTCAGATGTCTTGAAACAAACAAGTAAACATGCCATTGATTGTTTAAAAGATATGAACATGAATATCTATATGTTGACAGGAGACAATCAATTGACAGCCAATGCGATTGCTGATGAATTAGGTATTGAAGCCATTGGTGAAGTCTTACCACAAGATAAAGAAAAACATGTAAGAGATTTACAAGAAAAAGGACATCGTGTTATCATGGTGGGTGATGGAATCAATGATGCACCTGCTCTTGTAAGAAGTGATGTTGGTATTGCGATGACTTCAGGTATTGATATTGCTATCGAATCGGCTGATATCGTCTTAATGAAAAATGATTTACAAGATGTTGTTGTCGCTTTTGAACTATCAAAAGCGACAATTAAAAATATTAAAGAAAACTTATTCTGGGCATTCTTCTATAATGTCATTGGTATTCCTGTGGCTGCAGGCGTGTTCTATTCAATCTTTGGCTGGTTGTTAGATCCAATGTATGGAGCAGCAGCAATGTCATTAAGTTCTGTCTTTGTTGTATCGAATGCCCTTAGATTAAGATTCTTTAAACCAAAACATCAAATTATTCAAATACAAGAAAATAGGAAAAAGGAAGAAAAGAAAATGAAAAAAGTATTAGTAGAAGGAATGATGTGTCAACATTGTAAAGCACACGTAGAAAAAGCATTAAATGCTATTGATGGTATTCAAGCAACAGTTGATCTAGAAAAAAACTGTGCTTTTGTAGAAGGTGAAGCTGACGAAGCAACACTAAAACAAGCCATTGAAGAAGCTGGATATACTTATAAAGGAATTGAATAAGTATGATGGCCGATAAAAAACAGGTCACAAGACTCTTAAAAACGGCAAGAGGACAAATTGATGGTATCTTAAAAATGGTGGAAGAAGATCGCTATTGTATTGATATTTCGCATCAAATCATGGCCAGTGAAGCGATTTTAAAAAGAGCCAACAAGGAAGTTTTAAAAGCCCATATGACACATTGTGTACATGATGCAGTCAATAGTGAAGATTGTGATCAAAAAATAGAAGAAATGATTAAAGTATTAGATAATTTATTAAAGTAAGAAATCTTGAAAAAGATTTCTTATTTTTTTGTGTAAAAAAGTATAATACCGACTTAATATAATCTGATGTTGTATCTTCTAATATTGTAAACTATAAGTATAAAGTAGGAAGGTCTACTCTTAAAAAAGATAATCTTAAATATAATAAAAGTAGTATTAAATATTATAGTAGCGATAAATAATATAAAAGATAATTAGTTAATTTTTAAGCGATAATATGTGACATTATTACATTTATTTTTAAGTTATTAACTATAAATTAACGTGTTAAAATACTTATGATAATAGATGATATATGAAGTATATTTAAACTATTATGGAATGTTTTGAAATTTTAAAAAGGAGGTATGAAGCATGGAAAAGATTGTTGATGTAGCACAATATGTATATAAGTATTATTTAAAAGAAACTGATGAAAAAATTGATGAAATGAAATTGCATAAATTACTATATTTTGTCCAACGTGAATCATATGCTCTTTTAGGAAAACCAATGTTTAATGAGAATTTTGAAGGATGGATTGATGGACCAGTTTCAAAAGAAGTAAGAAGTTGTTATGATAAAGATCATGGTATGGTATGTAATACTCATTCTTTATCTGAAGATGATGCTTATATTACACGAAATGTTATTGAAGAATATGGTCATTATGATTCATGGTATTTAAGAAATCTTTCTCATGAGGAAATTTCATGGAAAAATAGTAGAATCGGATTAGGTCCTGAGCAACCAGGAAATAGAATTATCGATAAAAAAGATATAGAAGTAGATTCTAGAAAAGTACGTCCATTTGATTCAACGTGGGGCATGTTTTACGATGAATTTGAGGATGAAGAGGTGTAAGTAAATATGATAGGCAAAATCATAAAGATACGTACACCTTATTATAACAGAACATCAAAAACAACAAAATTTAAGTCGCGTCCTGGATTAGTTATCGGAAATTATGGACTTACTGATTCGGATTATATCGTATTGCCTGTTTCAAAAATATCTGATAAAAGAAAGAGGAAACCAAAATATGATTTAGAGATTGATCCAAAAGATTTTCCTTTATCAAATTTAAAAGTTTATAGTTTTATTAGATGTCACAAACAAACGTCTATACCAAAAGCAAATATAAGTGGTGTGATTTTTGATTTTAAAGAAGTATATTTTGAAAAATATATGGAGGCTTTAAGTTTGTTAGAAGAATTTGATAGTGAAAAAATTAGTAGTGCATTATAATTTTAAATAAATCAGTATTTAAAAGAAATCTTGAAAAAGGTTTCTTTTTTTGTAAAAAACATAATACCAGCTTATATAAGCCGGTATTTAGAAACTTGTAGGTTTATAATATAGATAAAAGAATATCTAATAAGGTAAATATTTTAATTGCAAGGCGTGAATGGTACAATAGTTAATATAAAATAAAAAAAGTTCCGAAGAACTTTTTTAATCACCTAAGTGATGTCAAATAATTGACGCTTTAGCATAAGCTTTATTTTAACTGTGTTGTGTTATTTTGAATGATCAAAACCTATTTGTTTTGACATAAATAGAATAACGCTTAAGAAAGGGGATGTCAATAGTGAAAAATAGAGAGAATATAAAATATTATATAGGTGTAGATATCGGTACTAATTCTGTAGGTTGGGCTGTTATTGATGAAAATGGAAATTTGTTGAAAAAAGGGAAGCATCATTTATGGGGATCACGTTTATTTGATCAAGCTCAAACTGCCCAAAATCGTAGAAATTATCGTTCGTCACGTAGAAGATATAATAAACGAAAAGAACGCATTAGGTTACTACAAATGATTATGAGTGATATGGTGTTAGAGGTAGATTCATCATTTTTCATTCGCTTAGAAAAAACAACTTTTTTAGATAAAGAGGATAAAAAAGCTATATTAAAGGATAATTATAAAATGAATTATAATTTATTTTGTGATGAAGATTATAATGACAAAGACTATTTTAAAGTTTATCCAACAATCTATCATTTAAGAAAAAAATTATGTGAATGCGACGAAAAAGCAGATCCAAGATTAATTTATTTAGCTTTACATCATATTGTCAAATATCGCGGGAATTTTTTATATGAAGGACAAGAGTTACATTTAGAACCATCTAATAAAGAAGAAGATTTAAAAATACTTTTTGATATCCTTGGTAAGAATAATGATACAGTTTATGATATTAGTGAAGAACAAATTCAATTTATATTAAAAACTGTTGTTGAAAATATTTCTAAAACAGCAAAAGTAGATGAATGCATGTCACAATTAAAATTAAATAGTGAAGATAAAAAAATAGTTAAAGAATTTATGAGAGGATTGGTTGGAAATAAATTCAATGTAAGTAAGTTATATATGCATGAAGATTTACAATTTGATGATGAAGATTTGAAATTACAATTTTCAGATAAATCTTATGAAGAAAAAATAACTGAATATGAAAATGTATTAGAAGAAAAAATGGAATTTATTGATTTGATGCAACGATTTTACAGTTGGATAGAATTAAGTAAGATTGTTGGTTCTGATAGTCAACATGCTTCTATTTCTGGTGCAATGGTCAATATTTATGAAAGCCATAGAGAAGATTTGAGAACTTTAAAAGAAGTGATGTTAAAAATTGGAAAAAAAGAATATGATGAAATGTTTAAACCAACTTCAAAGAATGTTGTTAATTATTACAATTATGTTAATCCTGTAGCTTGTTCAGGGGATAAAACAGATGGTTTTTATAAATATGTAAAGAAAGCAATTGAAAAATCTGATGATTCAAGAAAAGATGAAATTCTTCAAAAGATTGCTAACGAAACTTATATGTTAAAACAAACAAGTAAAAATAATGCTTATATTCCTTACCAAATGCAAAAAGATGAACTTATAAAAATATTAGATCATCAAGAAAAATATTATCCTGTTTTAAAAGAAAATAGAGATAAAATTATTTCAATTCTAGAATTCAGAATTCCTTATTATTATGGACCTTTAAATGGTAACGAACAATTTGGCTGGCTAAAAAGAAAAAAAGGTAAAGAAAATGAAAGAATATTACCATGGAATCACCAAGAAATAGTTGATATACAAGAAACAGCAGCTCAATTTATTGAGAGGTTAACAAATTATTGTACGTATTTGCCAATGGAAAAAGTAATGCCTAAAAAATCATTAACATGTTCCATGTATGAAGTCTTAGCGGAAGTTAATAAAATAAGAATTGATGGAGAATTGTTGCCTATAGATACAAAGAATAAAATGATAGAAGATTTATTTTATAAAAGTAAGAGAAAAAAAGTTAAAGAAAAAGATTTAATTAACTGGTTAAAACAAAATCAATTAAAAGTTGGCGAAATAACAGGTTATCAAAAAGAAAAAACATTTTCATCTTCATTAGCACCATGGATTGATTTTAAAGAAATCTTTGGTGAAATAAATGATGGTAATTATAATTTGATTGAAGATATCATAAAAGATATGACAATTTTTAATGAGGGAAGTATCTTAAAAGAAAGATTAAAAAAAGTTTATAATTTAGATCAAAATAAAATTAAAAAAATTATGAAATTAAAATATTCTGGTTGGTCAAGGTTATCTAGAAAGCTTATAGATGGTATTAGAGCAGATAATAAATTTGGTTCGAGTGTATCTGTATTAGATGTAATGAAAGAAAGTCATATGGCTTTAATGGAAATCATCAATGATAAGAATCTAGGGTTTAAACAAATCATTGAAAAAGAAAATTTTAAAGATGAAACAGATTCTTTTACATATGAAGACATTAAAAACTTAGCAGGATCTCCAGCTCTTAAAAGAGGAATATGGCAAACGTTACAAGTTATTGAAGAAATTAAACACTACATGGGGCATGAACCTAAAAATATTTATATAGAATTTGCTAGAGAAGAACAAGAAAAAGTTAGAACTACAACAAGAGTGAAAAAATTAAAATCAATATATAAAGATTTAAAGAATCAATTAGATAATCACGGAAATGAAGTGTTTGCTAATTTAAATAAGCAAGATGAAAAAAAATCTATTGAAACAAGATTATATTTGTATTACACCCAACTAGGGAAATGCATGTACAGTGGAGAAAAATTAGATATAGATAAATTATCAGATTATGAAATAGATCATATTTTTCCTAGAACACTTACAACGGATAATAGCTTGGATAACTTAGTGCTAGTTAAGAAAAAAGAAAACCAAAGAAAATTAGACGATTTAGTTTTACCTTTAGAAATAAGAAATAAAATGGAAGTTTTTTGGAAAAAACTATACGATAATGGATTAATAACACAAACAAAATATTATCGATTAATGAGAGATGAATTTAGACGAGATCAAATTGATAATTTCATTAATAGACAATTAGTAGAAACAAGACAAATCACAAAGCATGTCGCTAATATTATTGAAAACCATTATAAAGGAACTAAAGTATTTACAATAAGAGCAGATTTATCTCATGAATTTAGAGAAAAATATGGAATATATAAAAATAGAAATGTAAATGATTTTCATCATGCTCATGATGCTTATATTGCTTGTATTATTGGTCGATATATACAAATAAGATTTCCAGGATTAGAAGCAAAATACGTTTATGGTCAATATATGCAAAATGTAAAGAAAACAAAAAACAATATTGATAAAGAAAATCATGGATTTATCATAAATAGTATGAAATATGAATGTATTGACGAAGATACAGGAGAAGTTATTTGGAATCCAGAGAGAATTTTAGATTACATTAAGTGTTTTAATTATAGAGATGTATATATAACTAAAAAATTAGATACGAATAATAGGGAACTTTTCAACGTGACTATTTTACCGAATGATAAGAATAGTGAAAAAGGGAAGACAAAAGCAACGATACCAGTAAATAAATTGCGTAGTAATGTACGTAAGTATGGAGGATTTAGTGGATTACAAAGTGATATTGTGGCTATTGAAGGAAAGAAAGGTAAGAAGATAGATCGAAGACTTATAAATCTTCCTATTTTATTACGATATGCATCTATCGAGGATCAATGTAAATATATTATGGAAAATAATAAATACAGTGATGTTAAAATAATTAAAAAGATAAAGAAAAATCAGTTAATTGAGATAGATGGTGGATTATACTACTTATCATCAGCAACAGAACTTGTTAATGCGCATCAATTAATATTAAGCAATAAAGAAAATAAAATTGTTTTTGAAATTAATAATGCAATGATCAAAAATGACTATAGCTATTTTAAAAACAGAGAAGTAGAAATAACTGAATTATATAATCTGCTTTGTGATAAGATGAAAAAATATTATCCAAAGTATAAAGGAATTTATGAGAAAATATTAACTAAAAATATAGACTTCAATATTCTTGAAATTGATATGAAATGTAGAGTTATATTAGAAATTTTAAAGATTCTTAAAGCGGGAGCTATTAATGGAAATTTAAAATTTGATCCATATAATATGACTGATCGAGAAGGAAGACTTTCTAAACAATCGATTCGTTTAGATAACACTTATTTTTATGATGTTTCTATAACAGGCATATATTCAAAAAAATACAAGTTATGACATGGAGAACAGTAGTTATAACTAATAAAGCAAAATTATCTTATAAAAATGATTACTTGATTGTAAGAAATGGTGAAGTAAAATTAATTCATTTATCAGAAATTAATACTCTTATCATTGATACAACAGCTGCAACCATGACTTCCTACTTAATATCTGAAATGTTAAGTAGGAAGATTAAGATAATTATTTGTGATAAAAAAAGAAATCCACAAGGAGAAATAGTATCCTATTATGGAAGTCATAATACAAGTGAACAAATTTTTAAACAAATAAAATGGGATGATTATTGTAAAATTATTTGGACAAGAATAATTGAAGAAAAGATAATTAATCAAGCTAATTTTTTAAAAGAGTTAAATATTGAAAATTATCAGATGTTATATGACTATGTAGGTGATTTGGTTTTATTTGATGAAAGTAATAGAGAAGGTCATGCAGCAAAAGTTTATTTTAATAGTTTATTTGGAAAATCTTTTACTAGAGAAGATCAATGTGATATCAATTATGCATTAAATTATGGATATGCAATATTATTATCTCAATTTAATAAAGAAATTGTTTCTCAAGGCTATTTAACACAGTTAGGTATTAAACATCACAATGTATATAATAGTTTTAATTTATCTTCGGATTTAATGGAGCCTTTTAGACCATTGGTAGATAAAATTGTTAAAGAGAATTTTAATGAAAGATTTGATGGTGGCATGAAAGTAAAATTAGTGGATGTGCTAAATCATAAGGTAAGAATAAAAGGAAAAGATCAATATGTTTCCAATGCTATTAGTATTTATGTAAAGAGTGTATTTAATGCTATAGATAAGAAAGATGTTGATTTGATAAATTTTTTTGAATATGAGTTATAGATATATGAGAATGATAGTGTTTTTTGATTTGCCATCTGTTACTTATGTTGATCAAAAAGAATATAATAAATTTCATAAATTTTTAATAAAAAATGGGTACATTATGATGCAAGAAAGTGTATATACAAAACTGGCATTAAACAATTCTATTGTAGTAAGCGAAAGAGATAAATTAAAAAAGAATAAACCATCAAAAGGATTAGTTCAGTTATTGGTCATTACTGAAAAGCAATTTGCACGTATTGAATATGTTGTAGGAGATAAGAAAACAGATGTTGAAGATACAGAAAGCAGGTTGATTATATTATGATTATGAAAATAATGGGATTTGATATAGAGGTTGATATTAATAAAGATAAGACAAATATATTGGTAATTGATGATCATAAATTATTTGGAAGTTTTTGTTACGATCTTAATAGAAAAGATACTGAAAAAGTTGTTTTTATAGATAATGATAAGTTAGTAAACATAAAAGATATTATTATTTTTAATGATATATTAAGTTTTAATTTTAATGATAAAACTATTATTACTAAATTATATAATAAGTTATCTAAAAGCATAATATCGAATGTAGAGATTGATAATGAATTAAAAAAATATTTTATGAAGATTTCAAATATTTTATATGATGAAATTGAATACTATAATGTTGATATTGATTTAAATGAAGAAATAGATTTAGTAAAATATTTTAAATTAGCAGGAATTGAGTTTGATAATAAATATAACAATCTAATCGATAAATTTATAGATATATTAGAAATATATTCAGAGCTATATGATCAAACAATGATATTTATTAATGTACTATCATATTTTTCAAATGAAGAAATTAGAGAAATATTAAAGTATATAACTTATAAAAAAATAAGTGTTTTATTTTTAGAAAATAGTTATAATAGGAGTGTGTATTTTGAAAATAAATATGTCATAGATGATGATTTCTATGATTATATCATTCATGATGACAAAAGTTAGTGTTGGCTTTTATAACTTTAAAACCTGATTTGAGGTTTTAGAAGTGTGTTATTTTGAATGATAACAAAACAACTGGATTTTATATGATGGTTATCTAAATGTTTTAGAAGTGTGTTATTTTGAATGATAACAAAACACTGAACCACCAACAGTTAAAAATTTATAAGTTTTAGAAGTGTGTTATTTTGAATGATAACAAAACCTTTGTAATTTGTATGCCATTTTCCCATTTGTTTTAGAAGTGTGTTATTTTGAATGATAACAAAACTATTAAAGATTACATTCGTTTCATGGATGAGTTTTAGAAGTGTGTTATTTTGAATGATAACAAAACTCGAAGTACTTCTTCCATTACTATTTCTATGTTTTAGAAGTGTGTTATTTTGAATGATAACAAAACATATTTGATTGCTTTGCTGGTGGAAGTGTAGTTTTAGAAGTGTGTTATTTTGAATGATAACAAAACTATTACTTTGACTTTTGATAAATTGAAAGTGTTTTAGAAGTGTGTTATTTTGAATGATAACAAAACACATCCTTAAAGTAACCCGATAAGATAATTGTTTTAGAAGTGTGTTATTTTGAATGATAACAAAACCATCCATGTTGCTTTTCAATTCTTGATACAGTTTTAAAAGTGTGTTATTTTGAATGATAACAAAACCCCTCTTTTATTTATAAATAAAAGAATGAAGTTTTAGAAGTGTGTTATTTTGAATGATAACAAAACAGTTAACTGTTCAAGTTTTGTATTTAACATGTTTTAGAAGTGTGTTATTTTGAATGATAACAAAACTCATGTCATTGTGAAGTTTGAAAAGGGTAAGTTTTAGAAGTGTGTTATTTTGAATGATAACAAAACTAATGAGCATAGATTGAATTGCGCTATAGCGTTTTAGAAGTGTGTTATTTTGAATGATAACAAAACCGCTCCAATCAGTGGTCAAAATCCTAATAGGTTTTAGAAGTGTGTTATTTTGAATGATAACAAAACACAGTATTATTATTGGTCTGCTACTAACAAGTTTTAGAAGTGTGTTATTTTGAATGATAACAAAACAATGAATCAAGCACAAGCTCATGTAGACGCGTTTTAGAAGTGTGTTATTTTGAATGATAACAAAACTTGTCCACCAATCGACATTTCTTCACCTGTGTTTTAGAAGTGTGTTATTTTGAATGATAACAAAACAAATATGTATAAATCTTTCGGTTGGGATAAGTTTTAGAAGTGTGTTATTTTGAATGATAACAAAACACCAGTAACACAACGCACACCATATAAATGGTTTTAGAAGTGTGTTATTTTGAATGATAACAAAACTGATGCTGGAAAAGGTGGTTCGGATGGATTGTTTTAGAAGTGTGTTATTTTGAATGATAACAAAACTGTTGCATTATCAAAGCAAAATGTAAGTGCGTTTTAGAAGTGTGTTATTTTGAATGATAACAAAACTTAACAGATATTCCATATGATAGTGTTAATGTTTTAGAAGTGTGTTATTTTGAATGATAACAAAACACCTACGAAGAGCCTACAGAATCAGCTTATGTTTTAGAAGTGTGTTATTTTGAATGATAACAAAACAAAAGGAGTTGAATAGATGCCGACAAACGCGTTTTAGAAGTGTGTTATTTTGAATGATAACAAAACACAGTCATAGATTGCAGATTCAATTAATTGGTTTTAGAAGTGTGTTATTTTGAACGATAACAAAACAACTGCAAGTGAACATAAGCCAGAACCATTGTTTTAGAAGTGTGTTATTTTGAATGATAACAAAACAAAGCTGATATGAACATGAGATTAAATATTGTTTTAGAAGTGTGTTATTTTGAATGATAACAAAACTAATATGTATAACTCTTTCGGTTGGGACAAGTTTTAGAAGTGTGTTATTTTGAATGATAACAAAACACCGGTTTGACAAAGCCAACCGTTTATAAGGTTTTAGAAGTGTGTTATTTTGAATGATAACAAAACTTCTCTTGTATCTGATAAGTATGTTGCAATGTTTTAGAAGTGTGTTATTTTGAATGATAACAAAACTTATTATTTAGGAAATGCACAATCCTAGAAGTTTTAGAAGTGTGTATTTTGAATGATAACAAAACTGATAATTCTTGAATTGCTTTTGAAAGCAAGTTTTAGAAGTGTGTTATTTTGAATGATAACAAAACATGGATATATAAATGCACTAAATGAGTTAAGTTTTAGAAGTGTGTTATTTTGAATGGTAACAAAACATTAAAAAATACAATGATCAATGTTTGCAAGTTTTAGAAGTGTGTTATTTTGAATGATAACAAAACAATTTTTCCTAAAGCTTGTATCACCGAAGTGTTTTAGAAGTGTGTTATTTTGAATGATAACAAAACTGAGCGTCAGGGATACCAATCTCAAGATGTGTTTTAGAAGTGTGTTATTTTGAATGATAACAAAACTGTATTCGACCCACCGCATTTAGTTAAAGCGTTTTAGAAGTGTGTTATTTTGAATGATAACAAAACAGTTACAGCAACTTCTCCTTCAGCAACTTCGTTTTAGAAGTGTGTTATTTTGAATGATAACAAAACTGGATGGGCAATCACAAAGGATTTACCTTAGTTTTAGAAGTGTGTTATTTTGAATGATTACAAAACTCTAAAAGCACTAGTAGATGTGAGACTGCAGTTTTAGAAGTGCGTTATTTTGAAATGAAAATATTCTAGCAAAAATCCATAGTTTTATAGTTGTGTTTATATTTTGAATAGTAATAAAAAATCCAGAGATTTCTTCATCTCTGGATTAAGTGTATTTAAATATAAATTTATAATATATAATAAAAATATTTACATAAAATAAAAAACAACCCAAAGGTTGTTGTTTATTAAATGGCGTCCACGAAGGGATTCGAACCCCTGACCGCACGCTTAGAAGGCGTGTGCTCTATCCAGCTGAGCTACGTAGA
>JABLTO010123608.1_pt1 | contig 12343 bp, 10 predicted proteins | sample 7160091 | NCBI WGS metagenome assembly JABLTO01 (sample SAMN14651225, study PRJNA627086) | human gut metagenome | isolation source: feces | host: Homo sapiens
ATCGTTCAGGATACAGGCAATAGAATACTGCCGTCATCTCGATATTGACGTTTCACATCCAACCGGTCAAGGTCTTCGACCGGATTCAATCCATTCTTTTCTCTCGGTGTGTCCGCTGCCGTAGGGAAGCATAAGCGGATAATATAAAAACGATATGGAGGAATAAGGAATGAAGAAAAAATTTCTAAGTCTTCTGTTAGTGTTGTGCTTTGTTATGGCATTTGGTTCAATAACAGCACTGGCAGCAGAGGGACAAACAACAGACATATGGGATGGTACAGCAGATACAAGCTGGTACACGGGTCATGAGACAGAGAGTGAGTACCATATAACGACGGCAGAACAACTTGCCGGACTTGCGCAGCTTATTAACACAGGTACTATAACCTTTAAGGGAAAGACTGTTTATTTGGATAATGATCTTGATCTGGATAAACGTGAATGGATATCCATTGGAAAAGGTAAAGGTGGAAATCAGGCAGCATATAGTTTCTGTGGTATATTTGACGGACAGGGACATGTAATTTCTAATTTGTATTCCCGTGATTCGCTAATGCCAAAAACGAATGTGGGGGATGATAAGGAAAATTGTTATAGACAGGGCTTATTTGGAAATGTCTATGATGGTGAGGTCAAGAATCTTGGTATTGAAAATGCTGATATTATAGTTGATCTCAATGATGCATCTACATATGGAAAAGGTATATTAGTAGACTGGCTTTGTAATTCCAAAATTACAAATTGCTGGACATCCGGTTCTATTTCGGGTGGGGCATATCTGGAGCATTATGTTGGAGGAATTGCAGGATGTACCTTGAGAAATAGTACTCTTGCAGGATGTTATTCGACTGCAACTATTACAGGAAATTATAAGGGGACTTATTATGAAGAAGAAAATGAAAATGTAATGACGTATTTTGACTGCCTGGGTGGGATTGCAGGAGGAATGCTAGATGGAAGCCTTACAGTCGAAGATTGTTGGTTTTCTGGAAAAATCAATGTTAATTCTGTACAGGCAACGGTTGGTGGAATGGTTGGATATTCAGACAATGCAAGTGTTACTAATTGTATGGTAACTTCTGCAGACCTTGCTGCAGATAAAGGTGGTAATACTTGCTGGGTTGTCTATAGTGGACTTAGTCTTGGTACGGCAGAAAACAATTACTGGCCGGCAGATGACCGGTATCAGGCAACGCTTCTTAAAGAGCAGGATGGAACTGCTGTGTCAGATTTCACATCTGCGGATGTGCTTTCCGGACTTCAGGCAAAGCAGGGAGCAGGCATTGAATGGGTAGCAGGAATCGATCATCCTACATTTGCATGGGATGACAGAAATATTCCGGCAGATTATACAGCAGTTGATGCGGCTATTGCAAAAGCGGACAAGATAGATGGAACACTGTATTCTAATTATGAAGATGTAAAGGCGGCCATTAATGCTGTTGACCGTAAAAAGAGCAAGTATGAGCAGAAGATAGTAGATGCAATGGCAAAATCTATTGAGGATGCGGTTGCAGGTCTGAAGGAGAAGGACGACGATAAAGATAATAATACTCCGGTTAATCCAGAGACAAAGACATATACCGTAACATTTAAAGCTGCAGGTGGAAGCGCAGTTAAGGCGCAGAAGGTAGAAGAAGGTAAGTTAGTAAGTAAGCCGAAAAATCCAACAAGAAAAGGTTATAAATTTGCAGGCTGGTATACAGGAAAAACTGCATATAAGTTTGATACCCCGGTTAAGAAAAATCTGACTCTGACAGCAAAATGGACTAAAATCAAGGTGAAGAAGATCAAGATCGCAGGAATATCCAAGCAGATCGCAGCAGGTAAAAAAGTCAAGCTGAAAGCAACCGTAACTCCAAAGGCTGCAGCAAATCGTACAGTAAAATGGAAGAGCAGTAATAAGAAATATGCAACTGTAAATTCCAAGGGTGTTGTAACTGTAAAGAAAGCAGGAATAGGCAAGAAGGTAACGATAACAGCAACCGCAAAGGATGGAAGCGGAAAGAAAGCAACCTACCGTATAAAGATCATGAAGAAAGCTGTTAAGAAAATTACCTTAAAAGCATCAAAAACAAAAGTAACTGCCGGTAAAAAGGTAACAATAAAAGCAACTGTCACTCCTGAAAAGAACGTAAACAAGAAACTGACTTATAAGAGCAGTAACAAGAAGTATGCAACTGTAAATTCCAAGGGTGTTGTTACGACTAAGAAAGCAGGAAAAGGAAAGACTGTAAAGATCACAGCAACTGCAACAGATGGAAGCGGAAAGAAAGCAACTGTTAAGATCAAAATTAAATAATGCCTAAAGCAGTTAGATGTAACAAATAAATATAAACCGATAAATTAAAATAAAGGATGCTGAGCCACGGGATAAAGCCTGTGGTTTGGCATCTTTTTTTATTTTCTGAAAAATATTTCCATTATCCTATTGACAAAGTAGGAATAGAGGTGTAATATACATGCATAAGTTAAATCATAGTTTGTTGATAGGAATAAGCGGAAACGAGGTAAAAGGTATGTTGAACAAGTATTATCAACCACAATATTTGAATGAAGACAATCGAATGTGTACTACCAGACAAGCGTTATCAGCAGGCGGAATTTATAGATGTTGTCGCTAGAGTAAGCCCGGATAAGAATATCCATGAATGACGAAATGATAAGCTCCGGCATAGGGAGCAAATAACGAATACAGGATAAAATGACAGATAATAAAACGGCAGTACATATTGATAGAAGAAACGGAAACGTACATCAGCCGGGAGAAAAGAACAGGAGATTAAAAATTATGGCAAAGAAATCATACAGCGAAAGAGATCTAAAATTTGAAACATTACAGTTACATGTAGGACAGGAAACACCGGATCCTGTAACAGATGCAAGAGCAGTTCCAATTTACCTTACATCATCATATGTATTTCATAACAGTCAGCATGCAGCAGACAGATTTGGTCTCAGAGATGCAGGTAACATTTACGGAAGACTTACAAATCCTACAGAAGACATTTTCGAAAAGAGAATCGCAGCATTAGAGGGTGGTGTAGCAGCACTTGCAGTTGGTTCAGGAGCAGCAGCTCTGACATATGCACTTCAGGCAGTTGCACATAAGGGTGACCACATCGTAGCAGCAAAGAACATCTACGGTGGAACATATAACCTTCTTGCACATACACTTCCGGATTTTGGAATCGAGACAACATTTGTTGATCCATTTGCCTATGATGCAATCGAAGCTGCTATTCAGGACAATACAACCGGTATCGAGATCGAGACACTCGGAAATCCTAACTCAGAGGTTGTAGATATCGAGAGAATCGCAAAGATCGCACATGCACATAATATACCATTGATCGTAGATAATACATTTGCAACACCATATCTCGTTCGTCCGATCGAGTACGGTGCAGATATCGTTGTACATTCCGCTACCAAGTTTATCGGCGGACACGGAACAACGATCGGTGGTGTCATCATCGACAGTGGTAACTTCGACTGGACATCCAGTGACAAATACCCATGGTTAACAGAGCCGAACGTATCTTACCATGGAGTAAGCTTTGCAAAGGATACAGCACCTGCTGCATTTGTTACTTACATCAGAGCGATCCTGTTAAGAGATATGGGAGCCACTATCTCACCGGTACATTCATTCATCTTCCTTCAGGGACTTGAGACATTATCCTTACGTGTAGAACGTCATGTTGAAAATGCACTTAAGGTTGTACAGTATCTGAAAGATCAGCCACTGGTTGAGAAGGTAAATCATCCATCCATCTCAGAGGATCCTGAACAGCAGGCATTATATAAGAAATATTTCCCAAATGGCGGCGGATCAATCTTTACATTTGAGATCAAGGGCGGAGCAAAAGAGGCACAGGCATTTATTGATCAGCTTGAGTTATTCTCACTCCTTGCAAATGTTGCAGATGTAAAATCCCTTGCTATCCATCCGGCATCAACCACTCATTCAGAGTGCAACGAGGCTGAGTTATTAGATCAGGGTATCAAGCCGAATACAATTCGTCTGTCCATCGGAACAGAGAACATCGACGATATTATCGAAGATCTGGATGAAGCATTTAAGGCAATCGCAGAATAATCAATAATAAAAAAACAGATAATTGAACGTATAAACAATAAAAAAATATGGGTGATCGAAGATCATCGGTCACCTCCAAAACAAAAAATAGAATCAGAATAGGAGATTAAAATTATGAGTAAAATTTATAAAGACGCAACAGAGTTAATCGGAAACACACCATTAGTAGAGTTCAATCACATTGAGAAAAAGGAAGGCTTAAATGCAAAGATCCTTGCAAAGTTAGAGTATTTTAATCCGGCAGGAAGCGTAAAAGACAGAATCGCAAAAGAGATGATCGAAGATGCTGAGAGAAAGGGAACATTAAAGCCGGGCGCTACGATCATTGAGCCTACATCCGGAAATACAGGTATCGGTCTTGCATCTATCGCTACAGCAAAAGGGTATAAGGCAATCATCGTTATGCCGGAGACTATGAGCGTTGAAAGAAGAAATATCATCAAAGCATACGGCGCAGAGATCGTTCTGACTGAAGGTGCAAAGGGTATGAAGGGTGCGATCGCAAAAGCTGAGGAGCTCTCTAAGGAGATCCCTGACAGCTTCGTTGCAGGTCAGTTCGTAAATCCTGCAAATCCGGAAGCACACAGAAAGACAACAGGCCCGGAGATCTGGAATGATACAGATGGAAAGGTTGATATCTTTGTAGCAGGTGTTGGTACAGGCGGAACGGTAACAGGTGTCGGTGAATATCTGAAGCAGCAGAATCCGGATGTTAAGGTTGTAGCAGTAGAGCCGGCTACATCACCGGTTCTTTCAAAGGGAACTGCAGGAGCACATAAGATTCAGGGTATCGGTGCAGGATTTGTACCGGATACATTAAATACAAAAATCTACGATGAGATCATCACAATCGACAATGATGCAGCATTTGAAGGCGGCAAAGAGATCGCAAGTATAGAAGGTATTCTCGTTGGTATCTCATCCGGTGCAGCTTTCGTAGCAGCAAAGGAACTTGCAAAGCGTCCTGAAAATGCAGGAAAGACAATCGTAGTTCTCCTTCCGGACAGTGGTGACAGATATTACTCAACTCCGCTCTTTGGATAAAACCAATAAGATTTACATGTGAATATAATATCCTTTCAAAATAATCATTTATCTCAAAACAGACACGCTTCACCATACAGCAATGTGGTGGGGCGTGTTTGTTGTTGTCGGTGAGCGTGTGGATATGGTATAGTGTAATTGTGCGGAAAGTAACGGTTTAGAATAAAGCAGAAAAGAGGAAATATGAAATTTATTTACAATGCTTTTGTTTTAAACCATATTGAATATGCGAAGATTTATAGTGAAATAAATACGAATTACAGTAAATATAAAAATAAACCTTTTGCAGTTCATGCATCATATGGAATTGATAACAGACCATATTGGTATTATTTTGAGAACCATGGCTATAATGAATACAATATTTATATGCGTATTGAGATGTAAGGAGGATGAATATGGAGGAATTAACAGCTTTATTAAATGCTATTGATGATTCTTATTATGATTTTGTTTCAGCAATGATAAATTATGCAGCGAAAAAACCAACAAGACAAAAATTATTAGTTGATTATATTAAAAATACTCCAAATTTAAAATCTTCTGATGTCGTAAGATTCGTTTCGGAGCAAAATGATTTTTTTGAGGATGCTGCATATATGGAAGTTGGGTAACAATAGATAGAAAATACGGAGTAATAAGTTGAGTATGAAGAAATTAACAGAAACACAGAAAAGTATTATAAAGTGGGCATTTGTGCTGGTGCTTCTTGGCCTGATCGTATATGTGTTCCGGGATATGGCAGGACCGATCGCAAAGCAGCTTGTGAAGACAAGCCCTTGGATCGTCGTGCTGATCCTTGTGGCGACATTGCTGTATGGTGTGTTTGAGAGTACGATCACGATGTTATTTGCCAGACAGTATAATCCGACGTTTACATTCAGACAGGCGTTTGGAATGACATATTTTGTGTCATTTTACAGAACGGCGACGCTTGGAAGCGGAGCGGGTGTGTCGGCTCTGGTTTACCTGAATGAGTATGGAGTGAAGACATCAGAAGCATTTGGTATGTATATGATTGAATATGCAGTGCACAAATTAGGCATCGGAATCATGGCGGTGATCCTGTATCTGCTGCATTTCCATTATATGAATGAAACCTTTGCGGAATATGAAGCATATATTGGAATTGGATTTGTGGCTACAGTTATTATTACGATATGTTTACTGTTGTTTGTATGTGCCGGATGGTTCCATCAGATCTTAAAGAAACTGATGAATCTGGTGAATTACAGAGGACGATTTACAGAAAAGTTTGATAAAATCAAAGAACAGTGTGATATCATGGAAACGGAATCAAAGGAATTGCTGCGCCATTGGAAGCTGCTGCTTGGCGTTCTGCTGATCAACATTTGTAAATTTTCCTGCTGGTTTATGATTCCGTATATTGTACTGTACAAGAGCGGTGCATTTTCGCCGGATGTGGCACTGGCGATCACGACGGTATCAGTCATGCTGGCGGCAGTTATTCCTACGCCTGCAGGAATCGGTTCCAGTGAGTTTGTAATGATCGCAATGTTTGGTGCGATCGTGGGAAGTGCGAAAGCAGGAGCTATGGCACTGCTATACCGTTTTGCAACATTTGTATTTCCATGTGCACTGGGCGCGGCCTATGCAGCGAAGTTTGCAGTTATAAAACAGAGAAAGAATAAGAAGAAGGAAGTCTGACCCGTATGAAATGTGGGATGGATGGGAAAATATCCATCAGCTATATGCTCGATATGATATATGATGGACAGAAACAGGGTAAATACAGATATGAAAAAGTTGGTGGTGGGTATTCTTGCCCATGTTGATTCGGGAAAAACTACATTATCGGAAGCCATGTTATATACGGCAGGCAAGATCCGTAAGCTTGGACGGGTGGATCATAAGGATGCTTACCTGGATACGGATGCACAGGAGCGGGAGCGTGGGATCACGATATTTTCCAAGCAGGCGGTATTTACATATGATGGCATGGAGATTACACTGCTTGATACGCCGGGGCATGTTGATTTCTCGGCGGAAATGGAACGAACCTTACAGGTGCTTGACTATGCGATTCTTGTCATTAATGGCATGGACGGGGTACAGAGTCATACCGATACGTTATGGAAGCTGTTGAAGCGATACGAGATCCCGACATTTATATTTGTAAATAAGATGGACATGGAAGGGACAGATAAAGATGCTGTTTTCCAAAATATACGAAAAAAGCTGGATGGGGATTGCGTTGATTTCTCATCCGGGGACAGAGATGAACAGATCGCGATGGCAGACGAGAGACTGTTAGATACCTATCTGGATAGTGGTATGGTTGAGGTAGAGGATATCATCGAAGCAATTCTTGACAGAAAGATATTTCCTTGTTTCTGGGGATCGGCACTCAAGCTCTCCGGTGTGCAGGAATTATTGGATGCGATGAATACCTATATGGTGATGCCTGCATATAATGCAGAATTTGGCGGACGGATCTTCAAGATATCGAGAGATGCAAAAGGGGAACGCCTTACCTATATGAAGGTGACCGGAGGAAGTTTAAAGTGCAGAGAGCAGATCGAGGGAACCGAAGGAAAAGTCAATCAGATACGGATTTATTCCGGTGCGCGTTACGAGACGGTAGAGGAGGCTTCTGCCGGAACGATATGTGCGGTCACCGGGCTTGGTGAGACATCCGCAGGTCAGGGCGTTGGATGTGAACAGGAAAATGTATTTGCCGGACTGGAACCTGTGTTATCCTATAAAGTCAGCTATCCGGAGGACAAGGATGCAGTTGTCGTGCTCCGGGATATCAGGCAGTTAGAGGAAGAAGAACCGGAGTTACATGTTGAGTTTGCACAGGAGACCGGAGAGATCTTTGTGAAGGTTATGGGACAGGTGCAGCTTCAGGTGCTGACACAGATTATAAAAGACAGATTTGGCTATCTCATATCATTTGGTATGGGAAGGATCATATATAAAGAGACACTTGCAGAACCGGTAATGGGAGTCGGACATTTTGAGCCGCTTCGTCACTATGCCGAAGTGCATTTGCTGATGGAACCGTTGGAGCCGGGAAGTGGCATGCAGTTTGATACGATATGCAGCGAGGATGTACTTGATAAGAACTGGCAGCGGCTGATCCTGACACATCTGGAAGAAAAGGAATACCGGGGCGTGCTGACAGGCGCACCGATCACGGATATGAAGATCACGGTGACTGCGGGACGGGCACATCAGAAGCACACAGAGGGCGGTGATTTCCGTCAGGCGACATATCGTGCAGTACGGCAGGGGCTTATGATGGGAGAATGCAGGCTGTTAGAACCCGTGTATGCGTTCCGATTGGAGATTCCTACAGAGATGACCGGGCGGGCGATGAACGATATCACACGGATGCATGGACGATTTGCACAGCCGGAGATCGAGGGTGAAATGAGTATCCTGACAGGAACTGCACCGGTTGCTACGATGCAGGAGTATCAGCAGGATGTAACGGCATATACCAGAGGACAGGGTAAGTTATCCTGTACCTTGCAGGGATATGAGCCATGCCACAATGAAGATGAAGTGCTGGCGGCAAGTACCTATGATCCGGAGCTTGATATGGCAAATCCGGCATCATCGGTATTCTGTGCACATGGAGCCGGATATATCGTGGACTGGTACGATGTGTATGATATGATGCATGTAAAAGAAGATCCGGGATTTGCACTTGCAGGAATGGAAGATGTCCTGCGGAATATAACGTCAGAGCCTACTGAGGCAGACGAGGATAACCGAAAACGGATGGCGCGTGAGCGGCAGGACGCAGGTGCTCCGGTGTATGATGAGAAAGAGTTAGAGGATATATTTGTCCGTACCTATGGTTCAAACAGCCGGGAAAATGCAGCTTATAATAAAGCGGGTTTCAATCGGTATAATAAGGGTGTATCGGAAGCGGACTGGTATGTAAAAAAGGCGGCAGGACATGGTAAAAGCAAAACTGCCGGTGCGCAGACACCGTCTGCCGGCTCAAAGACGGCGGATACCGGAATTGCCAGACCCGGAGCATACAGGAAGCAAAAGGGCGAGAAAGAATATCTGTTAGTTGATGGGTATAATGTGATATTTGCATGGGATGACCTGAAAGCACTGGCGGCGGTGAACATCGACAGTGCCAGAGATAAGCTGATCGATGTTATGTCGAATTATCAGGGCTATGTCGGCTGCGAGCTGATCCTCGTATTTGATGCGTATAAGGTAAAACAGAATCCGGGCAGCATCACAAAGCATGGAAATATCCATGTGGTCTATACGAAGGAAGCAGAGACTGCTGATATGTATATAGAAAAGACGACACATGAGCTTGGCAGAAAATATAAGGTGACGGTTGCTTCCTCAGATGGACTGGAACAGTTGATCATCATGGGGCAAGGCGCACTTCGGATGTCCTCCCGTGGGCTTCGGGAAGAAGTAGAACGTGTGAACCAGATTTTGAGAAATGATTATCTCAAATAAAACGGACATGTTTCTGGTATGATCCTGAAAAGATATTAGAGGGAATCGATTCCAAAACAGCTATATGTATGAAATTTGTTAAAAATAGAATGTAAAAGTGAGTATTCTTTTCACAAAATTATATTATATAGATAAAAATATTTGGAATGTTTAAATAAATTTGGAAAAAATAACCAAAGAAAACCATATATTCCTTGAAGTTAATAACAAAATCTGCTAAAGTGAATAGTATGAGCGTACGAATTCAGATGAGATATGGAGGAGGAAGTATGGGAAATAAATTATTTGTAAGACAGATGAAGAGAACCGTTGCCTGCGTTGCGGCAGCAGCTACTGTTTTCTCAATGAATCCGGCAGGACTTCCGTATGCAGGGGGACAGGCTGGGGCATTTGTTGTAGATGCAGCGACTGAGAGTACGGCAGTGGAGATCAGTACATATGAACAGTTTGCAGCTTTTGCAAAAGCGGTAAATGCAGGTACGGCAGAGTCATATGCAAGTGTAAAGCTGACAGCGGATATTACGATACCGGCAGGAACCACATGGACACCAATCGGTAGTGCTGCTAATCCATATACGGGAGTATTTGACGGGGCGGGACATACAGTGTCAGGACTTACGGCAAGTATAACGGCTGCAGAATATAATACAGATGATGGTATTCCGTTTGGTTTATTTGGACAGACTCAGGGAGCCACGATCAAGAATCTGAAAATGAGTAATGTAGAAATTTCCGGCTCTGAAGGATCGGGCAGTGGTATCTTATGTGGCAGATCCATTGCTACAACGATCAGTGGTTGTACGATTGATAATAGCTGTACATTTAATGGCGATACAGCAATGGTTGGAGGCCTTGGATGTATGCTTATTGAAAGCACAGTTAGTGATTGTGTTGTTGCGGTGCAACTTCAGTTGGAAAATCAGGCCCCACCTGCTGGTGGATATGCTTATGTATTAAGTAATTCTCAAATTATAAATAGTATATTTAAGGGCACGATCAAAGGAACTGGTACTATTTCGCTTACAGGCGGATTTGTTGGAGTTAATAGTGGATTGATAGCAAACTGTATTTATTCAGGAACTATGACAGCCGCTGGTTATAATATGTGTAGTGCTTTTGCAGGAGAGGCATCGACTTCAGGAACGATAGTTAACTGCTTTGCAAATGGTAAGTTTTCATTAACAGATGGTTCAACAGGTACTACAACAGGTATTTTCAGAGGAAATGGTAACGGTAATAAAGTTGCAAACTGTATTGCAAATACTGCTATGGAACCGATGAATCTGATAGCTGTAGCAGGCAATGTTACCGATTGTGCATTCATGGAGCCATCAGAGATCGCAGCCGGTAATGCTTCTTACAAATTGAATGGATATGCAGCCTCTTTGACAGATGCTGAGAAGAAAGAATACCATACATCCGAATGGAAATCTTTTGTAGAAACGGACAATGGTTCACTGACATTCAGTTCAGAAACCAAGGTTACAAGAAAAGTAACATTTTATGATACAGACAATAATGTGATCAGCGGCGGTTCAAGCTTTATGGAGGAGGGCGCAAAGCTCGTATATCCGGAGGCAGCAGATCCTTCCTATATTGCATGGGTAGACAGCAAGGGAAGAATATATGATGAGAATTCAGTTGTTGGTTCTGAAGACCTCAATCTGTATCCACTGACAGAAGGTTATGTGGATTCACTGTTGAATATAAAACAGGTATCGATCACACTGGATAGTGATATTTCTCTGGTATATCTGGTAGATCCGGCTGTTCTGGAACGTTATCAGAATGCGACAATTGTGTACCGGGATGCATCCGGAACGATACAGGGAGCATCGGGCTTGTCAAAAGAACTTACAAAGACCGTAAATGGCAAGACATATCTGTATGGAGAGTTTACAGGAATTGCAGCAAAGGAAATGACGAAAGATATAACAGCAACGCTCGAGGGTACCAGTGATGGTGGAATGACAAATTGCTACAGCAAGGCTTATACAACCAGTGTTGCTGATTATGCAAAACGGCTGATCGCAATGGATGGCACAAGTAAAGTATTAAAGACACTGTTGGTTGATCTGGTAAACTATGGTGCATCCGCTCAGACCTATTTTGGATATAACACTTCAGATCTGGCAAATGCAGATTTTGATGATTATCAGACCTATGCGAGTGCAAAGCATTCATTAACAGGATTTACGAATTCCGGAAGCTCAGTTACAAATTCCGGTGTTGTAAAGATCAGTGGACGAACATTGGTGCTTGAGAACCGTGTTGGTATTGCAGTGATCATTGATACATCTGAATATGACGGAGATGTTTCAGATATTACGATTAATGTCAGTGGAACAGGAGTTTCAGAAGTTATAGCAGGTCAGGATCTAAAGCCATATGGCACGAACAAATATTATGGTGTTACATATGAGATCCTCCCGACAAAGATGGATGAAACTTATACATTTACAGTTCAGGTAAATGGTGAAGCGTCAGCACGTATGACCTATGGTATATCTGCTTATGCCTATAATATGAGAAACAACAGCAATACAAAGCTGGTTGCATTACTGCAGGATATCATGGAATACGGTAATTCCGCATTAAACTACTGGCTTGCAAACTAAGAACGATAAGATATTAATATAAAGATATTGAAAATATAAGGAGGGTTTTAAAACATGAAAAAGCAGTATGAATCACCGGTTATGGAGATCGTAGAATTTGAGGCAGAGGATATTATTA
>JABLTO010055272.1_pt1 | contig 12336 bp, 11 predicted proteins | sample 7160091 | NCBI WGS metagenome assembly JABLTO01 (sample SAMN14651225, study PRJNA627086) | human gut metagenome | isolation source: feces | host: Homo sapiens
CCACCAGATTTTTGGCGCAGCCGAGCGAAATAAGTCCTAATTTCGGCATGAAATACTCCTTTTTATGATAAATCGACAGATATTTATATTATGATTATGCTTAATATAGTATACACCATAACAGACGGTTTGTCATGTAAAGATTTAAGGCGCAGAACCGGGAAAATCCGTGCAATACAACGGTCTGTTGGTTGTCGGCTGCAATTCTGCACCCGTAGGGAAAAAGCAAACTCCTCCGCAAAAGCACGAAGGAGTTCTGGTCTTGTGGTACAGCCGCCTTAGCCGAGATTCTCTTTTCGAATGCGTCCCTCGCGCAGCAGCTCGGTGAGCGTTTGACGGTCGCCGGCGCGGATGACGCGGCGGTATTCGTCAAGGTGCCTGATGATCTCGTCGATCTCGCACGCGAGCGGCTCGGCATTGCACAGGAACAGCTCGCTCCACATGGTTTCGTTCAGCTTTGCGACGCGGGTAAGATCCTTGTAGCTGCCGGCGGAGTAGCCGTGGTGCTTGTCGGCCTCGGGGCTCTTGATGTAGGCCGAGGAAACGACGTGCGCGAGCTGCGAGGTGAAGGCGATCATGTGGTCATGCTGCTCGGCCGTGCAGCGCACGGTCTGACCGAAGCCGAGCGACATGAAATACGCCTCGAGCTGAGACAGGATGCGCTCGCTGCTGCTCCTTGTCGGCACAAAGATCATGCTCGCGCCGTCGAACAGCGTGGGAAGGGCGTAGTCGAGGCCGGAGAACTCGCGGCCGGCCATCGGATGTCCGCCGACGTAGTGCACGCCTGCGTCGAGCGCGGCCTGCTCGAGATGATCGACCATGAACTGCTTGACACCGACCATATCGACGATCACGCAGCCCTTTTTCATTTTCGGCATATTTTCAAGCAGCCAATCCACGGTTGCCTGCGGATAAAGGCCGATAATGACAAGATCGACCTCGCGGAACAGTGCGTCGGTCGCGATGGCGTCGATCGAGCCGTCAGCGAGAGCCTGTTCTGCGGTCGCGCGGGTGCGGTTCCAGCCGAGAACGCGGCTGAGCGTGCGCGCCTTGATGGTTTTCGCCATCGAGCCGCCCATCAGACCGAGTCCGGCAACGAGTACGGTATCAAACATGAGTGGGTGCCCCCTGTTGCTAATTTTATTCAGATAAAGTGTATAACGGCGAGGCGGCTTTGTCAAGGCGGATTATTCCGCCGTCAGGCGCTTGAACATGCGGTAGTGCAGGCCGTTCGCATCGCGGTGCTCGCCGCGGTGCTCGAAGGCGAATTTGCGATAAAAGCCCTGCGCGCGCAGGTTTTTTTCGGCCACATGGGCGCACAGCCAGGTCTTTCCGAGCGAGCGGTATACGCTGATGGCCTGACCGAGGATCTGTGCGCTCAGACCGCAGCCGCGGTATTCGCTGCTGATGCAGAAGCCGCCGAGCAGACCGACGTCCGGCTCCTCGTCGTACCAGGTCTTGAGGTAGACGAGCGCGGCGGGCGTTCCGTCCTCGAGCAGACCGAACGTGCACGAGCGCGGCGAGATCTGCTGCGCGCGCTCCACATCGCGGAGGAGCGCGGCCGGGTCAAGTCCCTCGTCCGTGCCGTAGGCATTGCGGTGCAGCTCGCGCATGAATTCCACGATCTTATCCACATCCTGTGGATTGTTCGGGTCGGCGCGGCGGAACCAGATCTGCGGCGAGACCGGGATGCCTTTGGCGTTCTTCCAGCCGATGCAGGCGAAGGTCGAAAGCTCCTGCGGCAGATGAGAGGCGTCGTTTTCGTATACAACGTCGATACTGCCGTCGTCGGCAAAATCGAGCCGCGCCACGCAGGTGTTGTCGCCCCAGCCGATCTCGTTCATCTTTTCGGGCGGAAAGCCGTGCGCGATGGTCAGCGCGCCGCGGATGGCGGAGCCGTGCGTGACGACGGCGATGGCTTTGCCGTCGTTTTCCTGCGCAAGGCGGCGCACCTCGTTCAGCATGCGTGCGCCTGCCTGCATGACGGTCTCGCCGTGCGGCGGCGCAGCTTCCCACGGACGGGCGCACCATTTCGCATACTGGTCAGGCCAGCCGTGCGGCAGCTCGGCCCACGGGAGATCCTCCCAGTCGCCCATGTCGATCTCGTGCAGATCATTCCGCAGCTCGACCGTCAGACCGTGCGGCGCTGCAACCGCCTGCGCGGTCGTGCGTGCGCGGAACAGGGGGGAGGCGTAGACCGCCGCGAGCGGCACGTTCTCGAACCGCTTCGCCAGACAGGGGAGCTGCTGATATGCGCGCGGCGTGAGCAGGCTGTCATACAGTCCGTGGCAGCGGCGGTAGATGTTGCCCTCGGCCTCGGCGTGACGGATGATGTAGACCGTCGCCGCCATCAGCCGACCTCGACCGCGCCGGACAGCTCGGAAACGCTCTTGACGCCGTGTGCGTCCATCCATTCCTCAAGCTCGCGCAGCGCCTTGACGGGAGCGGTGGGGTCGTTGAACATCACGGTGCCCATGGCGACCGCGTCCGCGCCCGCGAGCAGCATTTCCACGATGTCGCGGCCGGTGCGGATGCCGCCCATGCCGAGGATGGGCACGGAGACCGCCTTACGGACCTGATAGACCATGCGGACCGCGACCGGGAACACCGCCGGGCCGGACAGGCCGCCCATGACGTTGGACAGGATCGGACGGCGCTTTTCGATGTCGATGCGCATGCCGAGCAGGGTGTTGATGAGCGAGAGCGCGTCCGCGCCGGCAGACTCGGCCGCACGGGCGATCTCGGAAATGTCGGTGACGTTCGGGGAGAGCTTGACGATGAGCGGCTTTTTCGCCTTTGCCTTTGCCGCCGAAACGACCTCCTCGACCATTTTCGGCTGCGTGCCGAAGGCCATGCCGCCGCATTTTACGTTCGGGCAGGAGATGTTCATCTCGATGAGGTCGACGTCCGCGTCCGAGATCTTTTCGACCATGCCCTCGTATTCCTCGACCGTGTTGCCCGAGACGTTGGCGATGATCTTCGTGTCGTACTGACGCAGGAAGGGAATCTGCTCCTTGATGAAGCGGTCGATGCCCGGGTTCTGCAGGCCGACGCAGTTGAGGATGCCCTGCGGGGTCTCCGCGATGCGCGGCGCAGGATTGCCGAGGCGCTCGGTCGGGGTCAGACCCTTGACGCCGATGCCGCCGAGCTGGGACAGGTCGAAGAACTCGCCGTATTCATGGCCGAAGCCAAACGTGCCGGATGCGGTCGTGATGGGGTTTTTCAGCTCCACGCCGCAGAAATTTACTCTTAAATCAGCCATTACCACTCGACCTCCTCAGCATTGAATACCGGACCGTCCTTGCAGACGTGACCATAACGGGTTTCGCCGTCCTTCGCCTTGAGCGCGCACGCACAGACGAGGCACGCGCCGATGCCGCAACCCATGCGCTCCTCCATCGAAACCTGGCAGGGAACGCCGGCCTGCTTCGCGATGGCGGCGATGGCCTTCAGCATGGGCTTCGGGCCGCAGGCCGCGACGCCGGAAGCAGAGGCGATCTGCTCCTTCAGCACATCGGTGACAAAGCCGTGGCGGGCATAGGAGCCGTCGTCGGTCGTGACGAAGGTCTCGCATTCGTCGCGGAAGTCGCCCTCAAGGATAACGGCGCCCTGATTGCGGAAGCCGAGGATGGCCGCAGGCTTTGCGCCCTGCTTTACCGCCTCGCGCACGCAGCCGAGCATGGGGGGCACGCCGATGCCGCCGCCGATGAACACCGGAGCGCTGCCGAGCGCGCCGACGTCAAAGCCGTGGCCGAGCGGGCCGAGCACATCGAGCTCGTCGCCGATCCTGCGCTCGCTGAGCCACTTCGTGCCCTCGCCCTTCACCTGAAAGACGATGCGCAGCTCGGGCGCCTTCCATGCACAGATCGAGATCGGGCGGCGCAGCAGATGACCCTCGCCGCAGGCAATGTGAACGAACTGGCCGCACTGCGCCAGCTCCGTGATCTTCGGTGCGTGCAGCACCATCAAAAATAAACCGTCGCCAAGCTGTGTATTTTCCGCAACGCGGCAAATTTCCTGCACTGACATAACATTACTCCCTCCGGTATTCGTCTGTACCGTTCGGGTACAGCCTTGTATTTACGCTTGTACTGTCATTATAAAGGAAAAACGGGAAAAAAGAAAGAGCGGAATTGCCGCAGACGAAAAAACAAGGCCGCCGTATCAGGTATAAACGGCGGCAGAGCGTGTATAATACGGAAAAAAGAGATGCTGAACGCAGGAGGGGAGGAGGACACGATGGAAGAGAAGCGTTTTCTGACCATACACGACGCATCGCGCCTGTGGCACATCGAGGCGGAGGAGCTGCGCCGCCGCTGCGCGGAGGGCAGGATAGAGGGCGCAAAACAGGTTCGCGGCATCTGGCTGATCCCGCAGTAGAGCGCTGCCGCGCGGCCAGCGGTCCGGCGATAAAGTCCGTTTCCGGGAAAAACACAGATCGTCGGGAAAACGATGGCTTTTCGACAGTCTAAAGCCCCGCAGAGTTGCTTCTGCGGGGCTGCTTTCTATGGGGAAACGCATCAGACAGGCTTACGGATGCCCATAGGCGATCAGCGGATCTCCGGCCTCGACACCCAGACCAACCGTGTGGTATAGAACGATCCCGTCAAATTCCGCCCGCACCTCCCGGATACACCGGCCGGACAAGTCCTCCAACCGCCCCAGGAGCGCGCCTTGCCTGACGTGTTCGTTCAGACTTACCGCTGAAAGCCATAGCCCGTTGGAGGGGGCTTCCACATAGCGGGCATCCACGATTTCCTCCTGCTCCCGGGGCGGGTTTCCACCGGGCAGGATCTCCAGATGACGCAGCAGGGAACGCACATCCTCGCAGCAGGCATCCACCTCCGGTTCAGACCAGGTCCCCATCCCGCCCCGCTCGATGAGGATGGCGGGGAGATCATTTTGCACAGCCCAACTGTAAAGACCGTTTTTCGCAGCAGAGCGGACCCGATAGGGTACCGTCAGTGTCCGGGCAGCCGCACAGGCGGCCTGATTCACGGCTTCCGTTCCCGCCGTTGGGAAGAACACCAACGGATAGAGCGCCTCGTTGCAGTCCCCGCTGTGAAGATCGGCCAAGAAGTCGGCCACCGGATAGAGAGCAGCTTCCAGCGCGTGAGCCAGCCGGGCCGACAGGGTTCCCGCCGGATCGCCGGGAAAGGCACGGTTCAGGTTATCCCCGTCCTCAGGCACTACCTGCTTCGCCCCGGCATAAAAGCCGGTGGGATTGGCCAGAGGCAGGAAGATCACGTTCCCGGACAACTCCGCCGGGTCCAACTCTGCCGCCAGACGGCGCAGGGCCTGAATGCCCACATACTCGCAGCCGTGGACTCCTGCCGTGACTGCCAGCGTTTTGCCCGGGGCGGCGCCGCACAGGCAGACCGTATCCAGCGGCTGCGCACCGGATACCGGAAGAGGGACCCTCACTTTTTGTCCCGGCGTCAATTCTACTCCGCAGAAAGTCATACCGCGTCCTTTCTTTCTTCCGTATCGAATACCACGATAGACTCCAACAGCCGCCGGGCGTATTCGTCCTTGGTTTCGCTGATGCGGCTTACCGGGAGATACTCGGTCACATGGCCCTGATAGAGGAAGAGCACATCATCGCAAAGATAAGTGATGGAGGTCAGGTCGTGGGTGATGAACACATAGGTCAGTCCGAGTTTCTCTTTCAATTCCCGCAGCAGATCCATGATCTGAACCTGAGTGTGGGCGTCCAGAGAAGAGATGGCCTCGTCAAAGAGGATGACCTCCGGACTGCAGGCCACCGCCCGGGCGATGCACACCCGTTGGAGTTGTCCGCCGGAGAGCTCATGGGGGAATCGTCCGGCGAAGTCAGCAGACAGGCCCACCAGCTCCAGCAGCCGGGCAATTTCCCGAGGACGGTCCAACCGGCGTTTTTCCCGCCGTTCCCGAACAGTAAGACCCTCGCCAATGATATCCTTGACCCGGAAGCGGGGATTGGCGGAAGTGGTGTAGTCTTGGAAAACTACGCTGAGTTTGTTCTGCAGGTTGCGGCGCCCGGCACGGGAGCCGTAGACCGGGATGCCATCCAGAAGAGCCTCGCCGCTGTCCGGTCTGAGCAGACCGCACAGCACCCGGCCCATGGTGGACTTTCCGCTGCCCGATTCTCCCAAAATTCCCAGGCAGGTTCCTTTTTTTACTGAGAAGGACACATCGAACAACACCTGCTGACGGGTGTGGCCGAATATCCTGTCCTGCCGTTCGCTGCGAAAGCTGACGCAGATATCCTTCAGTTCAAGCATAAGACTGCTCCTTTCCCGTCAGTACCTGCCGGTACCGGCGCATCACATCCGCCCGCTTTTCCACCAGCAGCCTGGTGTACGGGTCCTGCGCGTGGTGGAGGATATGCTGAAAATCGCCCTCGTCCACCACGCGGCCCTGATTAAGCACCACGATCCGGTCCGCTACCCGGGAGATGGCGTTCAAATCGTGAGAGATAAATACCATGGCAGTCTGTTTTTCCTGCTTGACCCGCAAAAACTCGTTCAGGATCTCATATTGGGTGATGGCGTCAATGGCGGTGGTAGGCTCGTCCGCAATCAGAAGGACGGGTTCCATAGCGGTGGCGATTCCGATCATGATCCGCTGGAGCATTCCGCCGGAGAGCTGGTGGGGATACTTCTCCAATACCTCCTCCGGATTGCGGATACGCATTTTTTCCAGCAGCTCAAGGGAGCGACGGCGGATCTCCTCCCCGTCCCAGTTGTTGTGGGCGGCAAAGGTCTCGGCGATCTGGGTGCCGATACGATAGAGAGGGTCAAAACAGGTCATTGGATTTTGCAGTACAACGCCCACCTTGCCGCCCCGCAGGCGGCGCAGTTCCTCCCCGCTCTTCTCCAGCAGAGGCTCTCCCTGAAACATTGCCGCGCCGGACACGGAAAAGCCTTTGTCCAGCAGGCCCATAGCCGCCTTCATCGACATGGATTTTCCGCTACCCGACTCTCCAAGGATACCCAGACATTCGCCCGGCTCCACCGCAAAAGAGACGCCCTTTACGAGCTCCGTGGCATGTCTGTGCTGCCGGAGGCTCACATGCAGCTCCTTCAATTCAAAAACAGGGGTCATCGATCCACCTCCTTGGGGTCCAACACGTCTCGGAGAGCATCGCCCATCAGATTAAAGCAGCATACCAGAGCTACGATGGCGATGCCCGGGGCGATCATCTGGGTGGGGTTGCTGGTCAAAACCTCCTTGGCCTCATTGAGCATGGCTCCCCACTCCGGCGTGGGGGCCTGGACACCCAAGCCCAGGAAGGACAGGGTGGAAATGTTGATGATAGCCCAGCCCACATCCAGGGAGGCAAGCACTGCCAGATCGGAGGTGATGGAGGGCAGCAGATGACGGAACAGGATAAACCGCTCCGGCATCCCCACGCACCGGGAGAATTGGATGAAGTTCCGCTCTCTGTACTGCATGACGCCGGTACGGATCATACGGGCGTACCAGGCCCATTTGATGAATACATTGGCGATGATGACGTTCTGTACATTGATGCCCAGCAGGCCAACCACGGCGAACACCATGATCTGGCTCGGGAAAGAGAGCATCACATCTACTACACGCATGATGACCTCCTCCACCACGCCCCGGAAATAGCCGGCCATGATGCCCAGCACCGCGCCCAGAGCGATGGTCCCCAGCATGGTCAGCAGCGCCAGACCGAGCGTGGGCCGGATGCCGTAGATCAGCCGGGAGAGGACGCACCTGCCCAGATGGTCGGTGCCCAAGGGGTACTCCGTGCTGTAAGGCGCAAATTTGTTGAGGATATCATTGGCATAAGGGTCGTGGGGGGCCAGAACGGGGGCGAGTATACCGATCAGCCCGATCAACAGGACTATGGCCACAGTGATGACCGCAGCGCGGTTGTGTAGAAAGCGTTTTCCCATAGTTCAGCTCTCCCTTCTCAGTCGGGGGTCGGATACGGTCTGCAGGATGTCAAATACCAGATTGAATACCACAAACAGCACGCCAATAAACAGTACATAGGTCTGGATCACCGGCAGGTCCCGGTTGAAGATAGAACTGATGCACAGGGTCCCCAGCCCCGGCCAGGAGAAAACATTCTCCACTACAATAGTGCCGGCAATCATCTGGGGGATGCTCATACCCATGGCCACGATGCAGGTGTGCATGGAATTTTTGAGCACATGCTTCACCCAGATGGAGCGCTGGGGCAGGCCGCGGACGTTGGCGTAGAGCACATAGTCCTGCTTCATATTCTCCAGCATATTGTTTCGGATAAGCCGGATGTAGGTGGAAATATAGCTCAGCGCCACAGTGAATGCGGGGAGGATCAGGTGACGCAGCGTACCGCTGCCGTTGGTGGGCAGCAAGCCCAGCTTAACGCTGATCAGCCACATGAGCAGCAGACCCACCCAGTAGGCGGGCATGGCGGTGGTGACAAAGACCAGCCCCCGCATCAGTTTGTCGAACCACCGGTCCTTATACACAGCACAGAGAAAGCCGATAGGAATGCTCAGCACCAGCACGATGACAAAAGAGGCTGCTGCCAGCTGCAAGGTGGCGGGCAGGCAGCGGGCCAGCTCTCCGGCCACCGTGCGGGCGGGGTTGACATAGCTGATGCCAAAGTCTCCCTGCAGGCAGCCGAGCACCCAGTTAAAATAGCGTATCAGGAAGGGATTGTTCAGCCCCAGCATCTCCTCCATCTCAGCGATGGCCTCCTCCGTGATGACAGGCATTTGCTGCACTCGCAGAGCCACCTCCGCCGGGTTGGAGGGAATGAGATTGATGAATACAAAACAAACAAAAGAAATGGCCAGCAACAGCGGAATCGCCATCAGCAGCCGACGAATCACATAGCGTTTCATGGATGCCCCTTTCTACTTCATATCGCAAATCAGCATGAGAGCCGCCTCCAAGGAAGCGGCCCTCGCTGACAGTTTACGCAAAGTACATGCTGGCGAAGTCCACGTCATACTGGTCGGTGCCGAAGTGGACCCCCTTCAGATCAGATGTATAAAGGGCCTTGTTGGTTTCGAAGGTCAGGGGGATGTAGACGGCATCCTCGTGGAGACGGGTGAGCACGAAGGTATACAGCTCCTGACGTTTCGTTTCATCCGTGGAGGTGAGAATGTCGGTGATGGCCTGATCGATCTCCGCCTTGTCCTCCAGACCCTGCTGGGCAGCGTAGTCGCCGTATACCGGAGCACGCATGGCCGCCAGAGAAGACTGGGGATCATAGGGCATTCCCCAGCAGATGTTGAACACCATGTCAAAGTTGCCGGCCTTCATGTTGTCACGGTAGGACTGCTCCTCCTCGCCGTGGATGTTCAGAGAGATGCCCAGTTTCAGGTATTCGCTCTGTAAGTACTCGGAGATGGTCTTTTCGGTGACGCTGTCGCTGTTATAAAGCAGATCCAGAGCCAGTTTCTGACCATCCTTGGCCCGGACGCCGTCACTGCCCATGGTCCAGCCCGCTTCGTCCAGCAGGCGGGCGGCCTCGTCTGCGTCGTAGGCATAAGGCTCCAGGCCTACGTCACAGTAAGGCACAGTGGTGGAGTAGAGGGTGTCGGCCGCCGGCTCCAAACCATAGAAGATGCCTTCGGAGATGGCCTGCCGGTTGGTAGCGTGCTGGAGAGCCTGCCGCACCGACTTGTCTCCCAAAATGTCATGGGTGGTATTGAGGACAATATGGCGGGTGGAGGTGGGGTCAGACAGGCCGACTGTGAACTTATCGCTGTCCACATACTGGCTGATGGCATCGGCGTCCAGCATATTCTTGCCGAAGATCAGATCGATCTCCCCGTTCTCCAGCGCCATGATACGGGTCTGGTTATCCGGGATCACTTTGACGGTGATCTTCTGGATGGCGGGCTTCTCTCCCCAGTAGTTTTCGTTGCGCTCAAAGACTGCGTACTCGTCGGTGACAAAATCCGTGAGTACATAGGGGCCGGTGCCGATATAGCCGTTGACTCCGTCCTTGGTGCTGCCGTCGATCATGCAGTTGGGGGAGATCATGGCGAAGGGGCGGATGCAGGCCAGCTCGGTGAGCATGGGATAGTATGGCTCGCTCATCTCAATGACGAAGGTATCATCGTCCGGAGCGGATACGCCCACCAGCAGGTTCATCATCTCCAGCCAGGTGTGGCGCTCCCGGTTCTCCAATATGGCGTTGAAGTTGGCCAGAATCGCGTTGGCGTCGCAGGGCGTACCATCGGAGAAAGTCACGCCATCCCGGATGTTGAAGGTGTAGATCCGGCCGTCCTCGCTGATCGTCCAGTCCTCGGCCAGGCAGCCTACATAGCCCTCGCTGGTGTTGCTCACCAGCGTATCATAGAGGATGCTTTGAGCATACATCTCTCCCGCATACAGATGCGGGTTCAGATCCCGGATATCCCGGTAGTTCACAAAGACCAGTTCGTCTTTGACAGCGCTCTCACCACCCGCGGAAGTGCCGGACTGGTTTCCCGCTCCCTGACCGCAGCCTGCCAGGGACGTCAGCATCAAAGCGCCGCAGAGCAGCGCAGTCAACAATTTTCTTTTCATAAAAGCCTCCGGTTTCAAAGTTGCGGCATTCCGCCGCGCTTTATCAGTATACAGCAGTTAGCTGCAACTTACCAGAGACGAAATTTTTATGGAAAGCTATAACTGGAGTTCATACCCCTGCAGCATCTCGCCAAAGCGGTCCGTCAGCCAGCGCGCCTGGGGGGAGAGAGGGCGCTCAGGCGTTCGAACATAGCCGATCTGGAGAAAAGGCTCGCAGCCATTGATGGCCAGAGGCTTGATGTCGTACTGCTCGTAAGGCCGGTACATGAAGTTCAGGCCGAGGCTGCACACGTCCGTATGGAGCAGAAAATTGGTGACCAGATGGTCGCTGTTGCTGTACACAATATGCTTCATGACGCCGGGATCGATCACGCCCATGCTCACCATTTCCAGATGATGCTCCATGGAGAAGAAGTCCCGCACACCCCGGATGAATTTCAGGTAGGGCAGATCGGAAAAATCCACGCTGTCCGCGTGGTAGAGCGGATGGTTGGGGCCCACGTAGACGCAAATGCTCTTTTCGCTCTGAGGAATAAATTCCAATTTTTTATGAGAGAGAATATGCTGGAATGTGCCAGCCTGCTTTTTTGCCACATAGACAATGCCGACTTCGGAGATTCCCTGATGGACATGGTCGGTGATCTCCTCCACCGTGCCTTCATGGTGCTCAATATGGATGGCGGGTCCCCATGTCTGATAGAAATCCACCAACAGGCGGGCCGCCATATTGCTGGGATACGTGGACAGGCTCAAATGATTCTGCTCGTCCGGGATAGCCAGAGATGAAATTGTGGCGGCCGTCTTCAGGATCATCTGTGCATGCTCCAGCACAGTCTTCCCGTAGGCGGTGGGCTGTACTCCTTTTGCATTTCGGATCAGGAGGGGCCGCCCTAATTCGTGTTCCAAGGCTCGGATCGATTTGCTGATATTCGGCTGGGTCATATACATACAAGCCGCTGCCTGTGAAAAACTGCCCCGCTCACAGGCAGTCACAAAAATCTCCAGTTGTTTCATGTCCATAATGCTGTCCTCCAGGCTATAGGTTTGCTGTTGCTAACCGTAGTATACTATGGTTTCTGACCTCTGGCAAGCATGGCTATATAAACCTTCCGGAAGTTGCCAAGACGCGACGGTGAGCTCCGGTAGCCCGCCATCTCACGGCGGTGCTAACAAATCAGCTGTAAACGCAAAAACCGCCGCACCAGATCACTCTGGTGCGGCGGTAAAACCTTTGCAAATGTGTAATTTTACAGGCATTCTGCCGACTTCGGCACAGATTGGCATACGCTTGGCGCACGCTTTGGCATACGCGGCATACACAGTGAAGTACCGCCTGCACTTGCGCTTAGTTCGCACCGGTCTTTCTTTTCCTCGTCCACCCATTCTGAGCTTATTGTCAAGTATTTATAAGAAAAAAATCCCTCTATACCAATTTCTACGTTGGTGTAGAGGGATTGCCTATTTAACTAAGTGACATTGCCTTTATCGGAATAGCTTTTTCCTTTATAACAACCTTGCCTTACAGTTTGGGAGAAACGCTTAGTGCTTCAGTTCCAGCAACGCTTAGTGCTTCAGTTCCAGCAACGCATCACCCTGCTTTACAGTGCCACTGGCTTTAGCCTCGACAGCTGCATAGTCATCGGTATTGCAGACAATGACCGGCGTGGTCACGGGATAGCCTTCGGCCTTAATGGCTTCCAGCTCAAAGCGAATCAACGGCTGGCCCTTCTTCACCTTGTCGCCCTCGTTGACGAGGTAGGTAAAGTGCTTGCCGCCCAGCTTGACCGTATCGATGCCGATGTGCATCAG
>JABLTO010221763.1_pt1 | contig 12335 bp, 11 predicted proteins | sample 7160091 | NCBI WGS metagenome assembly JABLTO01 (sample SAMN14651225, study PRJNA627086) | human gut metagenome | isolation source: feces | host: Homo sapiens
AATTAGCCCAACATTCAAACAGCATATTTGCGATATGCAATTCAACGTTGTTGCTGTTGCATTAAAAAGTTGAATTGCTATAAACGCACCGGATGCACAACGTCCGGTGCGTTTTTTGATGAAAGATTTCACAAAGCATCCATTGAATGAAAGGTCGAAAAGGATTATACTTACTCTATTGGACAAAGCACCTGTCGAAACGGAGGGCAAGCAAAAGACATGAGCCAGATGAACGGGCGGATGCGGCCTTATCTCCCGGAACTGACCATCCGGGATTATAATACCTATCAGTGGTACCTGCGGGGCGTGCGCCGCCAGCTGTATACCACTTATGGGCTTTTTTCGTGCTGCTGCCTGCGGTACAATGGCGTGCTGTTTGCCATTTTGGACGACAGCCTGGCGGGCCGCCCGGCTACCTGCAAAAAAATGCGGGTGCCCGGCACGCTGGTCTGGAAAGAGATGATGTGCCAGACCCAGGGCATCCGGCTGGCGGCTCAGGTAGAGGTGCTGCTGGGCTGGCACCGTTTGCAGGACGCCCAGTGGGGAGACCTGCCTCTCTATAAAAAAGCGCGCCGCGTCAGGAACTGGCTCTTCCTCCGCCGGGCCTATGAGAAAGCCGCCGCCGAAAACCCGGCTCTGGAGCGCATTTTTGCGCAGGAACGGGACCAGGCCAATGTGCAGATGACCCTGAACTCCGAGAACTATACCCTGGCCTCAGAGCCCAAGAGCAACCTGTATGGAGCCCTTTATTCCGTACTGGCCACGGATGATCCCAGCCAGCGCAAGAGCATGCACTATATCGGCTGCTGCATTGGCCGCGCGGCCTACCTGATGGACAAAGCCGAGAGTTTTTTGCGGGACAAGCTGCGCAAGCGGTATAACGTGTTCCTGGCCAATGGGATCACCAATCGGGAAGCCGCCGTGGAGAGTGCCCGGCGGCAGGCGCTGGCCGCCGCCAACGATCTGGTGCGGGCGTATAACCTGCTGGATATCAAGCTCAACCGCACCCTGCTGGACAACATCATGATCCTGGGCCTCCGCCACGCGGTGGATCCGTTCCCGGAAAACCAGCCTGTGAGCTGGGAACTGCCGTGAAAGGCCGCAAGAGCTGGGCCATGGCCTACTGCGGCATGGCAGCGGCCCTGAGCATCGCGTTCATGCTGCTGGGGGCGGTCATCCCGATCTTTATGTATATCGCGCCCGCCATTGCCAGCTTTCTGGTGGCGACGGTCTGCGTGGAGTGCGGCAAGACCCTGGCCTGGACAGCCTATGGGGCCGTCAGCCTGCTGAGCCTGCTGTTTGTGCCGGACAAAGAGGTGGCGCTGACATTCGTTTTTTTGCTGGGGTATTACCCGCTGGTCAAGCCGAAATTCGAGCACATCCGGCCTGCTCTGCTGCGGGGGCTGTGCAAACTGCTGCTCTGCAACGGCGGCATCCTGCTCCTATACGGGCTGGTGCTGCTGCTCATTCCCGGCGGCAGCATCTCGCAGGAGATGCGCACCACGGCGCTGGCCGTCTCGCTGACCACCCTTGCCATGGGCAATGTGGCGTTTCTGCTCTATGACCGTGCCCTGCACAACATGCTGCAGGCGTACCGCATCCTGTGGCAGCCCCGGCTGCACAAGATGCTGGGAAGATAATTGGAACGCATTGAAAGAAGGAATGTGCACATACAGTTGACGCAAAGCGCCGGGCCACGCGGGTGACAGCCGCGAGGGTGACGAGGAGAGGAATCATCGAAAAATTCGGCGGATGTTTCTCCGGCTGAAGCAGGCCAGGCGGCCTGCGGGGCTATACCAGCCGCAGAGAGGGGCAAAAAACGGCAGCAATACCGTAACAGATCCCCTCAAAGGAAGCCATACAAAAACATAAACTGATACAGGAAGCTGACAGTTGTGCTGTGCGCTGGTTGCGCCGGGCTGTCGGTATGGAGGTGTTTTGTATGTGCGGCATCGTAGGTTATGTTGGAAAGCGCAGCGCACAGGATGTGCTGCTGGATGGTTTGGAGAAACTGGAGTACCGCGGGTATGATTCGGCGGGTGTGGCACTGGCCCAGGAGGGCGGCATCCGCGTTGTCAAGAGCAAGGGCAGGCTGGATGCCCTGCGCCAGAAACTGGCCGTACAGGCCCTCGCGGAGAGCTCCTGCGGCATCGGGCACACCCGGTGGGCGACCCACGGGGAACCCAGCGATGTGAACAGCCACCCGCACTCTACCCCGCGGGTGAGCATCGTCCACAATGGCATCATTGAAAATTACGGTGCTCTCAAGGAGCGGCTGGCCGCCCGGGGGTACACGTTTGAGAGTGAGACGGACACCGAGGTACTGGTCAAACTCATTGACAGCTGCTACCATGGCGAGCCGCTGCAGGCCCTGCACGAGGCGCTGGGCATGGTGCGGGGCAGCTATGCCCTGGCCGTGCTGTTCAAGGATTTCCCGGACACCATCTTCGCCGTGAAAAAAGAGAGCCCCCTCATCGTGGGCTGGGGCGAGGGCGAAAACTTTGTGGCTTCGGATATCCCGGCCCTGCTCAAGTACACCCGGGATTACAGCGTGCTGGAAGAAGGCGACCTGGCTGTCGTGACGGCCCAGGGCATCCGGTTCTACAACGCCTTTGGGGAGCCCGTGGAGCGCCAGCGCCTGACCGCGGACTGGAATCAGGAAGCGGCCGAAAAGGGCGGCTACCCCCACTTCATGCTCAAGGAGATCAATGAGCAGCCCGCCGCCATCACGGCGACGGTCAGCCCCCGCGTGGAGGACGGCCTGCCCGACCTGCGCATCCCGGAGCTGACGGATGAGCGGCTCCGCAGCATCGGGATGGTGCATCTGGTGGCCTGCGGCACGGCCATGCACGCGGGCATGGTGGGCAAAGTCGCCATTGAAACGCTGGCCCGAGTCCCCGCCGAGGTGGACATTGCCAGCGAGTTCCGTTACCGGGACCCCATCCTGAACAAGAACGACCTCGTGATTATTATCAGCCAGTCGGGCGAGACCAGCGACACGCTGGCGGCCCTCAAGCTGGCCAAGAGCCGGGGCGTGCCGGTGCTGGCCATCGTCAACGTGGTGGGCAGCTCCATTGCCCGGGCGGCGGATTACGTCCTCTACACCTACGCGGGGCCGGAGATCGCCGTGGCGTCCACCAAGGCCTATGTGGTCCAGATGTGTGTGCTCTACCTGTTTGCACTCCGGCTGGCCTATGCCCGGGGCAAGCTGGAAGAAGCTGAAACGAAGCGATTGACCGCCGAACTGCTCCGGGCAGGGGAGGTCATCAAGCCCCGGCTGGATGACTGCGAGCAGATCAAGTACCTCGCCAGCCGCTTTGTCAACACCCAGAGCTGCTTCTTTATCGGGCGCGGGTTTGATTATGCCCTCTCACTGGAGGGCAGCCTCAAGCTGAAAGAGATCAGCTATGTCCACTCGGATGCCTATGCGGCTGGCGAGCTCAAGCACGGCACCATCAGCCTCATCACCGATGGTGTGCCCGTCATTGCGCTGGCCACCCAGAAGCAGGTGTATGAGAAGACCATCTCCAACGCCAAGGAGACCAAGAGCCGCGGGGCTCGGGTCATTCTGTTCACCACGAAAGACGCTGTAGTGCCTGAGGGCGTGGCGGATTATATCGTCCGGCTGGACGAGTACGAAGACCTGCTGATGCCGCTGCAGCTCATCGTGCCCTTACAGCTGTTCGCCTACTATATGGCTGTCCTGCGCGGCTGTGACGTCGATAAGCCCCGTAATCTGGCCAAGAGCGTGACCGTCGAGTAAACTTCCATCAAAACAAGCACCCCGTTTCCTGGGCCTCGGAGCCGCTGGAAACGGGGTGCTTTTGTGTATCACAGGATCAGAGCAGGCAAAGCAAAAGCTCCTGCACAGCCTCAGAGCCACGCAGGAGCCATTTTACGAATCAGAACAGGGGAGAATGCTTACCAGAACCAGTAGCGCTTCTTGACGACGATATAGGCCACAACAATGCCGACCATCACAAAGCCGCCCGCAATGAAGAATGTCCAGTCCATCTCAGCAAAGCGGAGGTTCTCCGTGGTGAGCAGATACTCGCCCGCCGTGTCCGCGTTCAGGGTGTTATCTTTGAACGCGTTCAGGAACTGCCACTTGGAGGCGACGGTGTTATAGAGGTAGATGCGGCTGTAGGCAGCATAATCACCGGTAAAGGTGATCTCCACCGTGCCGGGCAGTGCCTCGCCGTTGTTCAGGACGAAGTTAACGCCGTGCTCCGAGGGGGTAAAGGTGAGGGCCGTGTCCACCGGGGCAGAGGTGTTTTTGATGCTGCTGCCCACAAAGCGGAGGCTGTAGCCGTCGCCGTTGACCACCAGCGTCTTGTTGTTGGTGCGCAGGGCGTTCAGGGCATCCGAAGAGACCACAGGAGCTTCCTGCTGGGAGAGGGCCACCGTATCGGAAGCCGCGTTCTCAATGGCGGCGACGACGGGATCCGTGGGAGTCTCGTCGGCCGGGGTGCCGTCACCGGAGTTGTCGCCGTCACTGGAAGCGGAGGCCGTGCGGTTGACGATGACCGTCACCGAGGAGGAGACAGTGCCATTGGAGACAATGACCGAGGTGGCACCCGTGCTTACGCCGGTGATGACGCCGCTGCCGTTGACGGTAGCGATCTTGGTGTCGTTGGATTTGAAAGTCAGGCTCTGGGAGGCCGTGGAGGGGGCTACGCTGCCCGTGATGGTCTTGCTGGAACCCGGCTTGAGCACCACATAGTTGGTGTTCAGAGAGAGAGACTGGGGAACGACCGAGCCGCTGGCGACGACCTTGATGGTAGCCGAGGCGCTCACGCTGCCGCTGGTGGCGGTAATGGTGGCGGTACCGGGGGCAATGCCGGTGATCTTGCCAAAGCTGTTCACGGTAGCCACGCCCTCGTTGGAGGAGCTGAGGCTTACGTCCGCATAGTTGGCGGCGCTGGTGGGCAGCACGGCCAGCGAGAGGGAAGTGGTGTCACCCACCGCGATGGTGTTGGACGCCAGCGTGATGTCCATTTCCGTCACCACCATGGAGGCGTCCGGCTCGGTGGTAATGGTGTACAGGCAGCTCTGGTCGCCGACCGTGGCGGCAACGTGAGCGGTGCCAAGGCCAACGGCCTGGGCCACGCCGTCCGACGTGATCGACACGATGTTGGGGTTATCAGAAACAAAGCTGACATTGGCACGCTTGGCGGCCTTTTCCGGCAGGATGTCCGGCGAAAGCTGCTGGGCGGTGCCCACCGTCATGGTGGCGGCATAGTCACCGGGGGCAATGCTCTCCACGGCCACCGTGGCCCAGGGCATGGTAATGGCCGCTGCAGCACTCAGGGGACTGGCAGCCGTGGCGGGCAGGGCCGCGCCAGCGGCCAGCAGGCCCAGCAGCACGGCACTTGCGGCCAGCTGTTTGGGGAAAGATCTCATGTTTTGTACCTCTTTGGGCGTTCAGTTTGGATGGGGAGGGGCTTAGCGGAACAGGACGCCCAAAGCTTCCATCGCGTATTCAAAGTAAGTCAGCTGGTCGTACTCGACGCGGGCGGTGACGCTCATACCGTTGGAGAGGTCCACCTTATCGCCGCTGTTGCTGACAACGTAGGTGCTGTCCGGGGTAATGGTCATTTTGTAGTAGGAGCCGGAGGAGCTGGCGGTCACGTCGCTGTCAATGGAGGCGACGGTGCCCGTCAGGCTGCCGTAGGAATACTCCGAAAGGCCGGTAATGGCAATCTTGCAGGGGTCGCCCACATGGATGAGCGGGCGGTCGTTGACGGTAGCGTAGGCCACCACTTCCAGGTCGCTGTTCTCGCTGGCGACGGTAGCCAGGGGCGAGCCGGCGCTCAGCACCATGCCCACCTTATAGGGGGTGTCCATGTGGATGACGCCGGAGGTGGGGGCATAGATGTAATAATCGTTCGCGCCCGTGTTCAGGGCATCCAGCTGGGACTGGATGGAGTCGATATTGCTCTGGATGGAGGTCAGGTTGGCAGAAATGCTCTGCAGGGTGGAGTAGTACAGGTTCTCAACGGTGCTCTGGTTCTGCTCCATCAGGGTCTTGATCTGCTCGTCCGAGTAACCGGCCGCCTGGTAGGGGGCCGCGTCGAACGTGTTCTGTGCCACCTGGCTCTTGTAGGTCTCGTACTGGTAGTAGTAGGGCTGGTCGTCAATGTCCGTCTCGCTGAAGTAGTTCTTGTCGTCCTGGATGGACTTGACCAGCTTCTCGTACTGGCTCTTCTGCTTTTTGTAGAGGGCCAGCTGGTTCTCGTAGCTCTCGGTCTGAATGTCCAGGTCGGTGCTCTTGATGTGGGCAATGAGGTCGCCCTCGTTGACATAGCTGCCCTCGGAGACGTTCAGCTCGGTGATGGCGCCGGAGTAGCTGGACATGATGTAGGTCTTGTTGGCAGCCTGCACCGTGCCGGTGGACTGGCTGACATAAGTGCGGTAGTTCTTGGTGCTCCACAGCAGCAGGTACACCATGAGGAAGCCCGTCAGGATGATGAGCGCGTAGCCGTAGGGCGGCAGCTTCTTGTCCATCATGATGCGGCGGTCCTGCAGCTCGTCGAGATTATAGATGTGGGTGGTGTTCGTCATATTACTTGGTCTCCATAAAAACGTCAACAACCGCGTCATCGTCGTCCTGGTTGACAAAGATGGTGTAGACATTGCCGTTGAGCTCCAGCTCGTTTTCAAAGGCAAAGATGTTCAGCTTCTGGCTGGCGAGGCCGCTCTGGCTCATGGGGCCGGTGTAGTGGGCGTACAGGCAGCCGCGCACGCGGAGCACAGCGTCCTGGGTGTAGCCCGGCTCCATGCGGGGGATGAGCTGGGTGGTCTGCTGCATCATGTAGACTTCCGGCTGGGGGTTGGGGCCGCCGGGGATCTTGACACACTGGATCATGGGGCCAATGGGCTGGGCGTTGTTGCTCTTCATAAAGTTCTGCATCTGGGTCAGAACGATCTGGAGGTTGGCAAACTCTTCCGCCTCGATCTTGCGGGCCAGCACATTGGTCAGCTTGAGGGTCTTGTTTTGTGCAATTTGAATCTCTCTCATGATATTGTCCACCTGTTCTGTTAGATTTTGCCCTCCGGCAGGGGAGGGGTGTAATAGGCAATCGTAAAGAAAAAACTATGGCTCACTGTCAGGGCAACGCTCACGGACGGCATTCTCGATCACCGCGCAGACGCCCTCAAAGTTGGAAGAAACTTCGTGGTTGAAAAAGCGCAGAACCATAAGCCCGTGACCCTCCAAAACAGCGGTACGCTCAGCATCATAGCATTTGCCCTGCTCGGTATAATGCTGTGAGCCATCTAATTCTATCACTAATTTTGCGCGGGCACAATAAAAATCAGCGATATAATATTCAATGACGCGCTGTTTGTAAAATTTGACAGGGTAGCTGCGCAAAAATTCAAACCAGAGTTTTCGTTCCTGCGGGGTCATGTCGTGCCGTAATTCCTGCGCACGCGGAGTCAGCCGTCGGTCATAGGGAAAGTAGTTGATTGACATAAAATCATCCTTTCCTTAATAAAGGCTCCCCTTTGTAGGGGAGCTCCGCGACACGCCCGCGTGAGCGGGATGGAGCGGTGAGAGGTTATGCGTTGGTTATCCTCTGACAGCTGCTGACCAAACCTCTCCGTCACGGCTTACGCCGTGCCACCTCCCCTGAAAAAGGGGAGGCTTGGTGGCGGGCAGGCATCGTGTAATTTCTTTACGATCACCTATTACTTGTTGCAGTAATAAGTGATGTTCTCTATCTGTCCACATTCTGCTCGCAGAATGTACACAAATAGAAAGTGTGCCAGAAGGCTTACGCCTCCTGGCACACCATAGCGAGGCATTATCATCTACCTCGCCCTAACAAGTAGGGCGGTGCAAATGCAATACACTTCCTATTTAGTTATAGGAGCTGATTAGAAGTTCAGAGCGCCAGTGATGCCGATAGGCTTGGACTCGCCAACAGCAGTCTTAGCGGTGCTGGTGCCCAGCTGGTACACAGCTGCCAGAGCGCCGACACCCTGCAGGAACTTGTTCAGGCCAGAAGTGGTGCCGTTCGGGGTGGGATCCAGAGCGGTCCACAGGCCCTTGTTCTTGCCCAGAACAGTAACGCGCTTCTCCTTGCCCTCAGCATCATTGTACTTGGTCATGTAGTTGCCACCGAAGACAACACCGACAGTGCCGCCGATCACGTCGGTAACAAAGCTGTTGCCGATGATGGTCAGCAGGTTGGTGTTAAAGGTCTTAACGTTAGCAGCACCCCAGACAGGAGCGGTAACAGAGCCGATAGCCTCCAGCAGGCCGCCACCAACAACATAGGTCATCTCGTTCTCTGCGATAGCAGAATAGTTTGCAGGCATCATCATAATGAATTACTCCCTTCAAATGATTGAATCAAATTTACACGGCCTTTTTCCGGATGCGCATCCTTTCAAAAGCCAATTTATGTAACTGAGTGCGCACTCAGTTGCAACTTAATAAGTCATGGCGTCCTCGCCATCGTCGTCTTCTTCCACAACGGCGGCAGGAGCCGGGGCGGGTGCTTCTTTCTTGCGGCGGAAGATCCCCTGCTGCAGGTTCCAGAGCTCGTAATACTTGCCCTGCTTTGCCAGCAGCTCGTCGTGGGTGCCGCGCTCCACGATCTCGCCATGATCCATGACCAGGATCAGGTCACAATCACGGACGGTGGAAAGGCGGTGGGCCACGATCAACATGGAACGATCAGCCAGCTGATTGTAGATCATATCGAAGATGGTGTTTTCAGTACCAAAATCGAGGCTGCTGGTCGCTTCATCAAAGATATAGAGGTTGGAATCTTTCAGGAACGCGCGAGCCATCGCAATGCGCTGTTTCTCACCACCGGAGAGGCCGTTGCCGGCTTCTTCCAGATAAGTGTTGTACTGCAGCGGCAGCTTGCGGATAAACTCGTGGGCGTCTGCCTTTTTGGCAGCAGCCTTGACCTCGTCGATGGTCGCGTCCGGCTTGGAGATCCGGATGTTATCATAGAGGGTCTTGCTGAAAAGCTCCACGTTCTGGGGCACGTAGGCGATCGCGCGACGGACGGACTGATTGCTGTACTCGTCCAGATTGACGCCATTGACGTCGATCTCACCGCTTTCCGGCTCATAATACTTGAGCAGAAGTTTGGTGATCGTGGATTTGCCGCTGCCGCTCTGGCCAACCAGCGCCACTTTCTTTCCTTTCGGGATCGTAAAGGACACATGATTCAGGGCAGGGGAACGGCTGCCGTACCGGAACGTGACATCTTTGAACTCGATGTCACCATCTATCTGCTCCATCTCGGTGTATTCCTGATCGTCTTTCTGCTCGGATTCATAGTCCATGATCTCCGTCAGACGCTTCATGGAAATCTGTGCTTCCTGAATCGACATCTGCATGCTGATCAGGTCGCTCACCGGAGAGGTGAAGTAGCTGGAAAGGGTGCTGAACGCCATATAGCTGCCCAGCGTCATGTTGCCATTCAACACCTGCATGATGCCCACGTAAGAGGTGACCATGCCGAGAATGGTGGAGATCAAAGCAGAGAACAGAGACTGTCCGGTGCTGATCTTACTGGAACGAATGCTGATCTTCATACTCTTGATGTATTCACGTTCAAGAGTTTCCAGCTCGCGGTCCTCATTGGCATTGCATTTAACGGTCTCGATGCCGCGGAGGCTCTCGATCATCTGGCTGTTGAGGACGGCCGACTGCTGCATCGTCTCTTCATTGATCCGCTTGTAGGGCTGCTTATAAATAATGACAAGCAGCAAACTCAGCAGAAGGGTGAAGACCGAGATGGAGAAGAGGGTCGCGTTCATCCGGAACAGGACGATGCCGGTGGCTACCGCCATCACGATATCCATGACCACACTCAGCGCAATGCTGGTGAAGACGGACTTGATGGTGGACGCGTCCGAATAACGGGTGGTGATCTCACCAGTCTTCCGGGTGGCGAAGAACTTCATGGGCAGTTTGTACACATGCCCGAAGTACCCCAGCATCAGCGGAATATCGATCTTGATGGACAGGTGGATCAGGATCCATTGACGGACAGTACCGATCAATGTGCTCGTGATGCTCACGATGCTGAACACCAGGATCATTGAAACAAGTAAGCTCTTTAATCCATACGGCAGGATCTCATCCATCAATATTTTATTAAACATCGAGGACGCGATGCCCAGCACCGTGAGGATGACCGAGCTGATGATGGCATAGATAAAAAGTTTTTTCTGGGGCAGCAGCAGGTTGATGTACCGCTTGAACATGCTGCCCTGTTTTTCCTTGCCGCCCTTGAACTCCGAGGTGGGGTTCATCAGGAGCAAAACACCCGTAAAATTTTTGTAGAACTCATCCAGCGAGATCTTTTTTAGCTCGTTGGCAGGGTCGCCGATGACGACGTAATCCTTGCACTTGTACTTTTTGCTCTCGTCGGCTTTCCGCTCTTCTTCTTTGCGGACATGCTTGCGGCGGGCATCATCGTCCTTGATGGTCGTCTTTTTAAAGATGACCACAAAGTGGGCCAGGCCCTGGTCGGTGATGACCTGCGCAATGGCAGGAAGAGTAAAATCGCTTAAGAAGTTTTCGCGGTCTACGCGTACCGCCGCTGTGTCAAACCCCAGCTCGTTGGCGGCTTTCTGCAGACCCGTGAGGTTTGTGCCTTTCAGGTCAGTGCCCATCATGTCGCGCAAGCGGGTGATGGTGATCTCTTTTTTGTAGTGGAGGCACACCATGGCGAGACTGGCAGCTGCACAGTCCGTCGTGTCGTGCTGCCGGACGTAGGTATAACGCATAGATGCTTCCTATTCTTTGGAATCTATTTCAAAACAACAGTCCTATTCTACCATGATATTCCTGCTTTCGCAAGTAGGAGTTTTTTGAGCTGCTTTCCCTTTTCGCCAGAGGCTCCCCTGCTAGGGGAGCTGTCGCGTGAGCGACTGAGAGGTTGTACAGAGTAGATGCTTCCGATTGGAAACATTACGGCAGAGTGCTGCAATGTCCAACCTCTCCGTCACCTGTCGGTGACACCTCCCCTTGTAGGGGAGGCCTTGGCGGTTCGCAAAGCTCATGGGTTAAATAGTCCCGCTGGTTTTGACACGCGAACAAAGGTTTCTTTCGCTTCCCTATAAGGCAGCGCATAGCCCCCTGCTTTGCTCTGCCCTGATGCGGAAACAGAGCAAAGCAGAGGCCAAGCTGCTTATCAAAAGAAGGGAGCGCCTACCCTTTGATCAAGTCATCACTCTAAGAAATTTTACTCAAATCTCCTAAAGCTTGGGTGTAGTATAACACAATATGGTGCTTTCTTCAAGAGGACATTTTTTAAGAAACCATTAATTTTTGAAAAAAATGTGAAAAAGGTTCCAAAATCGTAACAAGAAATGCAAATAAAAAAGCGGCAAGCCTTACGACTTGCCGCCGATAAAGTTTATCGGTTTATTCAACGAATAAAACTTGATCTGAAACTTAGGCTTTCAGGACCTTGGTTTCCGTAACATAGGTCTTAGCGTTAGCAGTGCCCAGCTGGTACACAGCAGCGCCCAGGCCGACAACCTGCAGGAACTTGTTAAAGCTGCTGATCTCCTTGGAACCGGTACCGGTGGGGCCATACTTGACGATATTGCTCAGAACACCCTTGCTGCCAAAGATGCTGTCGCCATTATCGCCGCCCCAGTTGCCGCCGAACATAACGCCCAGGGTGCCCTTGACCAGGCTGGAGACATAGGTGTTGCCAACGATGGTCAGCAGGTTGGTGTTGAAAGTCTTGACATTAGCAGTGGTCCAGATCGGAGCGGTAACAGAACCGATAGCCTCGATCACGCCGCCGCCGACGACATAAGTCATCTCGTTCTCTGCAACAACAGAGAAGTTTGCAGGCATCATCATAATGAATTACTCCCTTCAAATGAATGAATCGTATTAAAACGGCCCCTCCGTGGATGCGCATCTCACAGCGGACCTATGTAACCGAGTGCGCACTCGGCTCCATCAAACTTAAAAATTATATCAGGCACTGCAACTGGGCAGAACCCACCCTTGACCGGATATAACAGCTTTATAGTACCACACAATTCCAGCTTCCACAAGGGGAAAACGGAAAAACATGACAAAAAACCTTTAAAGCTTGGTAGTAGTGTAACACAATATGGCAGTTTCTTCAAGAGGACATTTTTTAAGAAACCATTAATTTTTGAAAAAACTGTGAAAAAAGCAACAAAACTGTTACACACGCAACGCAAAAAACAAGCGGTGAACTGTAAAGCTCACCGCTGCTATGGCGCCTCTTGCCTGACTCGAACAGGCGACACCCTGATTAACAGTCAGGTGCTCTAACCGACTGAGCTAAAGAGGCAGATCTTCAATTTGACGC
>JABLTO010212162.1_pt1 | contig 12317 bp, 10 predicted proteins | sample 7160091 | NCBI WGS metagenome assembly JABLTO01 (sample SAMN14651225, study PRJNA627086) | human gut metagenome | isolation source: feces | host: Homo sapiens
ACAGGAATAGAGTTGCCGAACACGCTTACCCATGATGAAATCAAAGCGTATTCGCATGCGCTTCCTGAAGAACAGTGGAAACGCTGCCATGAACTCTATCTCCAGTATATGAGTATCGGCCGGCCTGAGTATATGAAGAATTATGCTGAAAACTAACCCTAAATAATATGGACATTCAAATAATACAGAATAAGATCTACGAGATCCGCGGCCAGCGCGTGATGCTCGATCGTGATCTGGCCGAACTGTACGGCGTGTCAACCGGTAATCTGAATAAAGCCGTGAAACGAAATATCGAACGTTTCCCAGAGCGTTTTATGTTTCAGCTTTCGAAAGAGGAGGCTTTAAGATTCCAATTTGGAACCTTAAACGAAAATGCTGAAAAACAAGGTCGAGGACAGCATTTCAAATATTTACCTTATGCGTTTACCGAGCAGGGAGTGTCGATGCTATCGGCAGTACTTCGTAGTCCGACAGCCATACAGGTAAGTATTGCCATTATGGATGCCTTTGTTGCAATGCGCACCTTTATTATGCAGTCTGCTCAAATATCGGTCGAGTTTGCTGAATTCCGGAATCGGCTCCTGCTTGTTGAGCAGGAAGTTCGGGAGAACCTTGAGGCTATGAACGACTTGAGCGAAGATGTGCGAAGAGATTTCGATACAGTATTCGAGGCAATCGGGGCCTTGTCTGTGAAACTACCGGAAGCCAAGAAGTCGCGTCAGCCGATTGGCTTTGTAATCGGCAATAAAGAAGATTAATTGTTGTTAATCAAATAAAACTTGCGTAAAATCCACTATTATGAAAAAGATGCTGAAACTGATGCTTACGGCCTCTGTAAGTGCAGTCGTGATGCTTGCATCATGTACCGAGGGCGTTTCCCCCCCCCACGCCACCTGCTACGGAAGACTCTCCTGTTCAGGTAGAGCTGAAACTTAAATCTGAAAAAATGGATACCCGTGCCATTGATGAAAATGCGATTAATGACATAAATATCTATTTCTTCAGCAATAATATCAATTACCACTTTTACTATCCGGAATACGCCCCATCGTTCGTATTCCAGATACTTCCCGGAACTTATACACTTTGTGTTGTGACGAATGTTCATAAGGATATGGGAGAGATGACAAAATCGGAGCTTGCCCAGTATAAATATTCAGTTGACGGCATGGTCAAGGATATTCCTATGACAGCGAGCATGGATGTAAAGATTCTTGGGGCTACGACTCTTCCTACCGTGGAGGTAACCCGTGCAGCAGCAAAGATTGCTTACACGATCTCTGTTGATGCCGCAGTGTCGAAAAATATCAAGTTGCGTTCAGTTCAATTTTGCAATGTCCCGCGTTCGACGGTGTTGGTAGGTTCAAATCCCACTTCGACTGATAAAGGGGAATTCTACGATGCAGATGTGGTCAATATCGACAATGGTAAGACATACTCCGATGTGTTTTATATGCTTGAGAATTGCCAGGGAGAGGTGGAGAGTATTACAGATCCCAGAGACAAATCACCAGAGAATGCCCCCGAGTGTGCGACGTATATGCGTATTGTGGCTGAAGGATCGGATAAGATATTGGAGTATACTGTCTATCTCGGTGAAAACAGTACTTCGAACTTCGATGTGCGGAAAAATACGAAGCATACGATGAACCTTGTTATCAAGGGTGAGAATGAAATTGACAATCGGGTCAGAGTGTATGACGGATTGTATTATGGGACAGCAAATTGTGTCGTATATATTGATACTCCGGTGACATTTGACGTGACCCCTTATAGAACATCTAAAGAATTAAATTATGCCTATACAGGGATTTATGCCGGGGACGAGTATAAAGGCATATCGGCAAAGCTTCTTTATTCTGATGCAAAATCTGCCCCTGTATTGACACTCGATAATAATAAATTGACCGTAAAGGTTGATGAATGGTATCCTAACACCGGGGGAAATATTGGTGTGGCCATTGTGGATGTTAATGGTGAAATTCTTTGGAGTTGGCATATCTGGCATCCTCAAAGTACTATCAAGGATGATGAATATACAAATGCCTCAGGTGAAAAATTTCAGATAATGCACTGTAATTTAGGCGCTAAATTTGATGATGCTTCTACACTGGGATATGGTGGTGCGATATATCAATGGGGCCGTAAAGACCCTTTGTGGCCGAATAACAGTTATAGCTATGGTGATGGGAAAAGCGGCATTTTCTTTAGTAAATTTAAGGGAATGCAAAAAGATGCTGTCACTTTCGAAGATGCGATAAAAAATCCTACACAATTTATTGAAGCGGATGATTGGTTTGGTAATGATGATGCTTTATGGGGAGATCCCAACGGCAGAGAGTTGACAGCTTATGGTTGGTCTGGCGAAAAAAGCGTGTATGATCCTTGTCCCGAAGGTTATCGTGTTCCGAATAATAAAACTTGGACTGGTTTTATTGATCCTAAATCATCGCACACATTGTTGGTAATAGGTAGTTGGATATATGGTTGGCATTGTCCAAGATATGAAGGCGATACGGTTGGTGCTTGGTATCCTCAAGGAGCTTGGGCTATCTGGGGATCTGGTGCAGTAAGTCGTTTTGCAACAAATAGTCCTCTATGGGTAAGTCATCCTGGAACTGCTCAGGGAATGGGGGAACGATGGGAATTGACGGATCGGACTAAAACTATATGGAATTTTGATACAGAGAGAAGTCGGGCCTGCCAAGTTCGTTGTGCGAAAGTTGAATAGCAGACGTGTTTCTGCTAACGCATGAAATGTTTGAGTTGCGATTTAGAGATAAAATGTTAATCATTACTATAAACTTTGCGTCAATTACTTTTGATTGTTAGATCGTGAGTAATGAAGCGATTTTGAAATAACATAATAGTCCCCGGAAGCGAGTCATTTCCGGGGACTTTATTTTGTCCGGCTTGGTGCTAAGTTTTTGCTATTTTCCGATCCGGTTCCTGAGATCCATGCGTTCATGGAGGATTCTAACGATCTCTATGTCGCCTTCGTCTGAGACTATGTAAAAGACAATGGGTTTATTGGGCTTGAATCCTTACAGCGTTTCGGCGATCTCCTTGTATTGCCGCCCGAATAAAGCGGGCAACGCGTGATGTTGGAATTTTATCTGGCGAACATGTACCAGATACCAACCAAAGCCTCAAGCAAGCCGTAAAGCGTAATATTGAGCGCTTCCCGGATGATTTTATGTTCCGATTGACTGAAAATGAATGGCGTGAACTGGTCACAAATTGTGACCGGTTGCCATCGACGATAAAACACAGTTCAGTTTTGCCCTCAGCATTTACTCAAGAAGGTGTTGCCTCATTATGTGGTGTCCTGAAGAGCCCTATGGCAGTGAATGTATATTTGTCGATTGTGAGAGCTTTTGTGGCCATGCGGAACTATATTATGCAATCCTCGGTGATCCGGGCCGAGCTTGCCGAAATGCGTAACCGTGTTCAGCTCCTCGAACGCCACTGCCGGGAGAACCTGAGGCCATGAATGACTTGAGCGAAGACGTGCGGAGAGATTTTGATACAGTTTTCGAGGCCATCGGAGCGTTGTCCGTAAAGTTGCCGGAAGCCCGGAAGCAGCGTAAGCCGATCGGTTGCAAGTGCGAGGATAAATAGTCCTTACCCAACCTACACAATAAAAAATGGTTGTTTGGCTCCGCCTTCATTCAGATGAATATAAGACTGCACCTCCGGATGCCTGTAATAAATAAAAAAAACGGGGAAGAGCATTTCTGCCCTTCCCCTCCCACAATGAGTTGCGTCACTCACAATTTTTGTTGGTAAATTTTTATCAACCTACATGTTTCCTGATTCTTTAGAGCATAGAGCAGCAACGTAATCCCGTAATTCAGACCGAGAGGCTAGACGGCAATAATTGAATTCCGTCGGCAGGGGATGCCACATTGTGAATGAATAAAGATCAAAGCTGCTTGACTCAAGGTAAACATTTTCACGATCTTGTTTGTCAAATACTCCCCACAGCGAAGTATCCGGGGGACATAGGGGATCGCAACAATGAAATAGATAAATTTCGCCGACCTCGAAACGGTAGGAAAGAAGGGGCGGATCCTCTTCTAACATTGATGATAAATTCGTGCAGATTTTTGTTAATTTTGTCATTCAGGCATATCTTTTGTATCGTTAATCAAAAAAATATGCGCGGAACTTGACCGGTTGATACGTACCTCCCACAGGTTATGACAAACTGGCTAAGACCGCGCATAATTGCGGTTTAGCTGCTGGTCTGTCATTGATTGGAAAGTGGGATTTTCGTATCGACTAAACAGCTTGAGAATACAAAAACTCGTATTCGTACAACGAATATAGCAAATTATTCCTTTGTGTCAAAATTTTGAGGAATAATTTTTATTCGTTACACAAGCCCTTATGGATAATCGAAGAAAGGGGGTGTGTATGCTTAATGTTCATATAGCCGTAGAAGAGCTCTAGATAAACCCATTGACCCTTCCTGAAGGCTTTCCCCAAGACAGCCATGTAGCTTGCGGATGGAGTGCCGCATCGTTTCTATCAATCATATCCTTTATATAGAATAGGCACGATTTTTCGTATTAATGCGAATACACATGCGCAAGAGGGTACTGAAAAGAAGACGCAACTTCATATTCCTTACATAGCCGGCACGCGCCGCTATACGACCGACTTAAATACTTGTTGAATGACAACACAATGTTCCATGACATTGCGTGCTGCCATTGTACTTCCCTGCACTATAATCGTACCTATGAACAGTCATTTCGATATATACGCACTCGTCACGTCGAAAGTCGGCTCCGTACCCTACGTGAGCGAGGGAATCCCGGCAGGGTTCCCTTCGCCGGCCACGGACTATATCGGCGACCGCATCGACCTGAACGAAGTTCTCATACTCAATCCGGGTGTGACCTACTATGCCCGCGTGCGGGATTACTATATGGTAGAGGAGGAACTGGAACAAGGCGACGGCATCCTCTTCGACACGAGCCTCGCCCCGCGTTCCGGCGACCTGGCGCTCTGCGAGGTCTGCGGTGAGCGGGTGCTCAAGTACGTCCGCCGCAAGGGACGCGCGGTGTGGGTCGACGGGGGCGGAACGGACGCAACGGTTCCCTTGGACGGTGATGCCGATGCGCGGGTGCTGGGGGTTGTGACGGTCATAATCAAAATCCGCCGCTTCAAGAAACGACGCACCCGTATCATCCGCCGCCTGCCCCAGAAGGAGCTGCCCATGTTGTTCGAGCGGCGGGCCATCCGAGCTGACTGGTTCCCGGAAAGCAACGTCCCCGTCGAGGGGCTCATAGACCTGAACGAGGAGCTGATCCCCAATCCGGTCAGCACTTTCTTCGGGAAGGTTAAGGGCATTTCCCTGATCGACGACGACATCGACGACAGCGATTCGGTGATCGTCGACCGGATGCTCGAACCCCGGTGGGGCGACCTGGCCGTATGCGTCACGCAGGAGGGCTTCACCATGAAATACGTCGAGGTGCGCGACAACGGCGAGGTCTGGCTGATGCCCGGCAACAAGGATTTCGCCCCGATGCGCATTACCGAGGACAATGAACGCCTGCTTTGGGGTATCGTCACCCACTCCATCCGGCAGCTCCGGTTGAAGAAAGGAGGTAAGGAATGAGCCAGAAGATTCTGCCCCTGAATCCTCGGCAGATGGTCGGCCTCGCGGACGGAAATTCGTTTTACTGCTCCTGCGAGGAATCCGTGCAGCCGTGGCTCTACGGGAAGCCCATCATCGTGGCCTCGAACAACGACGGCTGTGCGATCGCCATGAACCGGCTGGCAAAAAAGTACGTCAAGATGGGCGACGCGCTGTTCCAGATTGCCGATACCATCAAAGAACATGGTATCGTCACCTTTTCCTCGAACTACGAGCTTTACGGAGATATGAGCAACCGGATGCACAGCATTTGGGCCTCCTACATCCCCAACCTCGAAATATACAGCATCGACGAAGCCTTCCTCGATTTCACGGGCATGGAGGGCTTCGACTTCGAGAAGCTCGGCCGCGACATCATCCGCACGACCCGGCGCGGAATCGGCATCCCCATCTGCCTGGGTATCGCCCCGACAAAGGTGCTTGCCAAAGCCGCCAATAAGCTCGCCAAGACCGACGCTGCACGGCGGGGACTCTACATCATCGACACGGAAGAGAAACGGGTAGAGGCATTGAAAAAATTGTCGATCGGCGATGTGTGGGGTATCGGCCGCCGGCATGAAAAGAGGCTGACGGCTATGGGCGTCCGCACGGCATACGATTTCTCGGTATTGCCGCGCGAATGGGTGCGCAAAAATATGACCGTCGTGGGAGACCGCCTCTGGCGCGAGATGAACGGGACGCCCTGCATCAGCCTGGAACTGGCTCCGCCCGACAAGCAGGAGATCTGCACGTCGCGGGCCTTCGGGAAGATGACCTCGGAGTACGGGGAGGTGAAGGCCGCAGTGGTTCGTTATCTCAGTTCTTCGGCCCGCAAGCTCCGCGACCAGCACTCCTATGCCCGGCGCATCTACGTGGGCATCGAAACCAATCCGTTCAACGAATACCAGCGCCAGACCTTCCGCGGCTACCAGGTCGAATTCCCCGTGCCGACGGACAACACCTTCGAGATGATTCCCTATGCCCTGACGATCCTGCGGGCTATCTGGCCGCAATACGCGCCGGGCGAACGACCCTACGTGTTCAAACGGGCAACGGTCACCCTCTCCGACCTGATCCCGGCCGAGGCCGTGCAACTCAACATGTTCCATCAAAGGCCCGATATGGAACAACTGCGGCGCTTGCAGGCGGTGGTGGACGAAGTGAACGGGCCGCTGAACCTCGATAGCCGACTTATAGTATTGGGCGCAGAGCTTACAGGCCGCAACAACACCCGCCTGCGGCGCGAGATGCTCTCGAAGTGTCCCACGACCAATTGGAACGATCGGATCGACATTGCCCTGTAACTACATCAGGACTTGATGCCGGGCCCGAACAGGGACGGGAACCGCTCTTCGAACAGGTCTTCGTACTTTTTCCGCTCGAAATAGACCTGCCGGAAGATCGGGCTTTGGTTGCCGCGTTGCAGTTTTAACCGATAAGACGAATATTTCAGATCGAGTCGGATGATAGCCCGGTAAAGCTGGCTCGGAGTGGCGCCGCAGCTCTCCTTGATCGCCTTGTATTGCTCCGCCCGGAGAGGTGACGTATCCAAAGCCGCTATAAGTTGCCTTTCCAACCTGCGGTTAACCCGCCCTCGGAGCAGGTGCTCGGGGGTGTGCTTCCCGTCCGTGAGCAGGAATCCGAATCCGTGCCGACTGCAAAAATCCATGATCCCCTCGGCTTTGGCCTGCACCCTGTGGTCGAGCATGTCGGCCAGGGCCTTAACCTCGGCCAGGATGAAATGTCCTGACCGGAGGTAGATGCCGAAATCGGGATAGGTGCGGGCTTTGAGTTTCCCCCGCCAGTAAGGAATTGCGGCGGGCTGCTCCCAGTAGAATAAAACTTCCCCGCAGCGCTCCAACTCTTTGATAAATTCCAGCTCCAGCCCGGATTCGTACTGAATCTCCCGGCCGCATTTGTCGGATCGGAACACACCGCTTTTGTAGCGCGGCTTATGGGACACCTCGCGGCGCGGTTGCAGCATCTCGAAATAGTCGATGTCGAACCGGCCCCGGTTTTCGAACCATTGAATATATCTCCAAAGATTTTTATTTTTCACATATCTAAAACGAGGTAAATGCTTATGATATTTTGTAGGTCTTGGTAGATTTAACGGTGTATCTATTACATGCTAATGTGGCAGCCAGAAACTTTATCTAAAATGATTTATCGTATGCTAATTTTCCACTGCCCTGAAACATAATAGTTCCGCAGTTCTCAAAGCCGTTTTTTCTTAAGATATGTTGCATCCGCTCATTCGGGAAATCAGTATCTACCCGAATCGTTCTAACTCCAATTTTAATGCATAATTCCTCAATTAGTTTAAATGTGATCCCTGTCAGGCCCATTCCTCTAAAGTCCTTATCAAATGCCATTCGATGGATTACTGCATAGGGGCCTTCCGATCTCCATTTCCCTTGAATATTTTCATATGCAGGCTCCCCGGCAAAGTCAATACACATATACCCGGCTATGACACCATTAATCTTTACGACATATCCCTTTTTACTTTTTATATCATCGTAGATGGTGCCTTTATTTGGATAATTATCCGTCCATTGAACAAAACCCTGCTCCCTCTGGAAATCTCTCCCCATATTGATAATGTGATTACATTTATCCCACTCTTCTAAGTGCGCGACTTCAAGTGTATTCATTCTCGTCCTTATATTTATTTTCCAAGAGTACGCATTAAAAACCAACAAGCACATAACTCATTTTGTTTAATCACTTTACAGCAATGTACCTGTTAGTTCGTTTGAAAACCATATAACCCTACATCCTCATTAATGTATAATATTTGTTCTGCAAGATATATAAAAATTTGTTTATGTGCTTTTTTACCTCTTTATCGGCAAATGCCGCGGCCGTGGCCAAAAGGTACGGCAAGCAGTTGGATATTATCGAAGCCGCGCGTCAGATCCTCGCCGAGCAGGAACAGACGGAGCGTGCCAAGCAGGAGGCCGATCCGAAACACAAGGTCAGTGTGAACGATATTCGGCTGGCCGAGGATATATACGTCATCCCGGCCTATGCCGAGCCGCAATGTGTCATCGTGTCCGGTTCGAATGAGTTACAGGTCATGCAGTGGGGACTAATCCCACCAACGGCGAAGAGCGAGGATGCAGAGCGCTTCGACCGGGAAAATCTGTTCAAAAACGCAAGGGCCGAAACCCTATTCGAGAAGTGGCCGTGGCGGATGCTGTGGCAGCATAACCGGTGCATCATCCCCGTAACCGGATTCTTCGAGCCGCACAGACTGCCCGGCGGAAAGGCGCAGTATTATTATACGACTTTGAAGGATCAGGAAATCTTCTCGATCGCCGGGCTCTGGGACGAGTGGACGAATCCGCAGAGTGGGGAGAAAGTGCTGTCGTTCGTGCTCACGAGCCCCGGGGATATTTGCTTCTGGACTCGTTGTATCCAAGTTTCAGAAGATCCGGAACCCAAACTCTTATATCGGTTCAAAGAGAAGGGTTAAAACGAAACAGTGTCGTGGAATGGCAAGTCATTTCATGCGCAACACGGTGGCGGACACCGGTTCCGCCTTGACGGATGCCAGATCTTTGCGAACCGTATAGCGTGCCGGCACTCCGCTACCATAGACGATTTCTGCGACGGCGCCTTCTTCGGGAAATTGTGCCGTAGCACGTTGTGCCGAAGGATTGAGTACTATGATAAACTTCTCCCCTGCATATTCGCGGGCATAAACCATCGGATAGGGATGATTAGGGTCACTGACATAACGCCAGTCACCCGAAGTTCCCAAAGCCGGAGATGCGGCGCGCAGGGCCAGCAGACCGCGCGTGTAGGAGAGCAGCGAGTGCGGATCGTCGGTTTGTGCTGCTACGGTTGGCCGTGCCGGATCGGGATCAATCGGCAGGAAGATATTTGCGGCATCGGCTGTCGAAAATCCGGCGTTGGGGGTCGCATCCCACTGCATCGGCGTGCGACAGCTGCTGCGATTGCGTTTCGCGAAACTTCCCTCCTTGATGGGAGCGTCCTCTATGTTGCGCATGCCGATCTCCTCGCCGTAATAGACGGTCGGCACCCACGGCATGAGCAGGAAGAAGGTCATCGTGACTTTCAGTTCTTCAGGTGTATTGCGCTGATTGCGGTTCAGACGCCAGATATCGTGGCTGCATGTGGGCATCGAGAGATAACCTTGTCCGTGTGTGGCATGCCGCTCTTTCGTATAACGATCGACGAAACTACGGATTTGCCCTTTGCCTGCGCGGTCGAAATAACAAACGGTCGGTCGATTTTTGTCGTCGGTATTGCAGACCAGCGGGCTGTACATGTCGTAACCTGCGCCGTTGTGGATAATCAGGTCGACATGGAAACCCGCGGGGATGGCTTCGCCGGGCTGGCTCCACTCCGATATGAGGATGCACTCGGGATAGCGGGCGTCGATCCATTCGCGCATTTCGTGCCACAGGCGGACGGTGGCCGTGTGGTTCCGGTCGTCATTTTTCACCAGGCTCATCGCCATGTCGCAGCGGAATCCATCCACGCCCTTGTCCATCCAGAAAGCCATGATGTTCCTGATCTCCTGCCGTACAGCCCTCGGTCCGGGATCGTCATATCCCTGCTGCCAGGGTTCGTCGGGATCGGGATGGGCGTAACCGTAGTTGAGAGCGGGTTGGACTTCAAAATAGTTCTTCAGGAAATTGCCGTTGCGGGGTGCATCGCTCTTCACGAACTTCTTGGTCGGGAAGCTCGATTTCGAATCGCTCCAAATGTAGTAATCGCTGTATTGCAAATTCGTATCGGCACTGCATGACTGACGGAACCACGGGTGTTTATCCGATGTATGTCCGGCCACGAGGTCGAGACAAATGCGGATTCCTTTCGCATGTGCATCGCGAATCAGTTCGACCAATTGCGTGTTGGTTCCGAAACGCGGGTCTACTTTGTAGTAGTCGGTGATGTCGTAACCGCCGTCTTCAAACGGACTTTCGAAAACAGGACTCAGCCAGATGGTGTTGAATCCGCAGGCTTTCACGTAATCGAGCCGGCTGCGGATGCCTTCGAGGTCGCCGATGCCGTCGCCGTCGCTATCTTGAAAACTCGAGGGGTAGATGTGGTAGATTACGGCGTTTTTGAGCCATTCGGACCCGCGCTGGGCGTATGCCGTCGTAGTACAAAGTAATATGATGATGAAAAAAGAGAATAGTAACTTTTTCATATCGGTAGGAATTGTTGGTTTTGAGATTTATAGGATACTGTTTTCATTCGGCTTGGCTACTGGGGTTGTGTGGAAAACTGATATACGTGTTATTTCCGGCAATTTGCCGTTTTCAGCCGGTTGTTTTTCGACGTCTTGTGCCAGACGATCCCTACCAGCAGGAACGACAGAACCGATGCGGCCATCCAGAATACCGACGCAATGCTGTAATCGTGTGCCGTGATGCTGTCGACGACGGTTTTGTGCTTGTCGAGCAGGGTGCCGCTGATGATGTCCTGAATCCCCGCACCCACATAGCTGGCGACCCCGATGATTCCGAGCGCTGCGCCGCTGGCCTGGCGCGGGATCAGATCGACGGCCATCAAACCGCCCACGAAACAGATCAGAACCCCGATGGCGATGCCGAACAGAACCATAGAAAGGATGTTTATGAACATGCCTGAACCGGAGTACAGGAACAGACCGAGCGACACGGAGCAAAGCATGCCGAACGCCACGGCGATACTGTAACGACTCCCGTTGAACCATTTGTCGGACATCCATCCCGAAAAGACCGTCCCTGCGATGCCGAGAAAGGCGTTGACGGAGATGACCTGGGTCGCCATCGCCAGCGGGAAGCCTTTGACCTCCTGGAGGAAGATGACGCCCCAGCCGTTTATGGCGTAGCGGCTGACGTACATGCAGGCGCTGGCCAGGGCGAGTATCCAGATGTAGGGGTTTCCGAACGCGGCTTTCTGGGCCGCGCCGACCGATTCTCGTGCTATCCCCGTTTCGTTTCCGGCCTCGCCTGAGAGCACCTCTACCGGCGGTAGCCCCTTGCTTTCGGGCGTGTCGTGCAGGAAGAGCAGGATCACCGCCACGCCCATCGCTCCGGCAATGGCCGACCCGACGAATCCCCATTTCCATCCGGCGAGCCCCACGACGAGTCCCACGAAGACGAACGATATGGCCTCGCCCAGGTTGTGGCTGGCGCTGAAAAATCCGTAATAGGTGCCGCGCTTTTTGAGCGGATACCACCTCGACAGCGCGATGATCGCCGGGGCGGCACCCATCGACTGGCTCCAGCCGTTGATGCCCCACAGGACGGCGAAGACGACGAACAGGGTCGTCGTGGCGAGGGTCCCTCCGCCGGAGAACAGCCCCAGCAGTCCCACGCAGAGGTTGGCGATGAATGAAACCGTCAGTCCGGTCGCCATGAAGCGTTTGATGTTGCTGTGGTCGGCCAGCAGTCCGTTCACGAACTTTCCGGCGGCATAGGCGAAGAGCAGCGCGGAGCTGATGATGCCCAACTGCTGCGCATCCAGTGCATGACTGTCGATGATCGGTTTCTTCACCACGTTGAGCGTGGTGCGGCAGACGTAGTAAAGGCTGTAACCGACCGTTCCGGCCAGAAAACTCTGGACGCGGAGCCTGCGGTAGAGCCTGTCCCGTTCCTTCGGGCCATACTGCAACGGCGGAGCCGGTTTACTGGTTCCG
>JABLTO010227729.1_pt1 | contig 12315 bp, 7 predicted proteins | sample 7160091 | NCBI WGS metagenome assembly JABLTO01 (sample SAMN14651225, study PRJNA627086) | human gut metagenome | isolation source: feces | host: Homo sapiens
AAAGATGCCTCCCTCCCCATCACGCGCTCCGCCGCCCTCTTCTGGGAACGCACCGAATCCCAATCCACAAACGCCCGCACAGACGCCGAGGCCGAAATTGTCGTGTCCCTCTGCCGGAACTTACTCGCGCAGTCCGTCCAATTCACCCTCGCGTGGAACGAAAACGGCCAGCTCGTGCGCCATCTCGTCCGCGACCTCGACGAACTCATTGCCCTCCTGCCGCGTCTGCTCACGGCCAAGGCCGAACCCGGCCTCTCCGGCGCGCAGCTCCTGCTCCAAACCACCCCCGCTGGCGCGTATTCCCACCTGATCTACGTCAGTGGCGAACAGCCTGCTGGCCCGAACCTGCAAACCCTCGGTCATCTCACGGCCCTCGTCTGCGGCGCGGATTACAGTGAAACCGATTATATGAATCAGCTCTCCGAGCTGACCATCTAAGGAGGCCCAATGAAACAGAAAACATCCGGCCTCCACGTTGGAAAGTACCGGGAAAAACCCAATTTCAAAACGAATCTCGCCGCAACCATCCTCCCCGCAGTGCTGATCTTCTGCGCCCTCGCGGGCCTGCTCACCACCGTCACCGGCCTGACGGCCATTCTGCCGCTCTTCGCTTCCGGCCTGATTTTTCTTGCCCTGTTCACGACGGTCAAGCATTTCCGCAAAGAGGCCATCCTGCTGCCCGCCGCGCTCGTAGTACTTATTACAATGGTATGCTTCGCGCGCAGCCTGCTCCTGAATGGCTTCGGCGCGCTCTGGAATGAGACGCGCGACCTCTGGGCCAATGAAAAAGGTATCCTGCTTCCCCTCGCGCAAACCGACAACTCCGGCCTTTGGCTGGCCGGCATCCTGCTCGGCCTCTTCCTCGCGGCCCTCAGCCTCGCCCTTTCGCGCACCCCGACTTTGGCCTCAACGCTGCTCATCGTCCTCACCGTCGCGGCAGGCTTCATTCATATCTCGGCGTGGCTTTTCGTGTCGGTGGGAATTGCGCTTTTGCTGCTGGCTTGGCAGAAAAATACGGTTTCCGCAATCAACTTTCTCTTGCTCGGCGCAGTTGTGCTTGGAATTGCCGCATTAGTGCTTCAAGCGGGCACAATGCAGAATCTTTCCCAGACCGCCAAAGACGCCCTGCATCATTGGCGTTATGAAAAAACAGAAATTTTGCCGGAAGGCGACCTGACCAAGCCCGTCCCCGCAGCGGACGGAACAGAAGCCATTCTGTCCGTTACTTCGGACAAAACCGACACGCTCTATCTCCGCGGCTTCGTCGGCGATACCTACAAAAACGGCACATGGTCTGCCTTGGATGCCGAAACCGCCGCGGCGGAAAAAGATCTGTTCTACTGGCTGCATGAAAACGGCTTCTACCCGCAGTCCCAATTTGCACTTTCTGCCGCACAAACCGCAGAATACAAAACAGAAACCATCCAAATTTCAAATCTTTCTACCTGTTCGCTTTACCGCTATGAGCCGTTCTCCGTCCTCCCCACGAGCGCCGGAACGGCCAAGAACCGTCTTGCGCCCTCCGCTGTAAAAGCCTCCGGCTGGAACGGTGAACGCGAATATTCCTATACCGTAATTGCAAATTCTTCTGCGATTTTACCTGAAATTCTGGACGAGTTGCAGCAAAATGAGGCAAACGACGCTTACCTCCAAATGGAGAGCGCCTACCGCGACTTCGTCGACTCCTACGCCCTCGCCGTCCCGCAGGAATTTGTGGACGAACTCGGCGCTTTACTCGAAGAAACCGAGCAGAATCTCAACTTTTCCGGCGCTTTAACAAAAGAAGAAGCCCAGCTCTGCGCCCTTTCCTTCTTGGAGACCTGCTTCGGCGGCGATACGTCCCTTCCATTGGACAGCACGGCCAAGGGCACGACCTACCAATACGCCACCGTCGCCGTCCTCGCCCTCCGCTATTACGGCATCCCTGCCCGCTATGCCGAGGGCTTTACCGTCCGGACGACGGAAAACGAAACGGCTTCCGTCACTGCGGAAAATGCCGGCGCCTGGGTCGAAGTGTATCAGGACGGCGTCGGATGGCTGCCGCTGGCCCTGACGCCGGGACTCGAGAGCCTCGCGCCGGAGCAGACGGAAAGCGGCATCAAGCCGGTCGGCGCTGGCGAAGGTGACGGCAGCGGCCCGCGCGTCACCGAGGGTCAGGAACCGGAGCAGGACGATGCGGAACAGTCCGAAGACCCGGACAATACGCCGGACGGCGGCCAGCGCACCGGCCTGCTCGCAAAGCCCGCGTTCTGGATTTTACTCATAGCGGGAATTTTGCTCCTGTTCGTTCTGCTTATCCTCATCCGACACCATATTCTCCTGAAAAAACGCAGAAAAATGTTTGAAAACGAGAACAATTCCGAGTCCGTTTCCAGCCTGTTTTCCGACGCGGCGAAGCTGCTGTCCGCCCTCGGCTTCGACCGCCGCGGCGGCTCGATGCTTGCGCTTTATGACCCGATTTCGGGACAGTTCGGTGAGGAAACCGCAAACACCTTCCGCACTATGGTCTTCCTGAACGAAAAGGCCCTCTTTTCCTCGAAAACGCCGGACGATCCGGAGCGCGAAGCGATGCAAGATTTCCACAAAACAGTCCTGGATCTGCTGAAAACCAACACAAAATGGCCCAGAAAGCTACGCCTCAAGTGGCTGAACTGTCTCTACTGATGGGAGGTATCTTATGAAACTCAAACGAATCACTGCCGCATTGCTCTTACTCGCAATGCTCCTCTCCTGCCTCCCGCTCGGCGTGTCGGCGACAGATGACGAGAATAGTTTTTATTTCTCGGCAGAAACTTTCGAAACGCTTGTGGTTTCTCCACAAAAAATTCCATATTCCGACGATCAGACAATCACCGAAGCGCTGACAGCCGCCGGAATCAAGCTGACCATCGACAGCGGCAGCAGCTTCGTCACCGCCATCAACGGCGTCTCCGGCAAATACCTCTATTGCGGAGATTTTTCGGCTGAACAGGGGCTGGCTCTGCCCGCAGGCTCGGTGCATTATCTGTTTTTTACCGAAGATCTCACTGCGGCACTGACGGATGGGCGAAAAACGCTGATGCGCGCCATGGCGGACTATCTTGCCGAAGATCCCGACGTGCAGAACGCCGCAAAAACGCCCTATCAGGCAGCATCCGCCGCCTACCCCGGCATCTCAGACGCAGACGCGCAGCGCTGCGCGGACGCAATCACCACAGCCATCGCAGAATACCGCGCCAGTCTGACTGGCGGCTATGAGATCACCTTTTCCGGCTATACGGGCGGAAATTATGAGGTTTACGCTGAAAACAAATTCGGAAAACGCTTTACGGACACGGGCCATCCCGGCGTTCTTACGCTCCCGATGGGCGACGGCTACACCTTCTGCATCCGTCAGGGCATCCGCCAGGTCTCCGGCACACTGAACGTCAGCGGACCGGCGACGATCCAGGCCGCGCTTCCGTCCTCAGACAGCTGGTTCAATAAAGCGGCGTTCCAGATCTCCGCCGAAAGCGGCAATGATTTCAAGGCGATAGCCTGTACGATCCGTGACCACACAGTGGCGGTCCTCGTTCCAGACGTTCTCTCCGGTGATCTGTACCCCTATATCGAGCTGAACAAGCCGTATACGAAGGCCGCGACGGTCACGGCCCTCTATTCCGACGCCAGCGGAAAGCCGCAGGAGAAGATCATCCCGGAATTCGTCAAAACAACCAGCCTTCCGAACGTGCTTTCCCGCGGCGCGGCGGGCAATACTGTCATCCTCCGCGCAAGCATGACGGGGACAGACGGCTATGACCAGAGCGTCGACCTGACCCTGCGGCTCGACCGGATGCCGACACTGGCCTCTCTCCGCGTGACGAACGCAGCCGAGACCGCGCAGGCCGCAGACAAGGCGTTCTCCCCGACGGATACGGAATACACCTACCAGATCGTCGACACCGCCAAAGAGCTGCGAATCTACCCCACGGCGACGCTCACGGGCAGCAGCATAACCATCTCCTCCAACGGAACAGATTACCCGCTCGACGAAAAGGGCGGCGCAGCCGTGCCGGTCAACGGGAACACCGACGTCACCGTCTCGGTGAAAAACGGCGCGTATGAGACGGCCTATACCCTGCACATCCAGCCCGGCAAGGGGCAAAGCGTCAAGCTCATCCTGAAGGACGCGGACGAGCTTGAAGTGCGGAACAAAAACGGCGAGGTTCTGGCCTATACCTCGGTTCTGGAGCTTGGGAAACCGGTCTATACCTACGCACTGGTTCCGAACGAAACCTACAGCTACGTGGCAACGAAGAACACCTGGTATCACGCGAAGAAGGACTTTACGCTCAGCGACGTGGGCAGCGGCCTGACCATGGCCGTCGAGGTGACGGCCGGAGACTGGCTGACCGAGCTGACGCTTGACGTGCCGTTTGACGGCGGCACGAGCTTCACGCCAGCGCAGCACACCTATTCCGCCACATACTGGGACGCCACGGTGACGCCCTCTGCGCAGGCCGCGCAGCAGAACGAGGACGGAGATTCCCTCGGCCCTGTCTGTGTGATTTACCCCACACAGAGCACAAAGCAGCCCGAGACGCCGCAGCAGATCGATTTAAGCTCCGGGAAAAGCGCCCATCTGAACTGGGCCGTGCTGAACGGCAGCGCCCACGAGAATACGCTCACCTTCCGTGCCTCGCGCTATGACGCGGCAACGAAGATCACCAGCTATACGGACTATCAGGTGACGCTGAAACGGTCGCTCAGCCTCGAGAGCCTGTCCGCCTCAGCAAACGGCGTATCCGTGCCGCTCCGCTATCAAACCGCCTCCGGCACGCAGGCAGAGGGCTATACAGCCACGCAATCAGACTATACCGTGCTCGTCCCGGCGGCAGCACGCTCGCTGGATCTGAAGCTCCAGGCGCACGGAAAACTGCCAAAATACGGCGACGAAGACGTGGGCTATCTCGTGGACGGGACGCCGCTCCCGGAGGATCAAACCTCGTCCACAAGGCCGGTATACGAGCTGTCTCTGCCGCTGAACGGCAGCGGCAGCACCGAGACGCTCCGCTTCACGCTGACGAACCGGCACAACGAGACCGCGAAAACGGTCTATACCATCACCGTCCAGAAGGCGGCGGCAACCAGCGTCCGCTTCCAAACCACGCCGAAGGACGCGCTGATCTGCGTCATAGAATCGGGCAGCAATCAGCGCGTCTGGCCGGAGGACGGCGTCTTCGCGCTCTCCGAGGGCTTTACCTATCTCTATTCGATCACCAGTCCGGGCTATATCGGGCAGGGCGGCGAGATGACGCTCAGCACGGAAAACAGCGTGCAGAAGCTGACCATGGGCGGCAAAACATACTCCGATCTCAGCAACGTCGCCATTTCCTTGCAGACAGCGCAGAAAAACACAACGCTGGACACCACACTGAGCGCCGAATGGGCAGATTTCCGTGGAACGGCCTATGTAAAAGGCCAGATGGCCGCGGGCGGCAACAGCAACAACGCCGTCACAGACGCGCCCACGCCCATCTCCGCGACGGAAGGCACGCTCTACTGGGCCGTCCATCTCGGCTCCTCAGCCACCGGCAGCGGCAGCATGGGCGGCGGCTCGGTCAGCAATCCGATCCTCGTGAACGACGAGCTGATTGTCTACGCCGGAAGTACGCTCTACCGCATCAACAAGGACACGGGCGAAACGATCAAAACCGGGAAAATGGCCGGTTCGTCCAGCTTCTCCATCAACGGCCCGACCTATGCAGACGGCATGATCTTCGTCGCACTGACGAACGGCGTGGTGCAGGCGTTCGACGCCGACTCGCTGGAATCCCTCTGGATCTACCATGACCCGCTCAAGGGCCAGCCGAACTGCCCCATTACCGTCTCAAACGGCTATGCCTATACCGGCTTCTGGAACAGTGAGACCCGCGACGCCAGCTTCGTCTGCCTCCCCATCGCGGACGAGCGGCCAACTGCCAGCAATGAAGAAAAATATGCCGCCTGGCGGCACGTGCAGACCGGCGGCTTCTACTGGGCGGGCGCATGCGTCCAAAACGGCGTCCTCCTCGTGGGCACGGACGACGGCCAGGACTCGACCTCGCCGGTGCTGTCGACCGGCCGCGTGCTGCTGTTCGACGCGGCCACGGGTGCGCTGCTGGACGAAGTGGGCGGCATCTGCGGCGACGTGCGCAGCACCATCTGCTATGACAGCGGCAGCAATGCCTACTACGCGACCAGCAAGGGCGGCGAATTCATCCGGATCAAGCTGAACGCGACGGGGCGGAAGATCGACTCGAAGCAGACGCTCAAGCTGCAAAACGGCACAACCAGTGTCGCCATGAGCACCTCGACGCCCGTCGTCTACAAGGGGCGGGCCTATGTCGGCGTATCCGGCAGCAGCCAATTTTATGCGTATTCCGGCCATAACATCACGGTGATCGACCTTGACGGCGCAATGTCCATCGCCTACCGCGTACCGACGAAGGGCTATCCGCAGGCGTCCGGTCTGCTCACAACGGCGTATGAAAACGACGCGAACGGCGGCGTCTACGTATACTTCGCAGAGAACACCAGCCCCGGCACGATCCGCCTCCTGTACGACCGGAAGGGTCAGACGAGCCCGGCGCTGACCACGATGGAATCCGGAAAGAAGGTGGCCTATGCCCTGTTCTCCCCGAGCAGCGGCCACGCGGAGCATTGCATTTGCAGCCTGATCGCGGACGCAGAGGGCACGATCTACTTCAAAAACGACTCCGGCCATCTGATGGCCTATGGCCGCATGCTGGAGGGCATGGAGATCAAAACGCAGCCCACAAAGACGACCTATGCGCCGGGCGAAGAGTTCGACGCCGCGGGCCTGACCGTGGTGGGCGATTTCGGGCGCGGCGTGAAGCGGGACGTGACGGCCTATCTGATCCCCCCGGCGGACGCCATTCAGGCGGGCGATACCTCCGTCACGCTTAAATACGGCAAGGGCCTGACCATGTACCAGAATCAGCCCGACGGAAACGGCGGCATGGTGAGCAAGCTGACAATATCCCCGACGCTGAAGGTGGACATCCGCGTAGACAGCGGACAGACGGACGGCAAGATCGGTGACATCACATGGCACTGGAAGTCCACCACTGGCGTTCTGACCGTGGACACGATCCCGGAAGGTCAGATGCTGTTCGCGGCGTGCTATGACGCGAACGGCCGGGTAACAAAGGCACTGCCGCTGACGGCAGGCACGAATGATTTGACCAAGGACAGCGCACAGATCAAGCTCTTCCTGCTGGACAGCAAGCTCGCGCCGCTCTGCGATGCAAAACTGGTGATAAAGGAGTAAGCGATGAGAAAAATACGATTTGTTGCACTGCTCCTCGCGCTCGCGCTGCTGCTCTGTGCATGCGGCGCAGCGAAAACGCCGCTGGAACAGGCGGCGGGCTATCTCAAAAAGGCCGCGCCGAATCCGGGCTATGGTTCGTTGAACGGCGACTGGACGGTGTTCGGCCTCGCGCGCTCCGGCGTGCAGGTCGCGGGCAAATACTATGATACATATTATGGAAATGTCGAGGCCGCAGTCACGGAGGCGGGCGGCAAGCTCAGCGAGACGAAGTATACCGAGTATTCCCGCCTCGTGCTCGCGCTGACGGCCATCGGGCGTGACCCGCGCGGCGTGGGCGGCTATGACCTGCTCGTGCCGTTAGCGGATCTTGAGCGCGTCGCGATGCAGGGCGTCAACGGGTCGATCTACGCATTGTTAGCGCTGGATTCTGCGGGCTATGAGATCCCGCAAAACCCGGACGCCGCCGTGCAGGCCACGCGCGAGGGCTACGTGGATGAGATCCTCTCCCGCCAGAATCCGGACGGCGGCTGGGGCCTCGCCGGCGGCGGCTCCGACGTCGATCTGACGGCAATGGCCTTGCAGGCGCTCGCAAAATACCGTGATAATTCAACGGTTTCCGCCGCGGTGGACGCGGGGCTGGACTGGCTGGTCTGGCAGCAGGAGCCGGACGGGACGTTCGTCTCCTGGGGCACGATGAGCAGCGAGTCGGTCTGTCAGGTGCTCGTGGCGCTGACAGAGCTTGGAATCTCCCTCGAGGATGAACGTTTTTATAAGAATCACGCCACATTAGAGGATGTTCTCCTGCGTTTTCGTCAGGAAAACGGCAGTTTTTCCCACACATTGGATGGCGGCAGCGACCTGACCGCAACGGCACAGGCGCTCTACGCCCTCGCCGCCGCACAGCGGCAGCGGGACGGCAAAACCACGCTCTATGATATGACAGACACCGCGCAGTAACATACAGAAAACACAAACCCGGACGGCTGTTTCCAGCCGTCCGGGTCGTTTTATGTTCAAAGATCAAAGGTTTTTGCAGAGCGTCGCAGCCATAACGGCCTTGATCGTGTGCATGCGGTTTTCGGCCTCGTCAAAGACGATGGAGGCCGGGCTTTCAAAGACCTCGTCGGTCACCTCCATGGCCTCGAGACCATACTTTTCATGGATCTTCTGGCCGATGCCGGTGCCTAGGTCGTGGAACGCGGGCAGGCAGTGCATGAACTTGCACTGCGCTCCGGCCAGCGCCATCGCCTTCGCGTTGACCTGATAGGGCAGCAGGTCGTCGATGCGCTGCTGCCAGACCTCGTCCGGCTCGCCCATCGACACCCAGACGTCGGTATAGAGGACATGCGCGCCCTTGACCGCGCTGGCAACATCGGAGTTGAACTCGAGCGTCGCGCCGGTCTCGGCGGCAATGGCTTCACAGGTGGCAACCAGCGCCTTGTCCGGGAAGTAGGCTTCCGGCGCACAGGCGACAAAGTGCATCCCCATCTTCGCGCAGCCGACCATCAGCGAGTTGCCCATGTTATAGCGCGCATCGCCCATGTAGACGAGCTTTTTGCCCTTCAACTCGCCAAAATGTTCCTGGATTGTCAGGAAATCGGCCAAAATCTGCGTCGGATGGAACTCGTTCGTCAGTCCGTTCCAGACCGGGACGCCCGCGTATTTCGCGAGATCCTCCACGATCTCCTGCCCAAAGCCGCGGTATTCAATGCCGTCGAACATCCGGCCTAGCACACGGGCCGTGTCGGCGATGGATTCCTTCTTGCCGATCTGCGAGCCGGAGGGATCGAGGTAGACCGGGTGCATCCCGAGGTCGGCAGCGGCCACCTCAAACGCGCAGCGCGTCCGCGTGGAGGTTTTCTCAAAGATCAACGCGACATTTTTGCCCGTGCAGAGCTTGTGCGGCGTGCCGGCCTTTTTCTCGGCCTTCAGCTTCGCCGCCAGCGCAAGCAGGTCAGAAATTTCTGCCGGCGTAAAGTCCAGCAGCTTCAGAAAATTCTTTTGATAGAACAAATTCATGGTATTCTCCCCTATTACAATACTTTGGCAAGGAACGATTGCAGGCGTTCGCCCTTCGGCGCGCCGAAAATTTCATCGGGCGTTCCCTCTTCGGCGATCACGCCGTCGTCCAGGAACAGCACCCGGCTGGCGACCTCGCGGGCGAATCCCATCTCGTGCGTCACGACGACCATTGTCATGCCGCTTTTCGCCAGCTCCTTCATCACGTCGAGCACCTCGCCGACCATCTCGGGGTCGAGTGCGGACGTCGGCTCATCGAAGAGCATCACATCCGGCTCCATGCAGAGCGCACGCACGATGGCGACGCGCTGCTTCTGTCCGCCGGAGAGCTGATTGGGCCATGCGTCCGCCCGGTCGGCCAGACCTACGCGGGCCAGCAGCTCCATTGCTTTTTTCTCGGCCTCGGCCTTCGGCGTTTTTTTCAGCATGATGGGCGCACAGGTCAGATTGTCGAGCACGGTCATGTGCGGGAACAGGTTGAACTGCTGGAAGACCATGCCCATCTTCTGGCGGTGGCGGTTGAGGTCGATCTTTTTGTCGGTCAGCTCGTCGCCCTCAAACAGGATGCTGCCGGACGTCGGCGTCTCGAGCAGGTTCAAACAGCGCAGGAACGTGGACTTGCCGGAGCCGGACGGCCCGATGACGCAGATGACGTCGCCCTTGTCGATCTCGACGTTCACGCCCTTGAGCACTTCGAGGCCGCCAAACGATTTGCAGAGATTACTTACGGTGATCACGGTTCGACAGCCTCCTTTCAAAGACCCACAGCAGCTTTGTCAGCGCCACGACGAGGATCAGATACGTCGCCGCAACGATGAGCAGCGGGTTGACCGCGTCGTAGGTATTGTTCCGGACGAGGTTGCCCGCGCGGGTCAGGTCGACGACGGCGACATAGCCCGCGACGGCAGTCTCCTTCAAAAGGGCGATCAGCTCGTTGCCGATGGCCGGCAGGATGTAGCGCAGCGCCTGCGGGAAGATGATCTTGCGCATGGCTTGCAGCTTCGACATGCCGAGGCTCCGCCCGGCCTCCATCTGGCCGCGGTCGACCGAGTTGATGCCGCCGCGAATCAGCTCCGCCATATACGCGCCGGAGTTGATGCCGAACGTCAGGATGCCGACCGTGATGCCCTCGGCGCTGGTCATAATGATGAAGTAGAAAATCAGCAGCAGCACGACGACCGGCACGCCGCGGATGACCGTGACATAGAGGTCACAGATCCGCGCGAGCGGCTTCAGCGCTTTCGTGCCCTCGGCGCAGTATTTGATGACGGCAATCAGCGTGCCGATGAGCACGCCGATGAGCAGTGCGCCGAGCGTGATGACGATGGTGTTGCCGAAGCCCTCCAGCATCAGCTTCCAATATTGCGTTTCAATGAACGTCTCGTGCAGCTTTTGCAGCCAAGTGCTGAAAAATCCCATCGGGACGCCTCCTCTCTCAGGTACAGGGCCAGAAGCAGAGCTTCTGACCCTGACGGTATTTCAGGTGATTACGAATTTGCGGGGGACGTATAGGGCGCGTCGTACTTCTCGAAGATGGAAGCGATCGTGCCGTCGGCCACGAGGCCGTTCAGGATCGTGTTGATCTCGGCCACGAGGTCCTCGCTGCCGAAGGCAAAGGCGAAGGCGTAGGGCTCGGTGGTCATGGCCTCGTCCAGGATGACGAGCTGGTCGCCGCCCGCCGCGTTGTAGACCTTGACCATGTCGGCGGCCGTCAGGTCGTCGATGACCCAAGCGTCGACCTTGCCGCTCGTCAGTGCGGTCTGCGCGTCGCTGTTGGCCGCGAAGGAGCTGACATCGTAGCCATTGTCCATGCAGAAGCTCTCGGCGGTCGTGCCGGTCTGGACGGAGACTTTCTTGCCCTCCAGGTCGGCCTTGCAGGTGATGGAGCTGCCCTCAGTCACGACGATGGCCTGCGCCGCGAGGCAGTAGGGGTCGGTGAAGAGGACGTTCTTCTGGCGCTTTTCGGTCACGGAGATGCCGGACACGCCGACGTCAAACTTGCCGGCCTGTACGCCGGGAAGGACAGAATCGAAGTCCATCTGGTTGATCTCGAGCGTCACGCCGAGCTGTTCGCAGATGAGGTTCAGGACGTCGATCTCAATGCCGACGACCTCGTTGTTGTCGCCGAGGGATTCAAACGGGGGGAAATCGGGGCTGGTCGCGATGGTGAGCTTCCCGGCCTTCTGGACGCTCTTGAGCGTCGTGCCCTTTTCGCCGCAGCCGGTGAACATCGCGCAGATCATCAGCGCTGCAAGCAGCAATGCGATCATCTTTTTCATCGTTAAAAGTCTCCTTTCGCAAGACACGCTGTCACGTAGTCGATCTGTTCCTGAACCTTCGCCGGGCCGCCCGCGCTCGTGCGCTTTTCCACGCACGCCGTCAGGTCGATGGCCTCGTAGACGTCGGAATCGAACAGGCCGCTGTATTGTTGGTAGGTTTCGAGCGGCAGTTCCTCGAGCACCGCGCCGGACTTCATGCAGTCGCCGACAATCGCGCCGGAGATTTTATAAGCACTCCGGAACGGGAGGCCCTTTCGCACGAGATAGTCGGCGAGATCCGTTGCGTTGATGAAGCCGCGCTGCGCGGCCTTTTTCATCGCCTCGGGCTTGGCCGTCATCGTCTCGATCATCCCGGTCATCACCGGCAGGCACATCGACACGGTGTCGCACGCGTCAAATACGCCCTCCTTGTCCTCCTGCATGTCCTTGTTGTAGGCCATCGGGAGGCCCTTCAGCATCGTCAGCAGACCGACGAGGTCGCCGTAGACGCGGCCCGTCTTGCCGCGGATCAGCTCCGCCATGTCGGAATTTTTCTTCTGCGGCATGATGGAAGATCCGGTCGTGTAGGCGTCCGACAGCTCCACAAAGCCAAATTCCCAGCTCGTCCAGAGGATGAGTTCTTCGGACAGGCGCGACAGGTGCATCATCAGGATGGCCACGGCGCTGAGGAACTCCGCGCAGAAGTCACGGAAAGACAAGGGGGAATTTTTCGCGTCTCGCGGAATG
>JABLTO010028575.1_pt1 | contig 12307 bp, 13 predicted proteins | sample 7160091 | NCBI WGS metagenome assembly JABLTO01 (sample SAMN14651225, study PRJNA627086) | human gut metagenome | isolation source: feces | host: Homo sapiens
ACGAAAATGCACAAAAAGCAAAACGCCCTGCCAAAAAGGCAGAGCGCTTTGAGAAATCAGTAATTATCGCGGGATTTTTTGCGCAGCTTGCGCCAGATGTTGAACGCCGAGATAGCGATAGCCACCAGCAGCATGACAACGACCATCCAGCCGCTGCCGCCCTCCTCGTAGCTCTTCATCTCGCTCCACTGGGCGTCCATGGCAGCGTTGATGTCATCCGGCAGGGTGTTGAAAACCTCGGCCTTCTCCATGACATCCTCACCAGGGTAAGCAATCTCGCTGTATTTGAGGTCATCGTCCAGTTCGTTCCATACCTCAGTCAGCGGGGTGGAATAACCGATGAAATCGCAGTTGGCCAATCCGACCGAAGTTTCGCACATATAGTTGATGAACATCTCAGCTGCTTCTTTGTTTTTGGCGTTGGCCGGGATGCACATGCTGTCCACGAAGAAGTTTACGCCCTCTTCGGGATGAACAAAGGCAAGGTCGGGATTTTCGTCGATCATGGTGATGGCGTCGCCCGCATAGTACGGGGCCATAGCAGCTTCGCCGCCCTCCATCTTATCAAAAATCTCATCCATGACGTAGGCCTGGACAACATTTTTCTGAGTTTTCAGCTCATTCATGACTGTGGAGACTTCGTCCACAGACTGTGGGTTCATCGAATATCCGATTTTTTTGGCGGCGATCGCGTAGGCATCGCGGGAGTTATTGAACATCAGCACATCGTTGGTGTACTGCACATCCCATAGGTCGGCCCAGCTTGTGGGTGCTTCGTCCACCATGGTGGTGTTGTAGATGATACCGGTGGTGCCCCAGGTATACGGGACGCTGTAGGTGTTGTCAGGATCAAAATCCCAGCCGCGATATTCCTCGCCGATGTCAGCAAAGTTGGGGATGTTATCAAAGTTCAGCGGAGCCAGCATCCCCTCGGAAATCATCTTGCCGACCATATACTCAGACGGGACGATGACATCATAGGATGCGCCGCCGGACTTCATCTTGGCGTACAGGCTTTCGTTGGAATCAAAGGTGGTGTAGTTGACCTTGATGCCGGTCAGATCCTCAAAGGCAGACAGCACGTTGACGCTGTCCTCCGAGCCATCGGAAATATACAGACCCCAGTTATAGACGTTTAGGGTGATGTGGTCGTTGGCGAAGCGGGTCCAGTCGTAGTCACCGGAGACGGAAATATCCTCGTTGACTTCGATCTCATCAGCAGCCAGCGCGGGGGTGGCGCCGAACACAGCCAGCATCAGAGTGGCAGAAGCCGCGGCGGCAAACCTTTTCAGTTTCATCTTCAGTGCCCCCCTTCTTCCTGCATCGCCTTGCGGATGGCGTTCTGATTGCGGCGGTAGGCGCGGGAATCCATCGCATTGGAGATGAGGATAATGGCCAGAATGACGCAGAAGATGACGGCGGACAAGGCGTTGATCTCAGGGCTGACCTTTTTACGGGTCATCGAGTAGATGGCAATGGGCAGCGTCTGCATCGTGCCGGAGTTGAAGTAGGAGATCATGAAGTCGTCGATCGAGTAGGTCAGGCAGATCAAAAATGCCGACAGAATCGCCGGGGACAACTGCGGCATAATGACCTTGAAGAACGCCTGCCGCGGCGTGCAGCCCAGATCCAGCGCGGCGTTATACAGGCTGGGATCCAGCTGGCGCAGCTTGGGACCAACGTTGAAGATGACGTACGGCACGTTGAAGGTAATATGCGCGACCAGCAGCGTGACCCAGCCGAAGATACCGCCCTCGCCGCCCAGACCGAAGTTCTGCGCCATGACGAAGAGCAGCATCAGCGAAACGCCGGTGATGATTTCGGGGTTGACGACAGGCACATAGCTGATGTTGTTGATGATCAGCTGGCTTTTGCGGGACATTGAGTTGATGCCGATGGTAGCCAGTGTACCCAGCACGGTAGCTACCACGCTGGAAACCAGCGCCAGCACCAGGCTGAGGCCGAGAGCCGAGAGAATCATCTCGTTGTGGAACAGGCTCTTGTACCAGCCCAGAGTGAAGCCGGTGAAGTTGGAGCGGGATTTGCTCTCGTTAAAGCTGAACGCAATCATGACTGCGATGGGCAGATACATAAAGCAGAACACCAGAATGATGTAGGTGCGCTGCAAGAGAACGGATTGCTTTTTGTTCATCTCACATCACCCCTTCCATCTCGGACTCGTCAAAGCTGGAGGTGAAGCTCATGCACAGCAGGACAATGACCATCAGCACCAGGCTCATCGCAGAGCCAAGGTTCAGGTTGTAGGAGTTGCCCAGGAATTGCAGTTCGATCAAGTCGCCGATCAGCAGGTTGGAACCGCCGCCCAGCATACGGCTGATAATAAAGGTAGAGACAGCGGGCACAAACACCTGGGTAATGCCGGTGGCAATGCCGGGGCCGGTCAGCGGCACCAGCACGCGGAACAGAATCTGCCAGACATTGCAGCCCAGGTCTTGTGCGGCCTCAATGATGGAGTTGTCGATCTTGGTCATGGCCGTGTAGATAGGCAGGATCATGAAGGGCAGATAGTTGTACACCATGCCCAGCACCACCGCGCCGGAGGTGTTGATCATGTTAAAAGGCCCGATGCCGAAAAGGCCAAAGAACTTGTTGATGAGGCCGTTTTTCTCGAGCAGGGTCATCCACGCGTAGGTGCGCAGCAGAAAGTTCATCCACATGGGCAGCATGACCAGCATCAGCATGATATGCTGCTTATTGGCGCGCAGGCGGGAAAGAAAATAGCCGACCGGGAAAGCCATGACCAGGCAGATGGCGGTAGATACCGCTGCCAGAATCAGGCTGCGCATGAACACGCTGGAATAGCGGCCGATCTGGGTCAGGTTGTCGAGAGTAAACTGACCATCCGAGTTGGTCAGTGCGTACCAGATAACGATAAACAGCGGTACGACGATGAAAGCGGCCATCCAGAGCAGATACGGCCCGGCCAGCCAGCGGGAGGTTTTGGATTTGAGCATCGCTTACACCTCCGAACGCTTCATGATATGAATCTCGTCGGGGCCGATGTTCATGCCGATCAGTTCGCCGGGCTGGCTTGCCTGGGTGGAGTGGATCAGCCATTCGTAGCCTTCCACATCCACGTGCATTTCAAAATGCACGCCCTTGAAGATGACCTCACGCACCAGGCCGGTCAGCATACCGACGGACGGCGGTACGATCTGCACATCCTCGGGGCGGATGACAACCTGCACGGGCTCGTTGGGCTTGAAGCCGCGGTCCACACAGGTGAAGTCGTGCCCGCCAAAGTTGACGAAGAAATCGCGCAGCATGACGCCGTCCACGATGTTGGAATCGCCGATAAAGCGGGCAACAAAGGCGTTCTTGGGCTCGTTATAGATATCCTGCGGCGAGCCGATCTGCTGAATTTTGCCGCCGGACATGACCACGACCGTGTCCGACATCGTCAGGGCTTCTTCCTGGTCGTGGGTGACATAGACGAAGGTGATATTCATCTCACGCTGCAAGCGCTTGAGCTCGAGCTGCATCTCTTTGCGCAGCTTGAGATCCAGGGCACCCAAAGGCTCGTCAAGCAGCAGTACGCGAGGCTGGTTGACCAGACTGCGCGCAATGGCGACACGCTGCTGCTGGCCGCCGGACAGCTGATGGATGCTGCGGCGCTCAAAGCCTTTCAGGCCGACCGTCTCCAGCATTTCCAGAACTTTCGGACGAATTTCTTCCTCCGGCATCTTTTTCAGCCGCAGGCCGAACGCCACGTTTTCAAAGACATTCAGATGCGGGAAAAGTGCATACTTCTGGAACACCGTGTTGACCTGGCGCTTATAGGGCGGCAGGTCGGCGATGTCTTTGCCATCAAAAAAGACATTGCCGGATTTTGGGGTGATAAACCCGGCAATCACGCGCAGAGTTGTCGTTTTGCCGCAGCCGGAAGGGCCGAGGAACGTGACAAACTCTTTGTCGTGAATGTCGAGGGAAAGCCCGTCCAGGACCTTCTGCCCGTCAAAATCAACAACAATGTCTTTCAGCGATACGATGAGATTCTCATTCATTATTATTGCATCCCCCTTTGCGGAATTTCCCGTTACAGAACTTTCTTTTCGCACCGTTTCTTCCTTAGGCCGGCACAAAGTCCTTAACGAGTCAGCGCCAATTATGCCGCCCCGCAAAGGTTTGTTACACGGTCCCGGTGGACAGGGCCGCTACAAGCAGCACATACAACGCCAATGTGTCAGGGTATAAAAGATTTACCCTATAGATGCACACACAAGATACATTATACGGCATGCAAGGTGTTTGTCAACCAAAACTTATAATAATTTTGTAAAACCCAGTTCATAATTTTGTAAAATGGGCACGACAAGGGTAAAAGGGCGAAAATTCGGGCATCGCCGCCGGATTGTACGGTGTTTTGCCATGGCGCAGGGTGTATAATTTGTTGTATGAGAGGTGGAAGTGACGATGGCAAAGATCGGTATTATTGATGTGGGCGGAGGGCTGCGCGGAATTTATGCGGCAGGCGTATTTGACTGGTGCATGGAAAACGGGGTGCAGTTTGACTACGGTATCGGCATCTCGGCAGGCAGTGCGAACCTGGCGTCCTACCTGAGCGGCCAGCACGGGCGCAACTATGCCTTTTATGAGGAATACTCGATGCGCAAGCAGTACATGGGCGCGGGTAATATGCTTCACGGCGGCACATTTTTGAACTTGCAGTATATTTATGGGACGTTGAGCAACGCAGGCGGCGAAAACCCGCTGGACTTTGCCAAAATGAACGAAAACCCGATGGAATGGTACATGATTGCCACCAACGCCAACACTGGCAGGCCGAAATACTTTACACGCGGCGACTTGCATCAGGACGACTACCGTGTGCTGATGGCGTCGTGCTGCATCCCGGTGGCATGCAAGCCGATTGAAATTGACGGTGTCCCCTACTATGACGGCGCGCTGGGCGATACGATCCCGCTGGATAAGGCGTTTGCCGACGGCTGCGACAAGGTCGTGCTGCTGCTGACAAAGCCTGCGGGGACCATCCGCGCTGACGGCACCGACCGCAAGCTGGCGCGGGTCATCCGCCGCCGTTATCCCCAGGCAGCCCGGCAGCTAGCCCTGCGGGCGCAGCATTATAACGAGGGCATCGAAAAGGCGCAGCGCCTGGCTGCCGAGGGCAAGGTGCTGATCATCGCACCCGATGACACCTGCGGCGTCAAAACGCTGACCCGCGACCAGGAAGCGCTGAAAAAGCTGTACGGCAAAGGCCTGCATGACGCTGAAGCGATACGGGACTTTATAAAGTAAACAAAAACCGGGCAGGAGCGGCATCCCCTTTGCGGGATAGCTCCTGCCCGGTTTGTATTAGTCTTTGGAATGTCTAGAAATAAGGAAAGCAATGACGGCATAGCCAACGGCCAGCCCTGCGCCAAACTCAGAAGTAAGGTACTGCGTGTAAGGCCCGTTGATGGTCAGAGGGTCAAAGACTGACTGCACAAAGACATTGTGGCTGGCGTGCAGCAGCACCGCAGGCCAAAAGGAATGCGCCCGGATGCAGAGATGATCAGCCAAAACGGTAAGCCCCATGACCATGACAAAAAAGCAGAGCAGCGACGCCGGGATGCTGCCGTTATTGTAGTTGGAAAAGACAATGAGCGGCACGTGGTAGAAAAACCAGAGGATGCCGATGATGTCGTCGACCTGTTTCCCTGAGAAAAGCGGGCGCAGTTCCGTCAAAAGGAAGCCGCGCCAGCCGAGCTCTTCGCCCAGGGAGGCAGCCATGCTGAGCAGCACGCCGAGTGTGGCAAAAGTGATATACTGCGGAAAGCTGCTTTCTCCCCTGCGCCCCAGGCCGGTCAGCCAGGCAAGGCCGTAGACGATCAGGCACAGGCCGAACGGGAGCAGATAGGCAGCGAAAAAGCTGTGCAGGCTGGCACGATGGATGCGCCAGCCGATGCCGCGCACCGTATGGTCGACTGTCAGCTTTGTGATAAGTGCGGCCAGCCCCGGCACCCACATGAGCGCCAGCGCCAGAACCGAGCCGCCGTTTACCCCGGCACCGCTGTAGATGATGCAGCTGTACAAAAACAGGCAGGGCAGCACGGTGAAAATGGCAAAAAGCGAAAGCTTCTTTTTGGCGGCAGTAGAAATAGCGGATCGCATGGGAAATGCACTCTTTTCTTTTGATAAAATCGTGAGGGTATCACGCCAGATTCAGCCGCCTGGTCATAAACCACTGGGTCAGTGCCCAAAGCAGGGCGTCGACAAGGACGACCAGCAGACAGACAGCGAAGATAGAAGTAAGCAGGGCGTTCTGCGAATTGAGCAGGGTGCTGACATCGTCAAGGCTGGGATAGACTTTAACAGCAAACAGGATAATGCCCAGCAAAAGCAGCAACTGCCCGATAAAGCCAAGCACAAAATAACTGACAATGCTGATCAGCAGCCGCTGCTGGGTAAACTGCCCTGCAAAGGCGCAGGCCAGGTAGGCGTGCAGCTGAGCCATGGCAATCAGAGCCAGAATCAGGAGAAGAAACGTGAGAAGAAGCGGGATATCGTTCGTATTGATGCCGCCCAGCGAGAACCCCTCGCCATCCAGGATAGCGAGGGAGAACGAACCGCAAATGCCAAAATAGAAAAAGCCGAACAGCGTCCACAAAACGCCGCAGATGAGTTTGGCGGCAATGTGCTGCCAAGCGTGCACCGGCAGGGACAGCATTAAATACCCCTGCTCCCCCAGCAGCTTGTAATAACGCTGGACGCTGGCAAAAAAGCAGACAGCCAGCACAGCCAGCATTCCCAAAAATGTGGCAAGGGTGAGAAGCGCGGTAAGAAAACCGACCCAGGGCATCGAGTGGCCGGTGTTGTTGACAAAATGCCCCAGCAGAGAAGAAACAAGGTTGAGCACCAGCACGCCGCCCGCAATGGGCAGGATCACGCGGCCGGTGGCCTTAAATTCATATTTTAAAAGTTTTGTCAGCATTTGTAGGCCTCCCTAAAATAAGCATCTACGCTGGTGCCGGTCTCCTCGCGCAGCTCGTCCACGCCGACCTGGCGCATGACAGAACCGTCTTTGAGGAAGATGACCTCATCCAGCACTTTTTCGATATCGCCGATCAGATGGGTGGAGAGCACGAGCGCGGCATCCTCGCTGTAGTTGTGCAGGATGGTGCTTAAAATGTACTCGCGCGCGGCGGGGTCGACACCGCCCAACGGTTCATCCAGTAAATACAGCTTGGCGGCACGGCTCATCGTTAAGCACAGCTGCATTTTTTCCTGCATGCCTTTGCTCATCGCGCCGATGCGGTCGTGCGGACCCAGGTGCAGATCGGTCAGCATGGCGTTGGCCTTGACTTTGTCAAAATCGGTAAAGAAATCGTCATACAGGCTTACGGCGTCGGCGGCGGTAAACTCGGTGGGCAGAGCCATGCGGTCCGGCAGGTAGCTGGTAACGGCCTTGGTGTTGACCCCGACGGGAAGTTTGTCGATCAGGACGGTGCCATCGTCAGGGGTGAGCAGCCCGGCAGAAATTTTGATCAGTGTCGTTTTGCCGCTGCCATTGGGGCCAAGCAGGCCGACCAGCTTGCCCGGCTCTACGGCAAAATCCACATGGTCCAGAGCAGTACGTCTGCCGTAGGCTTTGCAAAGGCCGTGGACTTCATAAATAGGTTCCATTGTGTTACTCCTTTTCTGATGCTTCGGTCTCCCGCAGCAGGGTTTCGACCTCTGCGGGGGTCATGCCCAGGGCGCGCATCTGCTGCAAAAAATCCCGGGCCAGGGTGGCGGCACGCTTGCGGCGCAGCGCCTGCAAAATATCGTCGTTGGCGGTCACGGTGCGCCCGGCGGTGCGCTGGGCTTGCAGCAGGCCCCGGCCTTCCAGGTCCTGCAAGGCACGCTGCATCGTGTTGGGGTTGACGCCCGCGCTCGCCGCCAGCTCCCGCACGGGTGGGATGCGGCTGCCGGGCGGGAACTCTCCTGTTACCAGGGCCAGCTCCAACTGTTCAATCAGCTGTACATAAACTGGCCGCCCGGCGGTTATGTTCCAATCCATGGGTGGTACCTCCTGCATGCTTGTATTAAGCATCTAATACAATAATACAAATGTGATGCGGAAATGTCAAGGGGTAAAATAAAAATTCCCCGGCATAAGCCGAGGAATCTCGATGATTCGATAGAAAATCAGTGTTAAATATGGTCGTTGATCCAGGTCAGGACATAGTCGAACACTTCCTGACGGTTGGTTTCGTTGTGCAACTCGTGGCGGGCACCCTCATAAATCTGGCAGGTAAGGTCCTGCACACCGGCGTCGCCCAACATGGCCCAGACGGCGCGCACACCGGCCCCATAGCTGCCAACGGGGTCAGCGTCACCGGCAATCAGAAGAACAGGCAGGTCTTTGGCGATGCCTTCGGCCCAGCTTTTGCGGCTGACATGGTTGAGCGTGGCCAGCATTTCGCGGTAGGTGCCTGCGGTGAACGGGAAGGTGCAGAGTTTGTCCGCGTCATAGTCGCACACGACCTTTGTGTCGCGGCTCAGCCATGCGTTGGGGGAAGCGGCGTCTGGGATGCGCTTGCAATAGCTGCCAAAGTTGAGTTTGACCATCAGCGGGGAAACGTGGTCGTTGCCCTTGACAGCGGCAATCAGTGCGGCAAGGCGCTGGCCGACGGCGTTCATCACACTGGGGCCGGCCGTGCCGGAAATGATCAGCGCGGCGATGCTACCTGGCCACTTTTCGGCATACCAGCGCGCATAAAAGCTGCCCATGCTGTGCCCGTACAGGATGATGGGCAGACCGTGAAAACGCTCATGCAGCAGGCTGTTCATTGTGTGCAGGTCGTTCAGCAGATGGAGGCGGCCGTTTGCTTCGCCGTAATGGCCGTGCTCCCCTGTCTGTGCAGTGTCGCCATGGCCGAGGTGGTCGTTGCCCGCCAGAGCGATACCGTGCGCGGCGTAAAATTCGGCCATTGGCGCATAGCGGCGGACATACTCACACATGCCGTGGCTGAGCTGGATAACGGCCCGCACGGGTACATCCGGGCAGGTATACAGCACGGCGGCGGAGGTGTGTTTCCCGTCAGAGGAAGGAAACGAAAGTGCTTCGCAGTGGAGATTGGGCATGGTTATTCTCCTTTGATCTTCTTCCAGTATTGGGCAAAAGCCTGCTCGTTTTTGTTGTCACCGGGCTCGTAGTAGCGGCGGTCCTTGATGGCATCGGGCAGGTATTGCTGGGCGGTCCAGTGGTTGGGGAAATCATGCGGGTAGAGGTAATGCTGGCCTTTGACCTTGGCATCGGCACCGTCGTAGTGCTTGTTTTGCAGCTGGCGCGGGATGGGCCCGGTGCGGCCTGCCTGCACATCGGCCATGGCGGCGTTGATGGCATCGTGGGCAGAGTTTGACTTGGGCGCGGTGGCGACCAACACGACAGCGTCCGCCAGCGGCAGGCGGGCTTCCGGCAGACCGACAGCGTTGGCAATGTCCACGGCGGCTTTGACGATGGGGATGATCTGCGGCCAGGCAAGGCCGACATCCTCACACGCGCAGACCATCAGGCGGCGGCAGGCGCTGGGCAGATCGCCAGCTTCCAGCAGGCGGGCCAGATAGTGCAGCGCAGCGTCCGGGTCGGAACCGCGCATCGATTTTTGATAGGCGGAGACAATATCATAGTGGTCGTCGCCGAGCTTGTCGTACCGCATGGCGGTGCGCACGGCCACCTGCTGCACCATCGAAAGGTCGATCGTGCGGGTGCCGTTTTCGACTGGTGCGGCGGTGACGGCAAATTCCAGGTTGCCCAGCGCCTTGCGCATGTCGCCGCCCGCACTCTGTGCCAGATAATCCAGCGCGTCATCGGGAATCAGAATCGGTGTCTGATCATCGGCCCCCAGGCGCGCGGCGGCATTTTGCAGGCCCTGGCGGATATCGGCGGCGGTCAGCGCCTTGAACTCAAACACCGTGCAGCGGGAAAGCAATGCATTGTAAACATAAAAATACGGGTTCTCGGTGGTGGAGGCGATCAGGGTGACGGTGCCCTGCTCAACGCATTCCAGCAGGCTTTGCTGCTGGCGTTTGTTGAAATACTGGATCTCGTCGAGATACAACAGAATGCCGCCGTCGGTGCCCAGGGTGCCGATATCGTTCAGCACCGATTTGATATCGCTGGTCGAGGCCGTAGTGCCGTTGAGCTTGTGCAGCTTCATGCCGCTGCCCGCAGCGATGATGCTGGCGACCGTGGTTTTGCCCACGCCCGACGGGCCGTAGAAAATCATGTTGGGGATGTGCCCGCTTTCGACCGTGCGGCGAAAGACTTGATTTTTGCCTAAAAGATGCTGCTGCCCGCAGACTTCATCCAAAGTGCGGGGGCGCAGGCGTTGTGCCAATGGCTCCATGATGGATTCCCTTTTTAATAAAAAATTCGGCGCACAAAAGTTGTGCGATGTTTACTTTTAGTATAGGTCATTTGGGCACCAAAAGCAAGCTTGCAGCGAGAAAATGCGCGGCGCGGGCGGTTACAATCCGGCAGCGGGTGCGGTAAGATAGAAGTAACAATTTTGAGACCAAGCGCAAATTGAAGGAAGCTACCCCTTACATCGAGAAAAAATACGATAAAATTTACGCAAGCTGTGAAAAAGGCCGCGGACTGTTGTGGATTTTCCTGCGAGGGCAGGCTATAGACGAGCTGCCTTTTTACGTGCGCAGAACCTGCCCAGACAAACATTTATAAGTTTGTGTACCAAAACATCCGCCGTCTGCGCTTGATTAAAAGGGCGTATCGTGGTAAAATCAAAAGAAGAAAATGAAACGGAGCGAATCCTGTGACTAAAAAAGAACTCGCACGGATCTGTATCGAACGACTGAAAAAGGAATACCCGCGCTCAGAATGCACGCTGGATTACGGCCACGCCTGGCAATTGCTGGTGTCGGTACGGCTGGCGGCGCAGTGCACCGATGCCCGGGTGAATGTGGTGGTACAGGATCTGTTTGCCAAGTACCCCAATGTGGAAGCGCTGGCGGCGGCTGAACCGGAAGAAATCGAGGCCATCGTAAAGCCCTGCGGGCTGGGGCGCAGCAAGGCACGGGATATTTCTGCCTGCATGCGTAAACTGCGGGATGAGTACGGCGGCAAAGTCCCCGATGACTTTAACGCGTTGCTGGCCTTGCCCGGTGTGGGGCGCAAAAGCGCCAACCTGATTATGGGGGACGTTTTCGGCAAACCGGCCATTGTGACCGACACCCACTGTATCCGGCTGTGCAACCGCATCGGTCTTGTGGATGGCATCAAGGAACCGGCCAAGGTCGAAAAAGAATTGTGGAAGATCATCCCGCCGGAGGAAGGCAGCGACTTCTGCCACCGGCTGGTTGACCATGGCCGCGCAGTGTGTACGGCGCGCACGACCCCCTACTGTGATAAATGCTGCCTAGCAGACGTATGCCGGGCCCGAAAGGAATTTGAGCGATGAATAAACAGACCGAAAACCGGCTGGGCGGTGAACTGCGCAGCCAGCATACGGCTGCCCGCCTGCTGGAAGAACTGGAGACCGGCCGCTACAGCGGTGCTGCCCAGTTGCCCAGTGAATTGGAGCTGGCTTCCGATCTGGGGGTAAGCCGCACGGTAGTACGTGATGCCTTGAGCGAATTGGAGCGTGACGGCTATTTGGAGCGTGTGCGCGGCATCGGCACCCTGGTAAACCGGGATGTGGTGCGGCTGAAAAACCGCATGGACCAGAAACTGGAATTTTATAAAATGATCCGCGCCATCGGCAAAGAACCGCGCAGCGATAATGTGAGCGTGACGCGGGAGATTGCCTCGCCCGCGCTGGTCGAAAAGCTGCAACTGCCGGCGGATGTACCACAGACGCTTGTGTTTGTGCGCCGCCGTGTGCTGGCAGATGATACGCCGGTACTGTTCTCGACCGATATTTTGCCGCTGGCGTTGTTTGACAACAAGCGGTTGGAAGGCATTGATTTCAGCCAGCCTATTTTTGATATTGCTGCCCGCCACTGCCATACCGAAGTGACCGAAACAGTAGCCCATTTTCATGCGGTGTCTGGCCCGGCAGGCATTCGCCGCCAGCTGGCCCTGCGCCCTGAACAGGCGCTTTTGCAGCTGGAAGAGATCTGCTACTCCCGTCTGTGCAAGCCGGTGCTGTGCTGCCAGACCTATTACACCGATTTCTTTGACTTTGCGATGGTGCGCAAGCTGCTATAAGGCTGTTTTAGCAGGAAACTGCTTGAACATAAATAGAGTTTAGACCGTTGAATAAAGGGGAATGTGTATGAGACATTTGATCGACCCGGCGGACTTTACGCTGGAAGAAACGCTCAGTCTGATGGATCTTGCCGA
>JABLTO010068859.1_pt1 | contig 12306 bp, 7 predicted proteins | sample 7160091 | NCBI WGS metagenome assembly JABLTO01 (sample SAMN14651225, study PRJNA627086) | human gut metagenome | isolation source: feces | host: Homo sapiens
ACATGTCCCGGCTCGATGACAACCTGCAGGAAGCGAACTGATCATCGTCCCATGGACGGGCACGACCCTAAGTGCGCAAACCTTCGGGCACTACCCGTCCGGTCTCCAAGAAAACGTCCGCAGCCCCCTACCGCGGCATGGACAATCCATGCTCGAATCCTGACCAGGGGGGCAGTGGCCTTGAAAGTTACAAATGTTCAGTTTACATGAGAAAGATGCTTAAAATAAGTGCCCGAGGAGGGGATACCTCTGGGCACTTATATAACTTTTAAAACATTGATTGTATGTAGCTGATGGTCTTTTTTTCGAGTCTGTATAAAGCAATTGACAATGTCATGATTATCATAAAATCTACAAAAAATAGTAGATAACCGTCAAAGCGTGACAAGGCAGTACAGTTAATAATTGTGAATACCTGTGAAATCAAAACATGGTGGACTAAGAAAATAGGATACGAATATTTTGATACAGAATTTACTGGTATCCGAATAGGTTGTACATCAAGCCATTTTGCAGTATAGACTATAACTGCAAATGCACAAATTCCTACAATGGTCACGGCAAAGGATCCGCTAAACAGTGGATGAATTTCTTGTACAACAAGGAATAGTAAAGCTGCTGCGGCTGCATAGGTTGGTATTTTTCTGATGTACTGAATGAAATACATGCCAAACAGTAATTCAGGCAACCTCATTGTAAGCAATAAATCGGATGGTAGTCCAAGGGGCATTGGATGAAAATAAAGCGTCAAGGCATACAATGCAATAGCGACAGATCCAGTGATGAGGGGATGTTTTTTTACTCCGTACCTCAATAATGGAAATACCACATAGAAAATGAGGATGAATCCCAAGAACCATTCGCCAAGTGTATAGAACGTTGGAAGTGAAGTATTGGCCACCAACCCGTCAATGCCGAGCACGGAGAAAATTAACGTCCATTTTGGAGCGTTCGCGAATACATGTCCACCGTTACGCAAAAAAAGATAGGCATTAGCGATAATGAAAGCAATCCAAAACATTGGATAGATTCCAATAAAACGCTTGTAGTAAAAATGCCTGTAGTTTAATTTTTCGGACTCGCCGTATGTATACATCAAGGCGGCGCCGGAAATAATCAGGAACAGGGAAACGCCTAAGCCACCGATATAGATACCAAATGGTTCGTAAGCGAATACAGGGTGCCCGATCATGTATGGGTTATTGAAATGCGTGATAACGATGAGAATCGCGGCAATTGCACGGACTAGATCTAGATAAAAAAGTCGTGGACGTTTACCTTTTTGCTTCGTCGTATCGGGCATAGTAGGTTTAGTAAAAGGAACGTTGTCTGTCATGCACGATCCTTCTTCAAATGGGCGTTACTGTTCCCATACCGCTCTTTATACGTCTTCGGATGACGGATATGACGGTACAGCTTCATAACCCTAGCGCCTAAATGATATGCAAACGGAGTGCCCACCAGTGTTCGCTTGAACCACAGCAAAATAGCGGCTCGCAATGTGAATCCACGCGCAACATTCAGACAGGTTCCCCGCAGTGTAGTGTCGAGATAAGGTGCCGTACTACCCGCAAGTGTCTGTACATCAAATGACAGGTTGGTAAGCTCAATGCGAGCGAAATGATCGGAATATACGAAACCTGTGTAATATCCATTGGCTTGAGGCAGGTATCCGTAAGCTCGTTCGATGAAATGCAACATGGATCCATCGATTTTGTTTGGTTCAGGCGGGAAATCCTCGTATTTCCAATCAATATCGAACAGTTGGTGCAATGCTTTTGGACGGAACCAGAACATAGTGCCCAAAGGTGCGATTGGTTCCTTGTATGGATTCAAAGGTACTTTAACGCCTAAAGTCTCTTCAAGCATTTTTTTGGTGCCTTCGAAATTCGGACCCCATAGGCTTGCGAAATTACCGAAATAGTCGGCGTGATTCGGCGATGTTGGTGCAAGTAAACCGGCATGCGGATCCTGCTCGAAGTGATTGATAATATTGCTCACCAATGCCTTGCTGCCTAAGATATTCTCGAAACATTTGTAGGCAAAGCCATCTCCAATGCTGTATGGAGAAAGCTGTGTCACTTTCTTATCGTGAGCGAAGCACACATAGTCATATTTCAGGCAATCTTTACCGGCGCCGATTAGCAATGCGCTTACATCTCGTCCACGGTTCTGGATGACACGAACATCGACGTTATAAGGCAGTCCTTTACAACGTTCCCGTACCAGCTTTGCGTTTTCTTCGGACCCGACGGTGAAGATGAAGTCACAGCCTTCCGGTATGGATTTTGCATATTCCAGCGTTTTATCGAGCAAATCCATGTAGTACAAATGCATAATCAGCGCTATACGCTTACCTTCAGGAATCGGCGTAGTGATATTTGACGGCATCACGAAATCGAGATGCAGGTTTTTGACGAGATCCGCGAGATTCATCGTGCGTAATGCGTTTTGCCAGATTAGATTGACATCGTAATCGGTGTGGTCTCGCAGATATTCGAATAAATCCAAAGCTGCGTTGCCGGCTGATTGGTTTAACGTATCCATGTAATCATGGAAGAACGATCGCCTCTTGAAGATGGGACAGCGCTTTTCCTTGATAAGAGTTTTGGCCGCAAAAGTAATCGGACCATAAGTGAATCCTTCTAAATCATCGGTATTGACATAAACGTCCCACTTGAATCCCAAATCAGCGAAGCGCTTAGTGAATAACGATTCATGCATTCCAACGGAATCATAATAGCTGTTAATCTGCGGCATATTGTTCCAGTAATCCTGGAACTCTTTACTCTGCACAAGGCTTCTTCGATAAGCGTGGAAATGAGATTGAATGTGCTCGGGAAGATATCCGAACGGGCTACGCCCGAATGGATCTTGTGGAACTTTATGGAATTTGGTGATGCCCCAGAAATCAAGATCGCGCTTATTCATTGTTTCGAACATCTCGGCGAACGGATAGACGGGTCCCATAATCGTTGCATTAAAAAGAACGATCTCGTCGAATTGCTCAAGTTTTTCCCATCCATAGGAATCAAGGGCGGTTTTATATGCCCAAACATCGAAACCTGTATTGGGACGAATGATGAGGTTGTCGGTATACCTGGACAAAATTGATTGCCCTGCCTCGTTGAGTTTTCCGTTGCAGACGATGGTCATTTCGGAGAAATGAGGTTTGAATCCATCTAGCAGGGTAGGGACATAGTCATCCACAACTCCATCGGAATCGTAGAAGAAGAAGATGCCGAGTCGGTTGATTGAAGATTGGGTGAGTAACATTCCAATAATCCTTATTTTCTATAAGACTCTCAAACATAGAAAGTATAGCGCTGATAGGTGATGTATGAGAATATTCTGGAGATGACTTCATACCCTCGATAGGATTTGGGGCTCCTGCTAATATATTCTTTTTATGGAGAATGTCTTAGAACGCTTTAGAAAACGATACCGTTATTCCATGGTTGTCTTTAAAGAGCTTGTGAAGACCGATTTTCAGCTTCGTTACCAAGGATCGGTTCTAGGAATGGCGTGGTCCGTTCTTAAACCGTTGATGTTGTTCGCGGTTATGTATGTAGTTTTTGTGAGGTTCCTAAAATTTACAGATGGAACACCTACATTCCCGATTTCATTGTTGTGCGGTACGTGTTTGTGGTCTTTTTTCACTGAAGCTACCAGCATGGGAATGCGTGGCATAGTAGATCGTGGCGATTTGCTTCGTAAAGTTCATTTTCCAAATTACATTATTGTTGCCTCTACTGCTATGGGCGCGTTGATTTCTTTGGGTATCAACCTTGTTGTGGTTATTTGCTTTGGTTTTTTTGCACATGCGCATTATACGTGGAGGGTTCTGTTGCTTCCTCTTAACATTATGCAATTTTATTTGTTGACGCTTGGAGTGACATTATTACTGGGAAGCTTGTATGTGTATTTTCGAGATGTAGCGCATATCTGGGATGTGATTACGCAGGCTTTATTCTATGCGACACCTATTATCTATCCGATTACTATGATTGCGCAAAGGGCTCCTGATTTTGCTTGGGCTTCGAAGTTTCTGTTACTTGTACCTAGTACTCAAGTAATTATGGATATCCGGCATAATCTTTTGTCTCCAGAATATATTCCAACAGTCTGGACGTATGTTGGCAATCCCTTGCTGTGTGCGTTGCCATATGTACTTTCAATTGTGATTTTTGTATTAGGAATTCAGGTGTTTCGTAGGTACAGCGCTAAATTTGCGGAGGTGCTGTAAACGGTGAGGGAAAATAAAAAGATGCAAGACTCCCCAGTAGTATTAAAAGTCAGTCATGTGGCTAAGTCATTTCGCTTGCCGACGGAGCAAGCGACTGGTTTGAAAATGGCTTTTCTGAATTGGACCAAGGGGATCAAAGGATATACAGAGCAGAAAGTTCTTCGTGATATTGATTTCGAGGTCCATCGCGGTGATTTCTTCGGTGTGGTAGGACGTAACGGTTCCGGTAAATCCACATTACTAAAGATTATTTCACAGATTTACGTTCCAGACCAAGGTAGTGTAGATGTCTATGGAAAGCTAGTTCCTTTCATTGAATTGGGTGTTGGTTTTAACCCGGAACTGACTGGTCGAGAGAATGTCTATCTTAATGGTGCTCTCCTGGGGTTCAGTCATTCGGAGATAGACGCCATGTATGACGATATTGTCGAATTTGCTGAGCTTGAAGAGTTCATGGATCAGAAACTGAAGAACTATTCTTCAGGTATGCAGGTTCGACTTGCTTTTTCCGTTGCAATCAAAGCGCAAGGTGACATTCTTGTTCTAGATGAAGTACTTGCAGTTGGAGACGAGGCGTTTCAACGTAAATGTGATGCATTTTTCAAGAAGGTCCAGGCAGACCCGAATAAAACTGTTATTCTCGTGACTCATAGCATGGATGCAGTAAAAAAGTATTGTAATAAAGCCATTCTCATCCGTGACGGAGAAATTGTCGTTAGTGGTGACAAAAACCAAGTTGCGGATCAATATACATTGGACAATCTCAAAGGCAATGAACCTTTGCCAGAGAAAAAGAAGCAAAATGGTGAATATGCGATAGGATTAAACGCCACTGTTCCAGAATTGAAAATAGTCCCGAAGTCTGATTTATCAACTGATGGAAAACATCCGTTCCAATTTGATGTGGTATACGAGTATAAGGATTCTGGGACGCATTATGTTGCTGTGAACTTGTTGGATCTGAAACGCGGAGGCATCGTCTATGATTCCGGTTCACGCACTCTTGTGCAGACAAGTAGTGGAAAACATCGATTTGCACTGGAGATGCCGATTGACATGCTTAATAGTGGGGTATACCGCCTGTATGCCAGTGTGCGTGTTGATGATGGCGACTCGGCAGACTCAGAAACCAAAATGGTTGCTTTTACGAATGAGGCTAATGGGTGCGTGTTTTCTATTAACAACCCAGATCATGAAGATTATGCACTGCTGAATGAGAAAGCGATGATAATAAGGAAGCGTAAATAAAAACAATACATATTTGTCTTTTAATTAATTGTATGTATGTTTGTGTTAATGATGGTCCAGTGACGTTACCCCTGGGCCATCATTAACACAAACAATTATTGATTATTCTGCTTGTTAATGAGGTGGTTGAAAATTCTCCGTCTACGTGTTTCATTTGGAAGCAAGGCATTGGTTATGCGGTAAGGTAATGTCGTCTGCTTATATTCTTCTATGATGGCTTGCTTGTTTTCGTCTATGATGGCTTGCTTATATGCCTCTTCTCGTGCAGAATTTTCTTGGTTTTTCTCAGCGATTCGACGATCGAGTTCGGAGAGCGCTTCATAAATATGTGCTGCTTGCTTCTGTAACTCTTTATTAGAGATAAAAACATCCTTGAAAGAAACGGAATCCATCATATGGGAGAAAGCGATTCTCCAGTAAATGACGGGATCGTTGTCTGCGGGATAGCTGTTCATGTTGCAAAACCACCAGACGCGTGATTCAAGGCAATTGCAAAGAATTTGACAGGCTGTTTCTTTATTCCAGGTTTGGGCGATGCTTTGGAATGCGAATTCGCATTCTTCAGGTGCCAGTCTTTCTTGGAAATCATCTTGAATAATTGAGACGGCACGTGTGCTCAGCCAATTGGTCGCCGTTTGAATTGCTGGAACATGCTGTGTGTTGCTAAATCGTTGAGCGGCGAGAACGACATCATGTACAGAACGTTGATCTTGCATGAATTTATCGATGGAATATCGTGCCCTTCCAGAGATGCCCCTTCCGATGTGATATTGAAGTCCACGTAGCTCGGTTATTGGATATAGCGTTCTTGCACGTGAACATAAAACGAGATATTCGTAAGCATCTTCAAGTTTGTTAAGACGTTCTGCTGGCATTTCCTTAAAACTGGATTTAACAATATCGGAGCGATACATGGTTGTATGAATGTTCCATGAAACCCATTGCTTGAAATCGAAGGAGAAAGATGCTTTTAAGATATCGTCTCCATGGAGCTCTCCGTCAGCACTGTTAAACATTGCTTCATAGTCGAATGCCCATTTCTTGTCTTGGTCGGTTCCTGGAATAACTGACAGACCATACCTGATCATATCTGCATCATGTTTTTTGGATACGAAATCAAGTAGCTCCAACAGATGAGGTTCAATTGCATCATCTGCATCAAGGAACAGCGTGTATGTACCAGTGGATGAGTCAACTGCTGTTTTCCTCGCGACATGGCGTCCTGAGTTATGCGTGAGTCGGATTAGACGGATTCGGGCGTCTTTGCTTTGCAGATTTTGAACTATCTCAGCAGTTTGATCAGTACTTCCGTCATCTACGACTATAACTTCGAAATCAGTGAAGGTTTGAGATATGACGCTTTCAAGGCAGTCTGAAATATAGTCTGCTACATTATATGCAGGTACCAGAATCGAAAAATGCGGCACTATTGTTGCCACCTTTCAAGGTGTGCATGTTTTTGCATGCTTTTTTGTATAGCCCTTATCGCCTTTTAAAGGTCTTTATTCCAGCAAAGTGATACGGATGAGCATTTGCTTTCCGTATGCACATGACTTTACTTCATGTCATGAATTTTGCGATCATATATTTTGTTTTCATAATGTCGAATTATAAACAAAATATAGCAATGGAGCCTTTGCAGTGGAGTCAGCTTAAGAATAAGCTGACTCGATAATGTCAAGTCATCCTGCAGATTTTGCCAATCTGCATCGGTAACTTCATTACTGGAGTTACGTAGCACTTTTTCTTCGTCTTTGACACTCGCCACTAGACCGAAATAGTTACGGCAAGGGACGATGCCCTGATCAAGAGTGGCTTGGAAATTTTTTGCGGCGGCGGTTACATTATCATGCCAGAAATTTGGTGTGCGTTTAGAGTGAGTTACGGAATCTGGTTCTTGCAGCCAGTAGTAGAGCACGGAATCTATGTCGGTCACCAGCTTCATTCTGGAGTAAAGAGGGGCCGCCATGCGAATATCTTGGGCATAATGTCCCAGATCGAAACGGAGCCCGTCCCACAATTCGCGTTTGTACAGACGACACCAGTTTGCCTCGTTGAAATAGAGAGCTTCAGAGTTCTTGCCAAGCAGATTTCCCAAAATACGTAGACTCTTGCAGAACACGGTTTGATATGCGTGCAGAGGATTTTTAAAGGAAGTTGTTTTGTCCGGCGCAGCAGATCCTTGGGCGGCGCGTGCTTTGATTTCTGCTAGTTGGGAGACGCCGAATTGCTGCCATCTTCCCTTGCTCATATCAGCTCCGGTATTTAGAATTGCGTGCAGCAACAATTCAATATTTCGGCTGTCCAGGATGTCATCGTTGTCGGCGAATGCAATATATTCACCGTGAGCTGCATCCAATCCGGTGTTTTGGGCTTTGGCGATGCCCCCGTTCTTCTGGTGAATAACAATAACGCGAGAATCTTTCTCCGCATAGTCGTCGCAAATACGTGGAGAGGTGTCTTTTGATCCATCGTCCACGAGAATTATTTCAAGATTGGTATAAGACTGATTCAAAATCGATTCCACACAATATGGCAGGTATCGTTCCGAATTGTATACGGGGACGATTATTGAAACCAAAGGTCTTGAAGTAGCCATGTCCTGTCCTTGTTTCCTTGATGTAATGTGGCATCGAAAGATTGTACGTCTCTTGACAATAGAGTTTACTTTATTTTGGTGAAGTTCGTATCGGCTAGGTACCCTTTGCCTGCGGTCATATCATATTGAACGAGCCTGTAATCGAGCAACAATTGTTTTGTCTCTTTCGATAAGGCTTTCTTGGAGATTTGATTACCTACTTGGTCGAGATTTGTTTCATCTCCAGAGCTGACTCCGCCTGTGGCGAATGCTACTCGGCTCGAAGCCGGAAGATTGTTGTGCAACATGGTTAGCAAAGCGAGATAGGGGGATACTTTAGCGTTCATATGAGAAGCGGCAAGCGCCATAAAGTAATTTGGGGATATATAAGCAGCATCTGTATCTGCGAGTTTTGTTCCGTTTGATGGAGAAGCGCTGTTAGACCATATGAAATAATCGGTTTCATGCAGGACGGATGAATTCTTAGGGTCTTGTTCGGCTGTTGAGTAAATGCTAGGAAGATGATCTCCGTAGAAAATAACAGTGACTGGTTTGTCGATCAAGTTTAGCTGGTTTAGAAAAGATGCTGTAGCCTGATCGGTGAGGCTGAGCCCTTTGACATATGTCTCGAGATTTTGGTGCTCTTCTGTTGAAATATCGACTGATGAATCCGCCTCGGTAAATTCATTATCTGGGTACCAACCGGTGTAGGGCATATGGTTTTGCATAGTTGATAATTGCAGGAATTGTGGATGCGTCTCGTTATTCACAAGGTCCAACACGTTTTGATAAGCCGCTTCATCGGTAACGTACGGATTGTAATCAGAGGTTTGCTTGTGCGTGATTTTTGGCTTGCTATCAAGTGTGCGTAGGTGAGCAAATCCGAATTTACGATAGTCGGTATTCCGCAAGTACATGTTTTGGTAATACGGATGCACTGCGTCCGAACCGGACGTGCCATAGCGGGTGTTCCAGATTTGGTTGAAAGCATAAGGGGCTTTTTGATTCGGCACAAGCTGTTGGAATGGGATTATGAGAGAATCGTCAAAATTAGTGAGGTTCAGGCCGGTAAGTGCCTGATATTCCATATTAGCGGTTCCTCCGCCGTATCCGGAAGAAAGCATGAGTCCAGAAGTGGTATTTTCTTCAATCTGGTGAATGTTTGGAATGGGATCTGTTGAGAAGCTAATGTTCGGTACTCGTGTTGGGTCGGAGAACGTTTCGGACAGAATCATAATAACGGTGCTGTCCGTGATGTTGTATTTCCGGTTAGCATTGATGGAATGGGCCATCGAATCATATTTTTGGGCTATTTTATCCATCGTTTTGCGATTATAGTTTTCCGGTTTATCCATTACTTTTGTTTTGGTGAGACTTAGAAAAGTGGTGGCAGGACCATTGGTTTTGGCATCGAGAGTTGCGTCAAATAACGAAGGCGTGTATCCGAGATTGCCGGCAAAAGAGTAAGCCCAAGAACCTGGGATGCTGAGATTAAATGAATAAGAACAAACGATACCGATACAGGTTATAGCTGCGAAAATGCGTGTCAACGAGCCAATGAGGATTCCTGGATTTGAGAATGGATGTCTCCATGAACAAGGAATGAATTGTCTTCTACCGTCAATGATAAAGAAAAGTGCGCAGAGGCAAGCGAGCCATATAACAACACTGATTGAGGAATTTACGAATTGTTGATTTTCTTTTGGAATGAAGGAAAGGAGTTTATCTGAGTTTCCGCCTGCGACAAAAGTCAGATCGGCAGGAATGATTGGCTCGTTTCGTAATTGCATTTTTATATGGTTGGCTACACCGTAGGCGGTGAATAAGACTCCGAAAAGAGCAGTGGCAATCCAGAAACGATTCGTGATGAAGATGAAAGCAAGATAGATGATGGTGAGAGCAAATAGGTTGAATAAGAAGTTATATCTATTCTCAAGCCACATTTGACAGATGAATTGGGTTGTTTTCCCGGATACGCTTTGGAGGATTTTTGTAGTTTCATCAATCTTTGTGCCTTTGGCGTATTTTGGCTCGGAATACATGCCCCACTGGAGGAAAATGACTTCTGCCGAAGTGAGCAGGAAGAACACGATGGTGTAGAAGGCATATGAGAACTTCATGCGCTTCTTCCACAGGGCATGCACTCTCTGGAAGAACTTGATGATGGGTTGGACTGCCTTGAGGCTGGTGAACGTGTGCCAGGCGTTGCGCACTTTGGTGGCAGTGTTATGGACGACGTGCGCGGCGGATTTTACCGCCTTGGCAGTGGCGCGGGCAGCATGTGACAAACCGCGTCCTGCGGTTGCCAAAGCTGCGCCGGTCGCTTTGACCGTGTGTGTTACGGTCTGCAGCGCACGTTTGCCATCAGACGGTGCGGAATCGACGGAAGTGGAATCGCCCTGTGCTTTTGTAATCGCAAAAATGTTTGCGGAAACGTGCGAAGATGAAACCGGAACGGCCGGTGTGTAGATGCTTTTGCGGACGGGAGTTGCGCAAAGCGAAGCCTTGTGCGTGTACAGTGCCGCACGACGACGTGTCTTGAAATCGGCGGGGGAGAGCGTTCCGTGGTCTTCGATCAGCGGCCGATATGCGCCTGCAACGAACGGTTGTTTAGGGCGCTTGACATATGAAGGCGCAGAGCCATGAACAGTGGATCGTACGTGTTGCATCGTCGCTTTCCTTTGAAGGCAAAACCCTAAAAACGGGGGATTACGGGCAGGTGAAACCGACATTCATACTAGCTTCTCCGTATGGACGAGTGAGTGTCTTGAAGGTAGCTGTGAGATGTCTGGAAGGTAAACGCGATTTAGCGCTATTGTGCGTTTGATTATGCGATTCGGATTGTGTCATCGTTTGCGAGGGTTGTAGCGTGTACTTAATGGGGTTGTTGACAGCGCTGTAAATTATCATTGCCATAACGGAAGAGATCTCCAGTTTTCAGGAAATCCCATGTTGTTAATGGGTATTTGAGGATATTTATCCATGAGGGCAAGAAAATTGTCCTGCCAAGAAGTTCCGTCAATCTGCTTTATTAAATAATTTTCCATAGTGAGAAAAGCTGCGGGGCCGGAGCTGTGACGGAATGTATCCCATTCGTTGCCCCACCATTCGCTGATATGGCCTGATTTTTGTTCCGCCCTTATAACCCTTATAATGGGGCGGCTTGCGCCGCTTGGTTTGCATAATACTCGGTTTCGGTCCGTTCCGGTGTCCTGTAGCCCAAGGACCGGTGCAGACGCTTCGAGTTCCACCACGAGACCCACCGGAACGTCGCCAATTCCAGGTCCCTCAAATCCCGGAAGGGCTTGCGTCGCCAGACGAGCTCGGTCTTGTACGCGCCGTCGGCGCTCCCGGCCATGGCGTTGTCGTACGAGTCGCCGACCGTGCCGGTCGAGGGAAGCATGCCGAATTCCCCGACCCTGGTGGTGCACACGAGGCCGATGTACCGCGCGCCATGGTCGGAATGGTGCACGAGACCGTCCGTGCCGCCATGCGAGGCGGCCCATGATATCGCCTGTTCCAGCGCCTGCAGCGGCAGCTCCCTGGTGTCCATGGTGGTGTCGCACGCCCATCCGACGATCCTGCGGGCGAACACGTCGGTGACGAACGCCGTGTGGCCGAACGAGCCGTTGGCCATGCGCACGTAGGTGATGTCGGCCACGTGCGGCCGGTTCGGCGCCTCCGCCTCGAACCCGCGTTCCACGAGGTCGGGCCTGCCGCCCGCGCCCTTCGCCGGTTTGGTGGTGACGGGCGTCCTGCCGCGGCGCACGCCGCGGATTCCCGATTCCCGCATGACGTTCATCACCTGGTCGCGGCCGATCTCGGCCGGATCTCGGCCCCGCGCCAACAACTGGGCGTGCGTCTTGCGGTACCCGTACACGGCCATGAAGAAATCGGCATGGATCTCGAGGATGCCGCGGGCCAGCGCCTCGTGCCTGGCGGCCATGCGGCTGACGGGCCTGGATCTGAACATGCGGTAGCCGCGCGGCGTGATGAACCCGCGGTCCAGCGAAGCGGCCAGCACCCTGCGGATCGGCCCGACCCTGAAACGGTCCTTGAATTCGTCGATGTAAGCGACCATCAACGCCGTGTCGGGTCGAGCCGTGCCGCGAAAAAAGCCGACGCCGTCGTCAATATCTCGTTCGCCCGCCTCAATCGCGCGACCTCGGCCCGCAAACTCCTCAACTCCGCCATCGCGTCTTCGGCCGACTGCTTGGTCTCCGCCGCGACCGTG
>JABLTO010102451.1_pt1 | contig 12300 bp, 10 predicted proteins | sample 7160091 | NCBI WGS metagenome assembly JABLTO01 (sample SAMN14651225, study PRJNA627086) | human gut metagenome | isolation source: feces | host: Homo sapiens
CGCTGCGTAAGGAATTCCACGACCTGTGCAAACAGTTCCTGTTGAATACCGTTTTTCAGAAGAATATTCCGAAATCTGCCCAGCGTATCTCCATCCGGCACCTGATTACTGGACTCTACCCCGCAGAAATCTGAAAAAGCCCGGCTGTCGATTACTTCAGTTACCGTTGCCATATCCGACATGTTGTACAGATTCTGCACCAGATAGATCCGAAGCATCCGTTCCAGATCGTAGGGCTTATTTCCGCGCTCTCCTTTGTAATGGCACGGTCGGATCAGGCTGATCCATTCTCCCCATGGTACGATTCGGTCGATCTCTGCTAAAAATTCTCGTTTCTTTGTCCGCACCTGTGTCAGCTCATCGCTCAGGGCCGACAGACTCATTTGTTTGTTCATGGCTCTATTATAGCACGTTTGCCACGGGTTTGCATTATGCGGTAGTGCCCTAACTGATTTCCAGTAGAATCGCCTGCTTTATATAAAATAACATCATCTTGCAATGTTACAACATTAGCCATCGGAAATATTACCTATCTTTTCGAGAGCCTCTTCCAAAGTCATTAACTCTGTCATATTCACCTGCACTGTGAATCGGATACCAGGATAGCCAATGCTCTCCGTTCTTGAAAAATTGTTATTTCCAGCAAACTCAGTAGAAAAAGAAAGAAATAAATCTAAGTCTTCAAGTTTTTCTTTCAACTGCTGTTCATCCATATTGTCGGTTTTTACAACAAGGAAAATCGGATATAAAGTATAAAATCCATTTTTCCAGCGATCTCTGTCATATACAGCATCAGCTGAATCGGTCAGAATACCGATAACTGTATCATTTGGGGTTATAGATGCTTCAACATTGCATATGGCCCAAGGCATTTGTTTGAGCATCGTGATACTTATGCCGAAGAGCGAGTACTGCTCTGGAGCAGTGTGGAAGGCATTAAGATAAGTATCATTGGAGCAAAGCAGCACATTGTCCGAATTGGTAAGATAGGCTGTTTTTTCATCCGCATCTTCAAAATGTTCTTCAAAGAAGGAATCTGCACGGAACTGAACTGCATTTTCGTCAAACCGCACCTCATGCTGCGCGCTACCGTTTGCGACACATATTTCGCTGGTGCCTAACTCGCAATAGTTTACATCAATTTCGCACTGAATACTCAATGAATTAACAAAAGTATGAATATCTTCCTCATCTTGCCCGATGCCTTTGATGAGAAGTTCAAGGATCCATTCAGTTTCTCCATTTTCTAATGAATGACTCCAATAGCTTGTCGAACTATAAGGAGAGGACAGCGACCAGTTTGGAAAGAGCTTTTCCCAGTATTCTTCCCAATCATCGTAAGCGTCATCAATTGTTGTAGGAGAGCAGTTGAGAGGAAGCGCGTTGGAAGAAGGTAGAAGTTCAGGACGATAATGGATGTCTTGGAGGCAGATACTGCTAACCTTTACATTGGTTATATTGATTGCCTGACAATACTGCTGCGGATGATTCCATTCACCATTTTGGGGAGTCAATATATGAATTCTTAACCATAGCTTGATCCATTTGTCTTCATCATTCCACTGATTATTTTTGATATCGGATCGTTCTAATTCGGTATTTGTTTGATATCCGATACCAAAGTTAGTGTTATAAGAATAATCATAAGATAGGAGTTCGGCTTGAGGTAAACCGTTTTCCGAACGTGAGGATGCAAAGAAAGTTAAGAATAATGACGCTATCATACATGCTGAAATGATACGAAATTTCATTTTTAATCACCTCCTCAAAGATCGATTACATTTTGAATATTTGGCATGTTGTGATTCATTAGAATCACATCAATCCCAAATTTATTGTCAGCATTGACCTCTTTGTTTTTCTGCACATTACTGTTGCCACTCCCGCTTTCGGCTCCCATTCCTGAATATGTGGATGCAGAATCAAGCAAAACAACATGAACCTGATTTACATCTGGATTGTAATTTTTATTAGGGCAATACCGCACAAATGAGTTGGTGCGGAGGCGAATGAATTTTTCATCAGATGCAATGGCAGATTTTGAAGGTTTACTGGAGGTAAATCGAAAAATCTGCAAGCAGCAGATGGCGGAAAAGGCATCGCCTACGCTGCCAACGAATTGTGTGGTATTGCCTTAAATATCCTTGTCAGCTTACGTGGGTTAGCCGTCCAGCCGGGGCTGAGTGCTTGCGCCGTCCGCAGGGATGGGGGAGACGGAGCTCTGCTGCATCAGGCGGTTGAATTCCTCGCCGGTCAGCACTTCCTTTTCGTAAAGCTCCTTCGCCAAATAGTCCAGCTGACTGCGGTGTGCTTGCAGCAGCGCAAGGGCGCGTTCATACTGCGCCTTGACCAGAGCAATCACTTTGCGGTCTACTTCTTCAGCAAGTGCGTTGGAGCAGCTGAGCGAGGTATCGCCGCCGAGATAAACATTCTGTACTGTTTCCAGCGCCACCATGCCAATATCATCGCTCATGCCGAAGCGACCGATCATAGCCCGGGCCAGCTTAGTAGCCTGTTCAATGTCATTGGAAGCGCCGGAGGTTGCAGAGTTAAAGGCCAGCATTTCCGCCGCACGACCGCCGGTGAGCGTGCAGATTTTATTCTCCAGCTCCTCCTTGGTCATCAGCATATGCTCATCATCATCCACCTGCATGGTGTAGCCCAGCGCACCGGAGGTACGGGGAACGATCGTGATCTTCGTGACGGGGGCGGAGGCCTTTTGCAGCGTAGCAACCATGGCATGGCCTACCTCATGGTAGCTGACGATGGCCTTTTCCTTTTCATTCAGTACCTTATTCTTGCGCTTGAAGCCCGCCATGACCGTTTCAATGCTTTCCTCCAAGTCCTCCTGCGTCACGCGGTCGCGGCCCATGCGCACGGCACGAAGCGCGGCTTCGTTTACCAAATTTGCCAGATCAGCACCGGAAGCGCCGGAGGCAGCGCGGGCAATGGCACGGAAATCCACATGATCTGCCAGCTTGACCTTCTTGGCATGTACCTTCAGGATGGCTTCACGGCCTGTCAAATCTGGCAATTCTACAGGAATTCGGCGGTCAAAACGGCCGGGTCGCAGCAGCGCGGGGTCAAGGCTGTCTGGGCGGTTGCACGCGCCCAGAATAACAACGCCCTTGGAGGCATCGAAGCCGTCCATTTCCGTCAGCAGCTGATTCAGCGTCTGTTCCCGTTCATCGTTGCCGGTAACACCCTGCGCGTCGCGCTTTTTACCAACGGTGTCGATTTCATCAATGAATACGATGCAGGGAGCCTTCTCGGCAGCCTGCTTGAACAGATCGCGTACCTTGGCCGCACCCATGCCCACGAACATCTCCACGAACTCACAGCCGGAAATGGAGAAGAAGGGCACATTCGCTTCACCGGCGACAGCCTTGGCCAGCAGGGTTTTACCGGTACCTGGCGGGCCGACCAGCAGCGCGCCCTTAGGCATACTCGCACCGATCTGCTGATATTTGCCGGGATTATCCAGGAAGTCTACAATCTCCTGCAAGGCCTCTTTGGCCTCGTCCTCACCGGCAACATCGGCAAACTTCACGCCGCCGTCCGCTTTTACATAGACCTTGGCATTGCTCTTGCCAAAGGACATGAAGTTGCCGCCCATGCCATTCTTGCGCATCCGACGCATCAGCAGCGTGCCCAGCCCCCAGAACAGGAGTAGCGGGAACACAAGATTGACCAGCAGCAGCGTCCAAATGGAGGTTCCCTGCGGCTGCACCTGAGAGAAGGTTGCACCCGCCTGATAGAGCCGATCCACCAGATCCGGGTCGTTCATGGCCACAGTATAATAGATGTGGCTGCTGCTGCCCGAAGAAACGATCCAGTCCGGAAGACGAGCAGAGCTGTCTGAGCCGCGGCGGGTGTAGTAGATGACATCCTGATTGACTTGAACGGTATCTACGTTTTTAGCGTTCAGGTCTTCCAAGAACTGATTGTACGTTACCTCGGTCTGCTGTGCCTTGGGGTTGAAGAACTGGTTATAGACCAGCATGTTCAGCAGCATGACCGCGACCATGGCAATTAGACAGCCAATAATGATCTTCCTTCGCTTTTGTTCATCCATGTTGTTTGGATTCACCTTCCTTTTGTGGGGATTGCGGTGGAACCGCTGTGCTTTCAGAGACGTTTTGGTACATTTGCAGCAACAGACGGTACAGCAGACGATGCTCGTCTTCCGTCATGCCTTTGCAAAGCTGAAGCTCCATGTGCTTGCGGTGCTTACTGGCTCCCTGCAGAACAGTCCGCCCCGCGTCGGTCAGACAGATTTCCTTCCGCCGCCGATCGTACTCATCCGTTAGGGTGGCTATCAGGCCCTTGGCCTCCAGCCGTTGCAACAGCCCAACTACTGTAGGGTGTGAAACGTCAAGTTCAGTCTCGAGCGCTTTTTGATAGCAGGTATTGTTCGGCTGGTGGGCCAGAAAAACCAGCACACGCATTTGACTGAATGTGACTGGTTTGAAGCTTTGATCGGCATTGCGTGCAAGGGCAATGTTGATCTGCTTCAGCAGGAAGCCCACGTCCATGTTGTCCCTGCTCATGGCATCATCTCCCATGGGTATTGTGTAGCACGCTACAATTATAGCGGCGAATGGTTGCGATGTCAACGACCTTCCGGCGAATTTCGCAATTCGTTCACATTTGTGGGAAGGTATCTGCGACAACTTATCAGAAAAAGGTGAACTGAATATGAAACTTTTGTTATAGAAAAAGCAGACGTGCAATGACAGGACAGCGCGTCTGCAAAATGGTGCGGGATAAAATCAGTTGGAAGCAACCACCGTGATGGTCATAGCAGCCGAAAGGTCGCTGCCATCTAGCGTTTGCGCATAGATGGTAGCCTCGCCGGGGGCAACGGCGGTGATGAGCCCGGCCGTGCTGACGGATACAACATCCGGTGCGGAGGATTCCCACCGAACCCGGCGATTCGTGGCAGTCAGCGGCTGACAATCCACCAGCGGAATGAAGATGTCGCCCACGCGCATGGTCTCGATGGTTTTCACAAAAGCGATCCCTGTAATCAACTGCTCAATATGCACGTCGCATTGGGCATGACGATTCCCAAGCGCCGCCGTCAGCGTGACAAGCCCCGGGGCCAGCGCACGGAAGCCGTCAGCCTCTTGCGTCAGAAGAGAAGAATCGCTGACAGCCCAGTAAATCTCGGCTTGATCGAAGTTCGGCGGGGTATAGACCTCACCAACGGATAACTCAACGGAGTAGGGGAGCACCAGCTCGACTTCCTGCATTACGGTAATAGAGAAGCTGATGGATACGCCGGAACCGTCCTGCGCGGCGGCAGTAACCTCAACATGACCGGGAGCAAGCGCGGTGAGAATTCCTGCATTATCTATAGAGACGATGCCTTCAGGTTCGCATTGCCAGTTAAGGACAGGATAGGCTGCATTGCTGGGACTGACCTGCGGCATTAACATCCATGTGTCTCCACACCAAAGTATATCTGTTGGTGCATTCACAGCAATAGCGGTTACAGCAGCACCCACATAGACGGTACATTTCGCGGAAAGCTGAGAAAGTGCTTCGCTTGTCAGCGTGATTTCAGCGGTTCCAGCTCCGCACGCTGTTACAATGCCTTGCTCATCTACAATGGCAACTTGAGGATCGGAGGACTGCCAGCGTGCATCCGGCAGAGCCGTTTGATTAGCCAATAATGCTTGCGACGCACCGACAGGCAGTTGGAGAATTTCGGGCAGCTCAATGTGTTCCGGCGCTGCAACAATGGTAATGGTTTTGTAGGTGGTTTTATTCTGCCCGGAGGCAGGCTTCGCTGTAATGCGTACACGTCCGGGAGCCAAGGCTGTTACAACGCCTGTACGCGCATCCACCGAGGCAAGTTTGGGGTTGGAGGAGATGAAATGCGCGGAAATGGCGTTGCCGTTGCCATCGTTTGCAGTTAGAGTCATTGTCTGGCCTACCATCAATTCAGAAGGCGCTTCATCCAGCCGAATTTTGCTGATTTTCCCATAAACATACAGCGGATAGGTACGCTGAAGGCCTCCTGCGGTAACGGTCAGCGTTGTAGTGCCTACTGCGCGGGCACGGACGCGACCGCGGCTCGTAACGGTTGCAATGCTTTCATCAGTAATGGAGAAGCTGATGCCTGAACGCTCTGCATTCTGAGGGAGCAGCGCGATGGTATAGGTCGCGGAGGTGTCCTTGAGCATATCAAGCTGTTCCAGCGGTGAACCGTTCAGATAGATATTATTGTAAAGCAACAATTCCTCAGCGGGCTGGTATACGCTCACATATAGGTAGACACGCGTCTTCTTCCCAGAGGGAAGAGGCCACCATGCGCTGATGACCTCGGAGCCGGGCTGAAGGGCGGTAGCGGTACCATCGTCGTGCAATGCTACAATTCCCTTTTTGAGCGTATAGGTAACATCACCCTCGCTATTTTCAGGTGACCGCTCCGGAACATAAGAGAAGCTGTCGCCTACAGCCACACGAATGCGGTTATTCGTGTAGGTCAGCTTCCGAATGGGCTCTGCCGCTGCACAAGCGGCAAAAGCCACAAACAGAATGACAGCAGAGAGAAAGAGAAGCGCACGCTTGATATGGATTCCCTCCTATTCAAATGAGGCTGTCAGTCCTTCAGACTGCCGAGAATGCGAATGATACACCCTAGCGACTTGTTCAGTTCCTTCAGTTCGCCACGGGTGAATTCGCCGGACCAATCGTCCACCTGCGAAACAAGCGATTGACGGATTGCAATCAGCTTTTCTTGTCCGGCAGGGCAGATATGGATATTGACCACGCGGCGGTCGATTTCATCGCGGTTGCGTTCTGCAAGACCTTCGTCAATCAAGCGGTCAACCAGCGGCGTGATGTTCGGCTTGGCAATGCCCAGACGGCGGGAAATTTCGCTGACAGAAAGCGAACCGTTGTCATTGAGCAGCGCAAGCACCTGCACATGGGAGAGCGGAATATGATACTCCCGCTGAATGGCGTCTAAATGCAGTACGCGCTTGCGGAAGATGGGCAGCGCATCGAAAAGGTTCTGGGCAATGCTGTCAACCAGGACAGCATCGGTCATGGATTTCTTCGGCATGTAAAAACCCCCACTATGTTTGGCTAATTGGGACTTATACTTATTATAAAACAAACCCAAAGGAGGATTCAAGGCGTATATGAGGGATTTATCGCGGATTCGACAAACAATTTCGGAAAAAACAGAACGAAAATGGTAAAATTGCGTTTAGCTGTTGCCCGGGGGCGTTCATGGGGAATTTACAATTCACGTGATTTACTTTTCGGGAGAAATCCTGTACAATACTCATAGACTCTAAGTATGCAAAGGAGGACGGTCTGAATGCCGGATCTCAGTCAAGTGGCGGCGTATGTGCCGCAGATCGCCGATGCCTTGATTTATATTGCCATTGTCATTGTTACGTTGACGGGTCTAATCAAATGCTTGATTCCGCTGTGGAGCAATACGCGGGCGCTGCATCGTGCGGTGCGCCGATTGCAAAATGCGGCGGGCAGCAAACGAGAAACACCCGTCTGGCAGGAAAGCCGTTTTATGGGGCGCGGCTTGACAGGGGCGTGGCAGCGCTTTTTGCAGAATGCGGAGCAGCTGGATCGTCGGGGTCTGCCGTGCAGCGTTGAGGATTATATTAATGATGAAACAATTATCTATGGCCCCGGCAATGCACAGCTGGCGGAGCTGATTCCCGGGCTGCTGACCTCGCTGGGTATTCTGGGCACATTCATCGGCCTGACCCGCGGCATGAGTAAACTAGATTTCTCTAATTCTGCAGCCCTGATGTCCGCAATCCCGACGCTGCTGGAAGGCATGAAGTATGCCTTTGAAACCTCTGTGGCGGGCATTGTGTGCTCGCTGGCGTTCAGTATGCTGAATCGCATGGCGGTGGGTTCCAGCTTTAAAGCCATTGACGACTTTACGGAGAACTTTACGTCCCTGGCCATGCAGCGCCCGCTGGATAATGATGTACAGCTGATCTGTCAAAATCAGGATTGCAACGCGCTGATTTCTGCGGCAGCGGACGGTCTTGCAACGCAGATGGCGGGAAGTATTGAGGTTGCGGTATCACGAGCCATGCATCCTATCGCGCAGTCAATGGACAATTTTCTTGTGGGGGCGACACGGGCACAGGTGGACGGCGTGGGACGGATCGTCAACGCCTTTATTGAGGACATGAATGCTTCGCTGAACCATCAGTTTTTGGAGCTGGGAGAGACAATGACGCAGATCAACCAGCACCAGCAAATGACCTTTGACCGAGTAAATGAATCGCTGCAAAGCGCGCAGACCATCGTGACGGACGTGAATCGACTGCATCAGGTGTCCGGCGAGATCATGACGCATTTTGAGCAGTACGTAAAGGAAATGAGCGATACGCGCCGCAGGGACGAGCAATTTGAGCAAAAGACGAGCGATCTGCTGGAGAAGATGCACGCGGCTTGCAACGAGCAAGGACAGTATATGAGCCGCCTAAAAGGCTGGCAGAGTGAGCTGGAAAGCAGCTTGACGCGCTTCACACAAGCGAGTCAGGAGCAGCTGTCAGGAATGCGCAGCGGCAATCAGCAGATGGCACAGCAAGTCGATCAGGCGGCGTCCTCGATTGCAAAAAATGCGCAGGAGCTGTCGGGCAGCTATGCGGGCTTTGTTCAGAACGTGGTTGAAGGACTTAGTCGTGCATTAGGCATGTTCGATGAAAACATGCACAGTCTGGTTGAGACGCTTGGAGATCAGGTTGCCAAGGCTGGCGGCAGCGGCACGAACGGCGAAACCGTGCGGCAGTTGAACCAGATGCAGCAGATGATGGCCGCCATGACGGAGTCCATGCAGCGGGTCGCAGCGAGCCTTGAAGGTACCGCGAAGGGGGCTTGAGCATGACACGCCAGAGAGAGCGCCGTAGTCGTGCGGCGCGTGGAAGCGGCGGCAGCAGTTGGATCAGCTACTCTGATATGATGTGTTCGCTTCTGCTGATGTTTGTACTGGTGCTGTGCTATAGTCTGCAACAGTATTTCACAACCTTGGAAACCAAGACAACGGAATTGGAGCAGCAACAGGCGGTCGTTGCAGCTCAGCAAGCAACGCTGGATGAACAAACGGCTACGATGGCCCAGCAGCAGATTACGCTGGACGAACAAACTGCGCGGCTGGACAGTCAGACAGCTCAGCTGGCGCAGCAGCAGGCCGCTTTGGAGGCTGCACAAACAGACTTGAAGACGGCACAGGCCAGTCTTGCCCAGCAGCAGACGGATTTAGATATGGCCAATGCGGCATTAGCAAGTCGAGAATCTGAACTGGGTGATCTGCAAGCACAGCTGGCCCAGCAGCAGATCACATTGGATGCACAGGCACAAGTGGTGGCAAGCCAGAAGGAAGCCTTGGAAGCTCAAACTGCAAAGATTGATAATCTGGTTGGCGTTCGGACGCAGATTGTGTCTGAGTTGAGTAGTGCGCTGGCAGCTTCAGGACTGAAAGCAACGGTAGACCCCACCAGCGGCGATATTACGCTGGACAGCACAGTCTTTTTTGAAACAGCGTCTTCGACCATTAAAGAAGATGGTAAGACCATGCTGAATCAGTTTATTCCGGTGTACCTCAGTGTGCTGCTGCAAGATAAGTACAAGGATTATCTGGGACAGATCATTATTGAGGGCCACACGGATACCTCCGGCAGTTACATCATGAACCTTGAGCTGAGCCAAAACCGTGCGTTAAGCGTGGTGAAATACTGCTTGGAGATGAACGGGCTTACCGATGCACAGCGCGAGATGCTTCGCTCAATTTTGACGGCACAGGGAAGAAGTTATTCTAACCCGATTTATAACGCGGACGGTACGGTAAACATGAACCAGTCTCGACGAGTAGAGTTCAAGTTCAGTCTGCGCGACGCGGAGATGATTGCGGAAATGAATCGACTGCTGAACGGCAATTAAGCGACAGGGACGCTCTTGACAGATAAGGAAACATGGAAGTCAGAGCGTCCTGTCTGTATTTCAGCAGGGAAATACAAGGGGTGGAGGAAGCGTAGCGTGAAGGCAGCAGCAATCTTTATGGTCATTATTTTGGTTGTCAGCGTATGCGGTGTAGGCTATCTTTATATGACGTCAAGTGTTACAGTCACGGCGGTTGGAATGGTTGCAACTGAGGCAACCGCACAGCAAGGAACGTTTGACGAGCTAAAAGTCAAGTTGGCCGCAGGAAGTGCAACGGGCACGATTTATCAGGCAGGAGAGACGCTTGGAGACGCCGATGATTACCAATTTTATACCTATACCGTTCGGCTGAAGAATAATTGCCTGTTAAACTGTGATATGGTTGAATTGCAGGTGACGCCTCGGGATGGCGATATTATACAGCTGCGCAATGAACAGACGTTAGCGCTTGCAACGCACACGACGGGGGACATCAGCGCAACGATTCTGACCGCGCTGGACAGCGGCACAGCTCGGGAACTGCTGATCACCTATTATGTGTGGGGAATACCGTTTACGGTAAAGACTATTTATGGTTAAAGCTCACTAACAATATTGTTGCTGCTTATCTGCAGCATATTTTCTGCAATGTTTTTTCATGATTTTCTGCTGCATTGCAGGAATGGCATCTTACTGTGTCGAATTTGCAAATACGTTCCGTTAAAATTCAAACGACAAATTTTAGACAATCTCATGCTTGGAGGGTGCAACGTGCGCAAATTCGACACGAACGTGCAGAAGCTTAAATACGAGGTGCTGCGGGAGGTAGCACGGTTGTCAAAGGAGGATCGACTTGCAGAGGGACTTCCCGGCATCCCGGAGACGATCATTCCCGGTCCGAAAGCAACCACGCGCTGCTGTATTTATAAGGAACGCGCTATTGTAAACGAGCGTGTTAAAATGGCCTTGGGCGGACATGACGACGTACCCGGCGAGGTGGAGGTGCTGCCCATCGCTTGTGATGAATGCCCAGTCAGTGAGATCACCGTCAGCGATGCCTGCCGCGGCTGTATTGCGCACCGCTGCGCCAACGCGTGCCCTAAGGGTGCGATTTCTTTCGTAAATAAGGGCACACACACGCAGGCTTCCATTGATCACAGTAAGTGCATTACCTGCGGCAAGTGTGTGGCTGCTTGTCCCTATAGTGCGATCAATAAGAATGTCCGTCCCTGCGAACGCGCCTGCAAGCCGGGCGCAATTAAGATGGACGAGAACCGCAAGGCACACATCAATTATGAGAAGTGCGTCAGCTGCGGCGCTTGTGTGTATCAATGTCCTTTTGGTGCGATTGTGGACAAGAGCTACATCACCAAGGTGATTAAGCTTTTCAAGGATTCCAAGGCGAAGGGCTATCCACTCTATGCGGTTGTTGCGCCTTCCATTTCCGGTCAGTTCGGCGAAGTGACAACGGGTCAGGTTGTTGCCGGCATGAAGCAGATGGGCTTCACCACGGTCATTGAAGCAGCGCTAGGCGCGGATTTGGTGGCTTATCAGGAGGGCAAGGAGTTGGTGGAAAAGGGCTTCCTGACCAGTTCATGCTGTCCTGCCTTTGTTTCCTATATTCATAAGAATTTCCCGATGCTGGTGCCGAACATTTCTCACAATCTGTCGCCTATGGCAATGATTGCGAAGATGATTAAACGTGCGCATCCTGATAGCAAGATCGTTTTTGTGGGCCCATGCGTGGCGAAAAAGGGAGAGATCAAGCAGGAGCGTGTTCGTGAACTGGTGGATGTGACCATCACGTTTGAGGAACTGCAAGCGCTGTTTGACGCCTATGACGTAGACCTGCCCAGCATGGAGGATGATGTACTGAATAATGCGTCGTATTTCGGCCGCATTTTTGCCCGCAGCGGCGGCTTGAAGGATGCGGTCGAGGAGACGCTGAAGGAGCTTGAAATCAAGCCGGAGCAGTTCCAACTGAAGGCGATTTCCTGCTCCGGTCTGGAAGAGTGCAAGCTGGCGTTACTGAAGGCCAGCAAGGGCATTCTGCCAGAGAACTTCATTGAGGGTATGGCTTGCGAGCAGGGCTGCATTGGCGGCCCCGGCTGTCTGACCCATGGCCCCAAAGAGAAGGCGGACGTGGATAAATATGGTCGTTTGGCGCTGGAAAAAAAGATTAAGGACGCGGTCGTTATCTTCGATGTACTGGGCGGCGCAGAGGATTAAGGCAATACCGCACAAATGAGTTGGTGCGATGGCGAATGCATTTTTTGTCAGATGCGATTGTAGAAATCGAAGGTTTACTGGAGGTAAATCGAGATTTCTGCAAGAAGCAGATGGCAGAAAAGGCATCGCCAGCGCTGCCGACGAATTGTGCGGTAG
>JABLTO010146718.1_pt1 | contig 12298 bp, 9 predicted proteins | sample 7160091 | NCBI WGS metagenome assembly JABLTO01 (sample SAMN14651225, study PRJNA627086) | human gut metagenome | isolation source: feces | host: Homo sapiens
CCGGGATGTCCGGGGAAAATTATATCCGGGAATGCGCCATGAGATTTTGAATGAGGCAGATCGGAAACGAGTATATCGTGATATATTTATATATATCCACAAAAAAGAGCTTTGAAGGTTTTGAAACGGGATGCTATAATAACAAAAGAGTGCTCCTGCAGACATCTGTGCGAGGGCGCGACTACTGAGATGAATACAGGAGGATTCTTGTTATGAGAGCAAGCGGAATTTTGCTTCCGGTATCCAGCCTTCCGTCCAGATTTGGAATCGGCTGTTTTTCTGCGGAAGCTTATGAATTTGTAGACCAGCTGGTGAGAGCAGGACAGAGATACTGGCAGATCCTGCCTCTTGGACCTACCGGATATGGAGATTCACCATATCAGTCTTTTTCCACATTTGCGGGAAATCCGTATTTTATTGATCTGGAAGCTTTTGTAAAGGCAGGATATCTTGAGGAAAGCGAATGTGAGGCCTGTGACTGGGGCAGTAATGAGAGCTATGTGGATTATGAAAAGATATACAAGTCCAGATTTGTTCTTCTGAGAAAAGCGTTTGAGAAATCAAATTGTGAGGCAGATGCAGAATATCAGAAGTTTGTTAAAACGAATGCAGCATGGCTTGAGGATTACAGCCTGTATATGGCCATCAAGGACAGTCTCAGCGGCATCAGCTGGATTGAGTGGCCGGCAGAATTAAAGAACAGAGATCAGGCAGCACTTGATGAAGCTGGGAAAAAACTTTCCAGGGAAGTGGCATTTTATCGTTTCCAGCAGTTCTGGTTCTTTAAGCAGTGGACAGAGCTGAAGGCTTATGCCAACGATAAAGGTGTGGAGATCATCGGGGATGTGCCGATCTATGTTGCTTTTGACAGTGCAGATGCCTGGGCGCAGCCGGAGCTTTTTCAGTTTAATGAAGAGAATCTGCCGGTAGGTGTTGCCGGATGCCCACCGGATGCTTTTTCTGCTACAGGACAGCTCTGGGGAAATCCGCTTTATGACTGGGATTACCATAAAAAAACAGGTTATGCGTGGTGGACACTTCGCATGGCTAACTGCATGAAGCTTTATGACGTTGTACGTATTGACCATTTCCGAGGGTTTGATGAGTATTATTCCATTCCTTATGGAGATAAAACAGCAGAGTTTGGCCATTGGGAAAAAGGACCGGGAATTGAGCTTTTCCGGACTTTGGAGAAAAATCTCGGCAAGCTGAATGTGATCGCGGAGGATCTTGGACTTCTTACAGACAGTGTGATCGAACTGGTGGAGGAATCCGGATTTCCAGGTATGAAGGTTCTTCAGTTTGCTTTTGATGAGAATGAGGATAGCCCGTATCTGACGCACAGATATGAGAGAAACTGCATCGTTTACACCGGAACGCATGATAATGAGACAACAAGAGGATGGTTCCGGAATTTAAGCCAGCATGACAGGAATTTTGCGAAAGCGTATGTCGGCTGCGAGGGCAGGCATGAGACTGCAGCTGTGTGGAGCATGATCCGTGCAGCAATGGCGAGTGTGGCGGATAGATGCGTGGTTCCGGTGCAGGATTATCTTTGCCTGGGAAATGAAGCAAGGATCAATGAGCCGTCTACACTCGGAGATAACTGGAAGTGGAGAATGAAGAAAGGCCAGCTTACGGATAAAACGATTGAGAAGATATATAAGATGACGAAGCTTTATGGAAGAATTGTAAAGAAAGAACCGCTGAAAAACGAAGCAGTGGATAAAGCAGATGTGGAAGAAATGACAGATGATAAATAGGCAGCTGAATATAAATGTCTGATTTGTTATGAGCAAGTATGGTAGTGGAGTGGAGATGTCTGTTCCACAGAAAGGATAAAAGTATATCATGGAAGAAGCCAAAGACGAAAATAACGAGGTAAAGCAGAAGACTGAAGCTACACAGAATGAGAATCCTGTACAGGAAGAGTCTCCTGCAAGAAGAAGTCTTCTGTGGATCTTTGCAGGCGGTTATCTTGTGTATACAGGATATCGCCTGTGTGAAGGAATCATTAAAGGAACGGATGATGCAAGCAAAGGATTTCTGGCAGCAGGCGGCATTTTTATTGTGATCGGAGCTGTGCTTCTTGTTAAAGCTGTCCGCAATCTGGCTAAAGCAGGTGCAGAGAAAGCATCTGAGCAGGAAACAGCAGCAAGAAAAATGATCGAGGAAAATGCCAAAAAGAAAATGTCTATCTCAGAGAGAGCGCATCTGGCCGAGAATCTGGATGATGCGGAGGAGAGTGAGGCAGAAGAGACAAGTGGGAAAGTTGATAACAGTTCTGCGGAGTAATATAAGGAATGGGAAAGGTAAAACGATTTCGTCCGTGAGTATGTAGCGGAATAGAATGCGTGCAGGATCTGCACAAATACGATATAGCAACAATATAGAAAGCCGGAACATCTGGCAGAGAATTATTGAAATGTTCTCTGCCTGGATCTTCCGGCTTTTGTTTATTTGCGTTTTCTTGATTTTCGCCGTTTCTTTCGGGATTTTTTACCACCAGGGGTGTGAAGGGTGGACCAGCAGAATGCCTGTACCAGCAAAATCCCGATCAGTGCACCGCAGCTGTCAATACCCACATCCCTTACAGACGGTCCGCGGGCATTTACAAAGGACTGATGATATTCATCCAGACCTGCAAATCCCACGCATACTATTCCTACCAGGAGCATCAGCCAGATTCTCCGGACTCCGTAAACGTAGAGCGGGAAGGAAATGGAGATGGCAAGAAGACAGTATTCTGTCATATGAGCTGCCTTACGGACATAAAACTCGATGCCGGAAGCCTCCTGAGAGAGCTGATCAGGGCTTTTGCCAGTGGCAAGTATTTCGTTTTTCGTTTCTACGATCTGGTAGCTGATTTTATAGCTTAAAGCTCCGGAAACTTCTCCGGTCTGTGCGGAAAAGGAATAGATCACGCACATCATCAGGATCGCAGGTGCAAAAGAAAATGGTTTTAATAATGTAATCAGTACTTTCATGGCTCTTAATATAGCACTCATGCCGGAAAATGTCCAGAGGAAAGAAGAAAACCGATTATTTCACAAATTGCCGGTTCTTGCACAGCCATGTAGACATTAATGGAAGAATTGTGTTAGAATAGAAACCAAATTCCAGGGGTATTTTAAACGTGGAAAAACTAAATATCCGAAAGATAAAAGCAAAATAAGGGAGGAAGGATCAATGAGTCTTGCAGATAATATATTTATTAACATGTGTAAAGATGTAATAGAGAACGGAACCAGCACAGAAGGAGAGAAGGTGCGCCCTGTATGGGAAGATGGAACTCCGGCTTATACCATTAAGAGATTTGGTGTTGTGAACCGCTATGATCTGCGTAAAGAATTTCCGGCACTGACTTTAAGAAGAACAGCTTTAAAGAGTGCCATGGATGAGATCTTATGGATCTGGCAGCAGAAATCCAACAATATCCATGATCTTCACAGCCATATTTGGGACAGCTGGGCCGATGAGAACGGTTCCATCGGAAAAGCCTACGGTTATCAGCTGGGTGGGAAGCATCAGTATAAAGAGGGAATGATGGATCAGGTTGACCGTGTGCTTTTTGACCTTAAGAACAATCCGTACAGCAGAAGGATCATGACTAATATTTATGTACATCAGGATCTTCATGAGATGAATCTTTATCCTTGTGCATATTCCATGACTTTCAATGTTACCAAAGAACCGGATAAAGACAAACTGGTTCTGAATGCAGTGCTGAATCAGAGATCCCAGGATATCCTGGCTGCCAATAACTGGAATGTATGTCAGTATTCCCTGCTTCTTATGATGATTGCCCAGGCCTGTGATATGGAGGCCGGAGAGCTTGTCCACGTGATCGCTGACTGCCATATTTATGACAGACATATCCCGGTGATCAAGGAGCTGATCTCAAGGAAACCATATCCTGCACCAACAGTTAAGCTGAACCCGGATGTAAAAGATTTCTACAAGTTTACAACGGATGATCTGATCGTGGAGAACTATGAGACCTGGCCGCAAATCAAAAATATTCCCATCGCGGTATAAATAAAACAATATTGGACACAAGAAAGGAATCAGATATGAATATTATTGTTGCAGCAGATAAGAACTGGGGAATCGGAAGAAATAATCAGCTTCTGGTCAGCATCCCTGCAGATATGAAAATGTTCCGCGAGGAGACTACAGGCAAGGTGGTTGTTATGGGAAGAAAGACACTGGAATCTTTCCCAAACGGACTTCCGCTTAAGAACAGAACAAATATTGTTATCACAGGAAATAAAGATTATCAGGTAAAAGGTGCAGTGGTCGTGCACAGTATTGAGGAAGCTCTGAAAGAAGTGGAGAAATATCCGTCTGAGAATGTATACTGCATCGGTGGAGACAGTATTTATAAACAGATGCTTCCGTACTGTGATGTAGCTCATGTGACAAAGATTGATTTTGCATATGAGGCAGATGCACATTTCCCGAATCTGGACGAGGATCCTGAGTGGGAGATCACAGCAGAGAGTGATGAGCAGACATATTTTGATCTGGAGTATGCATTTGTGAAATACGAGAGAAAGAATAAATAATATTGAGTGAATCAATATCAAAGAGAAATGCACCGCGGAGTGGATATTATGAGATGACTTCCAAGCGTTAGAGTTTAGGTCAGACTTTTGGAGTCGGTATATTAATATCAGACTGTGGTGCATTTTGTGAATATAAAGATGAAATTCTGATACAGTAACTGAAAAAACAGGCTGCTTATCCGATATAAACAGCCTGCCTTAAAAGTACTATCTGATTGAAAAAGTACGATTACTCGATTACGTGGATCCATCCCTCAGGAGCTTCGATGCGTCCCATCTGGATGCCTGTCAGTGTGTCGTACAGTTTCTGGATAACTGGTCCCATCTTCTCCATTCCGCTTGGGAAACAGATCTCTTTGCCATGGTCGTTGATCTTTCCAACTGGAGAGATAACAGCAGCAGTACCGCAAAGACCGCACTCTGCGAAATCTTTAACTTCATCGAAGTAGATCTCACGTTCCTCAGCTTCCAGACCAAGGTACTCTTTTGCAACGTAGATCAGGGAACGACGTGTGATGGAAGGAAGGATGCTGTCAGATTTCGGCGTTACAACCTTGCCGTCTTTTGTTACAAAGATGAAGTTCGCTCCGCCTGTCTCCTCAACTTTAGTACGAGTCTTAGGATCAAGGTACATGTTCTCGTCAAAGCCCTGTTTGTGAGCATCTACGATTGCATGAAGGCTCATTGCGTAGTTAAGGCCAGCTTTGATGTTACCTGTTCCGCAAGGTGCGGCACGGTCAAAGTCGCTGACACGGATCGTGATCGGTTTTGCGCCGCCTTTGAAGTACGGGCCAACCGGTGTTGTAAGGATACGGAACTGATATTCATCAGCCGGTTTAACGCCGATTACAGCGTTGGAACCAAACATGTAAGGACGAAGGTAAAGTGTTGCACCTGAGCCGTATGGAGGAACCCATGCAGTATTAGCCTTAACTACCTGGTTAACAGCGTCGATAAATCTCTCTTTCGGGAATACCGGCATTTCAAGCCTTGCAGCAGAAGCAGCGATACGCTCTGCGTTCAGGTCAGGACGGAATGTAACAATATGCCCGTCTTCTGTTGTGTAAGCTTTCAGCCCTTCGAATACGCTCTGTGAATACTGAAGTACACCAGCGCACTCGTTAAGTACGATGTTAGGATCTGTGCTTAAAGTACCTTCATCCCATTTTCCATCTTTAAAATTAGATACATATCTGTAGTCGGTTGGCATGTAGCTGAATCCGATGCTGGACCAGTCAATGTTCTTTTTTTCCATGACAATATTCCTCCGTTTGCGAATTTTTGCTTTTTACCATTGTAAAACTTTTACGTACTAACTTCAATAGGCAAAATTGAATTTTTTACTCCTTTTTTGCATTCTCTTGTATTTTTTACAGGAGTTCGCTATAATAAAAAATATCTATGGACTGGAGGAAAAAATGGACAATTACGAATTTGAAGACCTGGGGAAAAAGATCCAGGATATTGTAGATAACGCAGTAAATTCCAACAGCTATCATGAGCTGAGCCGTACCATTAATCAGACTGTGAACAAGGCAATCGATTCAGGAAGCGAAGCATTGAAAAATGCTATGAATTCCGTATTTGATCCGGCCAATGACCCGAACTACAGGAAGAACAGCTACACTTATCAGAATCCTTATTATGGACGGAATAAGAAGGCCAGGGAACAAGCTGCGAAGAAACAGACAGAGCTTCTTTACGGCAAGACAACAGGAGAGAATCTGAAGGGCATGATGATGGCGGTTTCAGGAGGTATTCTTTTAAGCGGAATGGGACTTGGTGCCATGGTGCTTCTGATCTGGATGGGACTTGGCCACAGTGGGGCACTTGCAGCAGGTGTGCTTGGAGTGATGTGCACAGGTGCAGCAGGGGGTGGAGTACTTCTTGGGGCCGGAACGAAACGGCTTGGAAGACTGGGACGTTTTCAGAAATATATTAAGGAACTGGGAGATCATACATATTGTAATTTCCGGAAGCTTGCCGTGGCAGTAGGAAAACCGGAAAAATATGTAAAAAAAGATATCAGCCGTATGATCGCCAAAGGATGGTTTCTGGAAGGCCATGTGGATGCCCAGGAGACCTGTCTGATCACCAGCAATGAGACATATCAGCAATACCAGGAAACACAGAAGCAGCTGGAACTTCGCAAGCAGGAAGCTGATCCTAAGGTACAGCTTGAAGAGAATATGAGCCCGGAAGCACAGGACGTTCTTAAAAAAGGCAATGAATTTTTGGTGAAGATCAGAGAAAGCAACGACGCGATCCCTGGAGAAAAGATTTCTGCGAAGATATCCAGAATGGAACTGATCGTTCAGAAGATTTTTGAGCGTGCAGGAGAGCACCCGGAGGTGATCCCGGATCTCAGGAAACTGATGGATTATTATCTGCCGATGACTGTGAAGCTTCTGGATGCCTATGAAGATATGGACAGGCAGCCGGTCCAGGGTGAGAATATTTCAGCCTCCAAGCGTGAGATCGAGGATACGATCGATACATTGAATGTTGCATTCGAAAAGATTCTGGATTCTATTTTTCGCGATACAGCCTGGGATGTATCTACAGATATTTCTGTGTTACATACAGTTCTTGCGCAGGAAGGCCTGACGGAAGATGATTTTGAAAAGATGAAGCAGGAAGCTGCACAGAAATAAATGCCATTGATGGCAGGAAGCCGGGCGGAAACAAAAACAGAGTGATCAGGATGGCAGAAGTGCTATCCTGAGTTTGAACTGTTATGTATGGATAAATGATTTAGGAGAGCTTATGGGAGAAGAATTTAAAGATTTTGAAGCAGAAGCTCCGGTACTGACACTGGTACCGGATCTCACAGATGAGAAAGACGAAGTCACAGCGAAAGAACCTGAGAAAACAGAAGAGCCGGCAATCGAGGAACCGGTGCTTTCCCCACAGGAACAGAAGATGGTGGATGATTTTGCTGCAAAGATCGATATTGAGAATACGAACCAGATTCTGCAGTTTGGAGCAGGAACCCAGAAGAAGATGGCAGATTTTTCAGATGCTGCACTTGAGAATGTACGGACACAGGATCTTGGGGAAGTGGGAGATCTTCTGGCAAGCGTGGTAGGAGAGCTGAAGGATTTTGATGCTGCCGAGGAGAAAGGTTTGTTTGGCTTTTTTAAGAAGCAGACAGCCAGGGTGGATACACTGAAGAACCGTTATACCAAGGCCGAAGGAAATGTGGCGAAGATCACGGAGACACTGGAACAGCATCAGATGCGTCTGATGAAGGATTCGGCAGTTCTGGATAAGATATATGACCAGAATCTGGCATACTTTAAAGAGCTTTCCATGTACATCCTTGCGGGCAAAAAGAAACTTCAGGCAGTCCGCGACGGACAGCTTCGTGAGCTTCAGCAGAAAGCAGCCACAAGCGGTCTTCCGGAGGATGCACAGGCTGCCAATGATCTGGAGAATAAATGCGGCAGATTTGAAAAGAAGCTTCATGATCTGGAACTTACCAGAACGATTTCCATGCAGACTGCACCGCAGATACGTATGATCCAGAATAATGATACAACAATGATCGAGAAGATCCAGACAACCATCGTGAATACCATTCCGCTCTGGAAGAGTCAGATGGTTCTGGCACTTGGAATTGCCCATTCCACGGAAGCAGCCCAGGCACAGCGTCAGGTTACAGACCTTACCAATGAACTCTTAAAGAAGAATGCGGAAACTCTTCATCTTGCATCTGTGGAAACAGCCAGAGAAGCAGAGAGAGGAATCGTGGATATTGAGACTCTCAGGCAGACCAATCAGCAGCTGATCCAGACTCTGGATGATGTGATGAAAATCCAGCAGGAAGGCAGGGTGAAACGCCAGGCTGCAGAGGCAGATATGAGACGGATGGAGAATGAACTGAAATCAAAACTGCTGGAGATCCGGCACTGAAAAAATATTGCTGATAATTATATGGAAAAGAAAGGCAGGGCGTTCAGAAACACCTGCCTTTCAAGATTAATAGAGGAGATTTTTTATGTACAGAGATCATACAAAAGTAATAAAAATCGGAAATCGTGTCATTGGAGGAGGCAACCCGGTTCTGATCCAGTCCATGACCAATACAAAAACTGAAGATGTGGAGGCAACCGTTGCGCAGATACTTTCCCTGGAAAAAGCTGGCTGCGATATCATCCGCTGTGCAGTTCCTGACATGGAAGCTGCCAGAGCTTTGGCTCAGATTAAGAAACAGATCCATATTCCGCTTGTTGCAGATATTCATTTTGATTACAGACTTGCGATTGCAGCCATGGAAAACGGCGCAGACAAGATCCGTATCAATCCGGGAAACATCGGTTCAAAAGAGCGGATCAAGGCAGTGGTGGATACTGCAAAAGAGCGAAATATTCCTATCCGTGTAGGAGTAAACAGTGGTTCTCTTGAGAAAGAACTGGTGGAGAAATACCACGGTGTTACAGCAGAAGGACTTGTGGAGAGTGCCCTTGACAAGGTCCACATCATCGAAGAGATGGGATATGACAATCTTGTGATCAGTATCAAATCTTCAGATGTTCTTATGTGTGCGAAGGCTCATGAACTGATCGCAAAACAGACGCAGTATCCTCTTCATGTAGGAATCACAGAGGCGGGAACTCTGTATTCCGGGAATATTAAATCAGCCATTGGACTTGGGATTATCCTGTATCAGGGAATCGGTGATACCATCCGCGTTTCCCTGACAGGTGCGCCGTTGGAAGAAGTAAAATCTGCCAGACGTATCCTTAAGACACTGGGACTTCGTAGAGGCGGCGTGGAAGTTGTTTCCTGTCCTACCTGCGGAAGAACCAAGATCGATCTGATCGGCCTTGCAAATCAGGTGGAGACTATGGTTCAGGATATTCCTCTTGATATCAAAGTTGCAGTTATGGGCTGTGTGGTAAATGGTCCGGGAGAGGCGAAAGAAGCTGATCTTGGAATCGCAGGAGGCGATGGAGTCGGCCTGCTGATCAAGCATGGAGAAGTGGTAAAGAAAGTGCCGGAGAGTGAACTTCTGAACACACTTCGGGAAGAGCTTCTTTCCTGGAATGAACAGGAGTCATAATGGAGAAGGATTTTTTTGATGTATTTCCTCATCTGAAAGTAAAGAAAGAACTGGAAGAACTTCTGGACATGGTGTTTGTGACAAAAGTTTCCATGAATCCGGGAAGGACACATCTGAGGGTTTATATTGAGAGCAGCAGATGGATCCATAAGAAGAATATTTTTGCCCTGGAGGATGAAATCGAGAGACAGTGTTTTCCGGGAATCCCAATGACTGTTACAGTTGTGGAAAAATTTCATCTTTCCGAGCAGTATACGCCGGAGAATTTCTTGGAGAGCTACCGTTCCAGTATGGAAGTGGAGCTTCGGAATTATAATATGCTGGAGTTCAATCTGTTCCGAAGGGCAAAGATCACTTTTACAGGAAAAGATACCATGCATATGGAACTTCCTGATACTGTGATCTCCCGCCAGAAAAGTGAGATCCTCGTGGAATATTTTCATAAGGTTTTCTGTGAGCGGTGCGGAATGGATCTCAAGGTAGAGCTGGATTTCATAGAAGCGAAAGAGAGCAAATACAGGAAAAATGCTGCCCTGCAGATCAGGCAGGAAGTGGAAAATGTCCTGAAGCATGTGAAGCTTTCAAATGGGGAAGAGAGCGCGCCGGAAGCAGAGGAAGTATCCAAAGAAAAGACAAAGAAGGCTTCCGGGGATAAAAAGAATGAAAAATCAAATGAGAAGAAATCTTTTGACAAGAAGCAGCAGAAAGGCCAGAAGGGCGACTTCCGCGGCGGTTTCGGATTCCGGAGAGACAGTAATCCGGATGTTGTTTACGGCAGAGATTTCGACGGAGAACCGATCTCTCTGGAGAGTATTACCGGTGAGATGGGTGAGGTGATCATCCGCTGTCAGGTTATGGATGTGGAGAAACGTGAGATCCGAAATGAAAAGACTATTCTCATTTTTCCTGTGACAGATTTTACAGACAGTATTGTGGTAAAGATGTTCCTGCGTAATGAACAGGTTCCGGAAGTGACAGAGAGCGTTAAGAAGGGAGCTTTCCTGAAACTGAAGGGCGTTACGACTATTGACCGATTTGACAGTGAGCTGACTATCGGAAATATTACAGGAATCAAAAAAATAGCAAATTTTACAACAGCAAGAACAGACACCAGTCCGCAGAAGAGAGTGGAGCTGCACTGCCATACCAAGATGAGTGATATGGATGGTGTCACAGATGCCAAAGCACTGGTAAAACGAGCCTATGAGTGGGGGCATAAGGCAATTGCCATCACAGACCATGGGGTTGTACAGTCTTTCCCGGAGGCGAACCATTGCTTTGATGCCTGGGGAGGATGTGTGCCGAAAGAGTCTGATTTCAAGGTACTCTATGGCATGGAAGCTTATCTGGTTGATGATCTGAAGGGTATGGTTACAAATTCCAAAGGACAGAGACTGGATGGGGATTTTGTTGTTTTTGATATTGAGACAACTGGTTTCTCGGCTCTGACCTGTAAGATCATTGAAATCGGTGCTGTAAAAGTAGAAAAAGGTGAGATCACAGACCGTTTTTCCACTTTTGTCAACCCGGAAGTACCAATTCCGTTTCGTATTGAGCAGCTGACCAGCATTAATGATTCCATGGTGATCGATGCGCCTGCCATTGAAGAAGTACTGCCGAAATTTCTGGAGTTTTGTGAGGGCTGTGTGATGGTGGCCCATAATGCGGACTTTGATATGAGCTTTATCATAGAAAACTGTAAACGTCAGGGAATCCCGGATGATTTTACCTATGTGGATACTGTAGGTATGGCCAGATTCCTTCTTCCTGCGCTGAACCGTTTTAAGCTGGATACGGTAGCCAAGGCAGTTGGTGTTTCCCTGGATCATCACCACAGAGCTGTAGATGATGCTGCATGTACTGCAGTGATTTTTGTGCGGTTTGTGAAGATGCTTGCAGAAAGAGATATTTTTGATGTGGATGAGATGAACAGTCAGGGTGCTGTGTCACCGGATACCATCCGGAAGCTTCCGACTTACCATGCTATTGTTTTTGCAAAAAATGAGACAGGCAGGATCAATCTCTATAAACTGGTAAGCCAGTCCCATTTAAAGTACTATCACAGACGCCCAAGAGTCCCCAAAAGTGTACTGGAGAAATACAGAGAAGGACTTCTTGTGGGAAGTGCCTGCGAGGCCGGAGAGCTTTATCAGGCCCTGCTTCGTAATGCACCGGATCAGGAGATTGCAAGACTTGTGAATTTCTATGATTATTTGGAGATCCAGCCACTTGGGAACAATGCGTTCATGCTTGCAGATGAGAAGCACGATATGATCAATTCCGAGGAAGACTTAAAAGAGATGAATCGGAAGATTGTTAAACTGGGCGAGCAGTTTAAGAAACCGGTGGTTGCAACCTGTGATGTGCATTTTATGGATCCGCAGGATGAGGTTTACAGACGTATCATCATGGCCGGAAACGGCTTTTCCGATGCAGATAACCAGGCACCTCTTTATCTCCGTACAACGGAGGAGATGCTGGAGGAATTTTCCTATCTTGGAAGTGAGAAGGCGGAAGAAGTGGTTATCACCAATACCAACAAGATAGCGGATATGATCGAGAAGATCTCGCCCATCCATCCGGATAAATTTCCGCCTGTCATTGAGAATTCCGAGCAGGATCTTAAGAATATCTGCTTTACAAAAGCGCATGAAATGTACGGAGA
>JABLTO010130782.1_pt1 | contig 12297 bp, 7 predicted proteins | sample 7160091 | NCBI WGS metagenome assembly JABLTO01 (sample SAMN14651225, study PRJNA627086) | human gut metagenome | isolation source: feces | host: Homo sapiens
TCTATATATTAGAAATTCTGTAAGCGGCAAGTAAAATTTATCATGTAAAAAGAAATAAAAGCATATTTTATTCAGATTGTGTTAAAAAAGCAACAATTAATAAAAAACTTTTATGCTTTTACAAAAATACACGCAAAATTTTACTGTTATATTGACAATCATATACTCCGAAATTATAATGAGTACAATTTGTGGATTGTATTCAAAACTATATTTGCATACAAAACGGCCCCGAAAAACAATTCGGGACCGTTCTATATACTCATGAATGATTACAGGAGGTAGTGACTATGGATTATGAAGACCAGGTAGGGCAGGCAAAGCCTGCTGCAGAAAGGCCGCCACTTTACGATCCTGCATATGAGCATGATAACTGCGGTATCGGCGCGATCGTGAACATAAAGGGTGTGAAGACTCACAAGACTGTGACTGACGCGCTGACTATAGTTGAAAGGCTTGAGCACAGAGCCGGTAAGGACGCGCTCGGCGAGACGGGTGACGGTGTAGGTATACTGCTGCAGATCCCGCACAAGTTCTTTGTAAATAAGGTAAAGGAGCTTGAACTGCCGGCCGACGGCAGCTTTGGCGTAGGTATGTTCTTCTTCCCTGAAGATGAAATGAAGCGTAACCAGGCCAAAAAGCTTTTTGAGGTCGTTCTCGAAAAAGAAGGACTAAAGTTCCTCGGATGGAGAAAGGTCCCTGTTGTGGACGGAGTCCTCGGAAAGACGGCTCTCGACTGCAAGCCGGCTATTTATCAGGCATTCGTAAAGAGACCGAGAAATGTAAAAGCAGGCATAGAGTTCGACAGAAAGCTTTACGTTGCGAGAAGGATATTTGAAAAGACTAACAACAATACATACGTCTGTTCGCTTTCAAGCAGGACTATAGTCTACAAGGGCATGTTCATGGTAAAGCAGCTCAGAGCGTTTTACCTCGATCTGCAGGATGAGGGCTTCAAGTCAGCTATCGCGCTCGTCCACTCAAGATTCTCTACAAATACATTCCCTTCATGGGAGCGCGCGCATCCTAACCGCCTCATAGTACATAACGGCGAGATAAATACTATCCGAGGCAATGTAAACAAGATGAGCTCTCGAGAGGAAACTATGCAGGGAGGCGTTTTCGGCGAAGACCTTTACAAGGTGCTTCCTGCTGTAGACCACTGGGCTTCAGACTCCGCGATGCTCGACAATACTCTTGAGTTCCTGATGATGATGGGCATGGATCTGCCTAAGGCTCTTATGATATGCATACCTGAGCCATGGGTCAACGACAGGAACATGGATCAGCACAAGCGCGATTTCTACCAGTACGAGGCGACTCTTATGGAGCCGTGGGACGGCCCTGCATCTATACTTTTCAGTGACGGTGACGTCATGGGCGCCGTGCTCGACAGAAACGGTCTCAGACCTTCGCGTTATTATGTCACTAAGGACGGATACCTTATACTGTCTTCCGAGGTCGGAGTTTTTGATATAGACCCTTCTGAGATACTTATAAAGGACAGACTGCGTCCGGGCAAGATGCTGCTCGTAGATACTAAAAAGGGCGAGATCATCGACGATAACGACCTCAAGATGAAGTACGCAATGGAGCAGCCTTACGGTGAGTGGCTCGAAGATAACCTTACACAGCTTAAGGATATAAAGATCCCTAACAAGGCTGATATAAAATACTCTGAAGAGGAGCTTCAGAAGCTCCAGAAGGTATTCGGATATACATACGAGGACGTATTCTGGTATCTTAAAAATACTGCCACAAAGGGTGAAGAGCCTATAGTCGCGATGGGTACTGACGTTCCGCTGTCTTTCCTGTCCAAGACGGATCCTCCGCTTTTCAGCTATTTCAAGCAGCTCTTTGCGCAGGTAACGAACCCGCCTATAGACGCCATAAGAGAAGAGATAGTAACGTCTACCCACGTATATCTCGGCGCTTCAGGCAACCTGCTTAAGGATTCGCCGGAAAGCTGCAAGTCTATACGCGTAAGGAACCCTATACTTACAAATACCGACATGCTTAAGATAAAGCATATGAAGGTAGAGGGTTATAAGGTAAAAATAATCCCTATCACATACTATAAGGATACAACGCTCGAGGACGCGCTTGAAAATATATTCCTGCTGACAGACAGAGCGATACGCGACGGCGCAAACATTCTCATACTTTCCGACCGCGAGGTCGATGAGTATCACGTTCCTGTTCCTTCACTGCTTGCTGTTTCAGCAGTCCAGCAGCACCTCGTAAGGACGAAGAACAGGACGCAGCTCTCTCTCATACTTGAGAGCGGCGAGCCGCGCGAGGTACACCACTTCGCTACATTACTGGGTTACGGCGCCAGCGCTGTAAACCCTTATCTTGCGCTTGATTCTATCAAGAACATGATAGATAACAACATACTTGACAAGGAATACTATCCTGCGTCTGAGGACTACTGCAACGGCATACTCGCAGGCATACTCAAGATCGCCTCAAAGATGGGCATTTCAACTATACAGTCTTACATGGGCGCTCAGATATTTGAGGCTGTCGGCATAAGCAAGGCTGTTATAGACAAGTATTTTACAAATACAGTATCTCCGATAGGCGGCATAAGCCTTGAGGACATAGAAAACGACGTAAGAAAGAGACACGACAAAGCGTTCGATCCTCTCGGACTCAGGAGCGACCTGTCGCTAGACAGCATAGGCTATCATAAGTTTGTGGGCGGCGAGGAGCAGCATCTTTACAACCCTGCAACTATCCATAAGTTCCAGCAGGCTGTAAGGAATGACAGCTATGAGAAGTTTAAAGAATATTCGAATATGATAGACAAAGAGCTTGGCGCTACCCACATAAGGAACCTCATGGACTTCGACTACAAGCAGAAGGAGATCCCGCTGAGCGAAGTCGAGAGCGCTGAGTCAATAGTAAAGCGCTTTAAGGTCGGAGCGATGTCATACGGCGCGCTGTCACTCGAAGCTCATGAAACGCTTGCCATAGCCATGAATGAGATAGGCGGCAAGTCAAACACAGGCGAAGGCGGCGAGCACGTTGACAGATTCAAGGTAGGCCCTGACGGAAAAAACAGGAACAGCGCAATAAAGCAGGTAGCTTCTGCGAGATTCGGAGTAACGTCAGAGTACCTTGTAAGCGCAAAAGAAATACAGATCAAGATGGCTCAGGGCGCAAAGCCCGGCGAGGGCGGTCATCTCCCGGGCAATAAGGTCTACCCTGCAATAGCCGCAACAAGATTTTCGACGCCCGGCGTCGGCCTGATATCTCCGCCGCCTCATCACGATATTTATTCCATAGAAGACCTGGCACAGCTCATATATGACCTCAAGTCGTCAAACCAGGACGCTGCCATAAATGTAAAGCTCGTTTCTGAGGCAGGCGTGGGAACTGTCGCTGCCGGCGTTGCAAAGGCAGGCGCAGAAGTCATCCTTATCTCAGGATTTGACGGCGGAACAGGAGCAGCGCCGATGAACTCTGTAGCGGGCGCAGGACTTCCGTGGGAGCTCGGCCTTGCCGAGGCGCACCAGACGCTCATAATGAACGGACTGAGGACGCGCGTAAAGCTCGAAACAGACGGAAAGCTGATGACGGGACGCGATGTCGCCATCGCAGCGCTGCTGGGCGCAGAAGAGTTCGGTTTCGCTACGCTTCCTATGGTTGCCATAGGCTGCGTCATGATGCGTGTATGTAACAGAGACAGCTGTCCTGTAGGCGTGGCTACGCAGAATCCTGAGCTCAGAAAGAGATTCCGCGGCAAGCCGGAGCATGTAAAAAACTGTATGCTCTTCATAGCGGAAGAACTCAGAGAATATATGGCAAAGCTCGGCTTCAGGACTGTAGCTGAGATGGTAGGACGTACTGACATGCTCAAAGTAGATAAGAGCAAGCTGACAGGAAAGGCAAGGACGGCTGAGCTTGAAGCTCTTCTCGATAATCCGTTTACAGGAAACAATGTAAAGAGGACGTTCATGCCTGCAGAGTCTTATGATTTCAAGATCAGAAACACAAAGGACGAAACTATCCTTTACAAGCAGCTCAGGTCAAAGCTCGAAAAGAAGGAGCCTGCAGTGCTTTCACTCAAGGTAAGCAACACAGACAGAGCGTTCGGTACTGTTTTCGGATCAAAGATAACTAAATTGTACGGCAATACGCTTGAAGACGATACGTACCATATAAAGTGTGAGGGCGCGGGCGGCCAGAGCTTTGGCGCATTCATTCCTAAGTGACTTACACTCGAACTGTGCGGTGACAGCAACGACTATATAGGCAAGGGCCTCAGCGGCGGTACTATCATAGTTTATCCGCCTAAGAACACGACGTTCAAGGCAGATGAAAATATCATAATCGGAAACGTTGCGCTTTACGGCGCTACGAGCGGCAAGCTTTTCGTAAACGGCGTTGCAGGCGAGCGTTTCTGTGTCCGCAACTCGGGTGCTACTGCTGTAGTTGAGGGCGTGGGAAATCACGGTATAGAGTACATGACAGGCGGCCGCGTAGTCATACTCGGTTCTGTAGGCGAAAACCTTGCAGCCGGAATGTCAGGCGGTATAGCATACGTACTTGACGAAGAAAACGATGTTTACAGAAAGCTGAACAGAACTATGGTATCTCTCGAAAAGGTAGAGAGAAACACAGATGTTGCAGAACTCAAGGGCCTCATAGAAGAGCACGTAAGATCTACAGGCTCAGAAAAGGGCAGACGCATACTCGATAATTTCGAGGAATACCTGCCTAAGTTCAAAAAGATAATGCCTCACGACTACAAGCGGATGCTCGACCTTGTTACCAAGTACGAACAGAAGGGCATGAGCAACGATCAGGCTATAGAAAGCGCATTCTATGAATACGAAGGAGGTGCTCACTAATGGGTAAGAATCTTGGATTCCTGGAATATCAGAGAAAGACTTCTCAGGCTGAGGAGCCTCTTGAGAGGATAAAGCATTACAATGAGTTCCACCTGTATCTGTCAAACGAGGAGCAGTCTGAACAGGCTGCCCGCTGCATGGACTGCGGAGTACCTTACTGTCAGTCAGGCGTGCCTGTAGACGGTAAAGTGACAGGATGCCCGCTCAACAACCACGTGCCTGAGTGGAACGATCTTGTTTACAACGGAAAGTTTGAAGCGGCGTACAAGCGCCTCAGAAAGACTAATAATTTTCCTGAATTTACCAGTAGAGTCTGCCCGGCTCTGTGCGAGATGGCATGCACGTGCGGTCTTGACAGCGATCCTGTTTCAGTACACGAAAATGAGTTCGCCATCATAGAGACAGCCTACGATAAGGGCTACGTAAAGCCTGCGCACGATATACCGCGCACAAAGAAGCGCGTCGCAGTTATAGGATCAGGCCCTGCCGGTCTCGCTGTGGCTGACCAGCTCAACTTGAGAGGTCATAACGTAACTGTATACGAGAGGAGCGACCGTGTCGGTGGGCTCTTGATGTACGGTATCCCAAGCATGAAGCTAGATAAGAGCATAATAACGCGCCGTGTCAGGATCATGGAAAAAGAGGGCGTTACGTTCCTTACTAACCAGAATATCAACACTAAGAAGAAGGCTGAGGACATAATATCAAAATATGACGCTGTCGTACTGTGCTGCGGTGCGTCACAGCCGCGCGATATGAAGGTCCCTGGAAGGGATGCAGACGGTATATATTTTGCTGTTGACTTCCTTACTTCTACTACTAAGTCGCTGCTTGATCACGATATGCAGGAAGGAACTTACATTTCTGCAAAAGGCAAGAATGTAGTCATCGTAGGAAGCGGCGATACAGCAAACGACTGTCTGGGTGTTGTCGTAAGGCACGGCGCAGCAAGCGCTATCCAGATGCAGCGTCACGGAAAAGCGCCGGAGACACGCGCTGCTTCAAATCCGTGGCCTGAATATCCAAATATTTCAAAGACTGATTACGGTCAGGAGGAAGCCATAGCGCTCTTTGGCAGAGATCCGCGCATGTACGGATATACAGTAAGCAAGTTCCTTAAAGACGAACAGGGACAGCTTAATGGTGTAGAGGTAGTTAAAGTAGAAAGCGTAAAAGATGCAAAGACAGGAAAGAACTCAATGCAGCCTGTAAAAGGCTCAGAGCAGGTATATCCTGCAGAGATCTGCCTCATAGCTGCAGGCTTCACAGGCGCTGAATCAGACGTTACAAAAGCGTTCGGCGTTGCTGTTGACGGAAGGACTAACGTAAAGACTGAAAGCGGCTGCTACAGGACGAACCGCGACAAGGTATTTACTGCAGGCGATATGCACAGAGGTCAGTCACTCGTCGTATGGGCCATAAGAGAGGGCCGAGAAGCTGCGAGCGAAGTCGATGAGTTCCTTAACGGATATACTAATCTTTAATGATAAAAAAGTAAAATATAACAAAAGCATATCAATAATAAACGGGCCGGTGCATATAAAATGTGCCGGCTCGTTTTTTAGCAGTAAGCGTCCGCCCGGCGGACGACCGGAAGCTTAACAAGCCTTCAGCGGCCATTAAAGCGATATACGCACATCGTAGCGCTCAAGCCAGTAGTTGAGCTGTATCATGTAAGCCATAGTCTGCGGCCCTGTCATGAGCTGGCCGTACCACGGTTCAGAAAACTCATCACCGATCAGCGCCTGAAGTGCATCGCGGCTTATGAGATCATATATAGGCGCATCAGTATCTTTTATGATATCAGACAGCATGGCGCTTACCACATCGCGGTATCCGGGGTCATGCGTTTTGGGATACGGGCTCTTTTTGCGCAGGCGTACAGCGTCAGGCAGGAGCCCGGCAGCAGCCTCACGCAGCAGTCCCTTTTCCATGCCGCCCATTTCCTTAAGCTTCCATGGGACACTGTACATATACTCAGCTATGCGGTGATCGCAGAACGGAACTCTGACCTCAAGACCGTTGTACATCGACATCCTGTCCTTGCGATCCAGAAGCGTCTGCATAAACCAGTCTGTATTTAACCGGACCATCTCCCGCAGGCGTTTTTCATCAGGCAGCAGGCCGGGCAGCGCGTCAGTTTCACTCAATGTATTTTCGTAACGTTCGTTTACGCAGCTTTGTGCCCATTTTATGACAGCATCTGACAGGCTGCGGTCGTTTTCTATATCAGGCATGCGCCGCGCAAGTGCAGGTGCCAGGAATCCTGCGCGCATCTCTGTAGACTGCGCCCATGGAAAGCCATATGCCGCGCGTATATTTTTGTCTCGGTACCACGGGTATCCGCCAAATATCTCATCGGCGCATTCTCCTGAAAGCGCGACAGTCACATGGCGCTTTATCTCATCGCAGAACAGGAGCAGAGAAGAGTCAACGTCAGCCATGCCCGGCAGGTCGCGCGCTTCAGTTGCAGCGTAAAGAGCATGGGCGAGATCTTCCTTGCTTATGGTAAACGTGTGGTGCTCCGAACCCAGATACTCTGTCATGATACCTATAAAATCATCGTCAGTCGTCGGCTGAAAGCGGCTGGTCTGAAAGTATTTCCTGTTGTCCTTGTAAGTGACTGAAAACGTCTTCAGCCGCTCGCCGCGCTTGCGCATGTATGATGCAGCCACAGACGATATAAGGCTTGAGTCAAGTCCGCCCGACAGGAACGTGCCGACAGGAACGTCACTGACGAGCTGCCGGCGGATGGCATCGGTGACGAGCTCTCTGACACGCTTTACAGTCTGTTCAGGAGTGTCTGTATGAGAATGATCACGGAGCATCCAGTAGCGGCGCTTTTTGAAAAACGCGCTTTTACAGCCGGTGACGGCTGCCGGAGCAGACGGTGCTCCCGCATCACCGGAGCATTCGAGCTGCCCGCATTCAAATATACCATACTCGCCCGGACGCAGTTCGTGTATGTCGCGGAAAACGCCGCATCCCGGAGTCCGCCCGGGTCCGATAAGAAGAAGCTCCGCAATGCCGTGACTGTCTATGACAGGCTCAACGCCCGGATATTTCAAAAGTGTTTTTATCTCAGATGCAAAAACGAATGTGCTCCCGACCTGAGTGTAAAAAAACGGTTTGACACCCATTCTGTCGCGCGCTGCAAAAAGTCTGCGCTCGCGCTCGTGAAGCACGGCAAACGCATATATCCCGTTTAGCTTCTCAAGGCAGGTCTCGCCCCAGCGTACATAGGCTGCAAGCAGCACTTCAGTGTCACTGTGGCCTTTAAACGTATCTCCTGCGGCTATGAGCTCCTGCCGCAGCTCTTCGGTATTGTAAAGCTCACCATTGTAAACTATAGTGTACACTTCTCCTCCGCGCTTCAGCTTCATCGGTTGCCTGCCGTTTACAGGGTCTATGACGATGAGACGGCTGTGAAAGAGTATCCCGGCGTCTGAAATATCTATCCCGGCGGCATCAGGTCCGCGCCGCCTCATGCTTGCAAGCATCCCGCTCAGGCATTCCTCGACCTTTGGTCTTTCATTGAAATCTATAGCTCCGGCTATTCCGCACATAATATCTGTCCTTTCTGAATCTTAAGTTAATGTAATATAAAGTATATGCACGAATGCTTCGAAAGTTGCCGGCGTCACCGCCGGAATTTTCCGCAGCCGGGCTGCGGCAGGGCGCGCAGCAAATGATAGACAAAATATGTACTTGTATCGAAAATTTTACAGTTTTAGCGCGCAAAAGCATTGATTTATTTATGAAATATATATTGTAATGTGGTAAAATATATATCATTGAGAGTTGAACGAATAACAACGAAAAAATATCAGGTATATGCCTGTAAAAATCGTTTTTTCAGTATAAGTGCGCATAACGCGCGGCTTTACAGGCGTCAGACCTCGCATGGACGCAGTATCAGGAGCGGAATATGAAAAGGATCACAGTATTTGCGGCAACGATCGTATTGATAATGGCATTATTCTCTGCATGCGGAGCGATAACGGCGGATAATGATGCCGCTTCAGATATGCCGGAAATGAAGATCGGCGGCGTTATATACGAGCCGTACTTTTACAGGAACATTGACGGAGATTACGACGGCATAGACGTCAGGCTTGCGCGCGAAGCGTGCAGCAGGATGGGGTACAAGCCTGTTTTTGATGATTACAAAGTAGGAACGCAGCTGGCAATGCTTGACAGTGGGGCGGCGGACTGCATATGGAGCTGCATATCCATGGATGAGTATGGAGGAGAAGGAGCAGACAGCCGATACATGTGGGCCGGTCCGTATCTTTACTCACAGAGAATTATGATGGTAAAAAATGACAGCGATATTCAGACGCTTGAAGACCTTAACGGCAGGATAGTAGGCGTTCAGGCAGATACGGCGTCCGAAAAAGTCATACTTCAGGAGATGAAAGACAAAGACGGAAGCTTTTACGGGATAAAGCAGCTGACCGTGCTCGATTCATTGGGACAGGTGTTTACAGCGCTGAAAAAGGGTTATGTTGACGCAATAGTGGGTCACGAGGCTGCGCTTAATATATACGTTGAGGATAGTCACGGACAGTACAGGTGCCTCGATATGACTATAAGAAAAGAACGTCTTGGCGTAGCGTTCAGAAAAGACGGAGACGCAGAGCTTGCTCAGAAGCTGGAAAAAACACTTGATGAGATGACAGCTGACGGAACGACAGAAGGTATCATAAAAGATTACGGTCTTGATGTTGAACGTAATTTGTACGGAGGTCCTGACAATGGAACTGTTGAATCATGATAAAGATAAAATAGCAAGGATGCGCGTTTTCACTATATGGCTTCTTATCCTGTCTGTCACGGCGATGTTGATGAGCAGCGTTTACATAGTGGCTACAAATGTTGAGAAAAACAACATAAAGAATGACATTTCAAGCTCAATAGATATAATGAAGGACGTCTGTCAGAAGTACGATGATTACAGCCTCAGCATATCTACGAAAAATATGCAGCTTATCATAAACAAAGTAAACGTTCTGGCGCAGTATACAAAAGACATAGATCTGAGCAGCCGGGACGAACTGCTGAAGTACGCTGAGATCCAGTATCTTACAGGGATAATTGTACTCGACGGCACCATGGATACAGTGAGCAGCGCGGACGTTGAAGGCAAGGGACGGACATATCTGCTTAAGAGGATAATAGCTGACGGCGCGCCAAACAGCGTATACGAATATACTCAAAAGGTGTATGCAGGAGACATCACAGTAGACTCGTTAAGGTATGCTTACGCGGTCAGGGCGCGCAGCGACGCGCCGGGAGTTATCATATGCTATAAAGACACGACTGCGATTTACAGCGATAAGTATGAATTCTCGCTGAATACGTTCCTGCCTGCCGATATATTCGGCGAAGGCGCAGTCTTTGTAATAACAGACGGCTCAAAAGTAGTATGCAGCAATGATAAAAAACTTGAGAACATCCGCACGGCGGATGCACCGATAGCAGATATTATTGAAAGCGACAGGATGAAGGACGACAATGATCTCATAAAGCTGCAGACGGACGGCTCTGAGTGGTATGGGATGCACGACAAATGCCGCGATCACTTCATATATATATTCTATCCTGACAGTGCAGTATTTGCAGACCGCAGAGGAGTCATGGCGGCAGCATTCGGCGCGTATGCACTCTGCGGTATGGTACTGGTGCTCATCATCCAGCGCGCCCGCAGGAAAAAGCTCCTGCAGATAGAAAAGGAGTACCACCTTGTAAACGCTCTGGCCGGTATATACGCTACAAATCTCCTGATACGCATAAAAGAAAACAGGTACATCGACATACTTAAGAGCGACATGATGGATGAAGCGATAAAGGGAGTAACAGAAGCCGACCGCGCTATAGATCTGCTCACAGAAAAGATCGTAGCAGAAGGATACAGAGAAGAATTCCGCAGGTTTGCTGACATAAAGACCATAGCAGAACGCCTGAAGGGCAAACCTTTCATTGGTTTTACGTTTGAAGATATCGAGGGAAAATGGCTGCAGGCTCTTTTGATACCGCAGAACCGCGATCCTGATGATGAAATTACGTCAGTCATGCTCGTTACGAGAGACGTAAGCGAACAGAAAAAACGCGAAATGGAATATCAGGAAAAGCTGCGGAAGACAGCTGAGCGCGCCAACCGCGCAAATGAAGCAAAGACTGACTTCCTGCGCCGCATGAACCACGACATCCGCACGCCTGTAAACGGCATAGTCGGCATGATAGAGATAAACAGCAAGACTGACGATCAGGCTGTTATAAAAGAAAACAGAGAAAAGGCAAAGAAGGCAGCATATCATTTGCTGTCACTCGTAAACGACGTCCTTGAGATGAGCAAGCTTGAGGATGGCGTAGTGCCTGTGGAGCATGAGGTATTCAACATACAGAAGCTTGCCGGAGATATACTTGTGGTCGCAGGTATACGCGCCGCAGAACACAGTATAATATTAAAGCATGAGGAATGCACAGAAAGCTTTGAGTATCCTTACGTTTACGGAAGTCCGCTCCGCGTGCGCCAGATATTCCTGAATATCATAAACAACGCTATAAAATACAACAAGCCTGGTGGAAACATAATGTGCAGCATAGTCCGGGACAGCGTTGACGAGGCTGCGCATACAGTAAGCTACAAGTGCGTCATAACAGATACCGGCATAGGCATGAGCGAGGAATACATTGAGCATATATTTGAGCCGTTCTCGCAGGAAAAGTCGGGCGCGCGCACTGTTTACCGCGGCACGGGCCTCGGCATGTCCATAGTAAAAACGCTCGTAGACCAGATGAACGGAACTATAGAAGTAAAGAGCGAGGTAAATATAGGAACCTCCGTGACTGTAACGATACCGTTCGATATAGCAGACAGCGCCTGCGCTGAATGTGATGATATCGACTATACTGCAGACGTAACGGAGATAAACGGCCGGAGCGTGCAGGATGATACAAATCACGATGTCATAACATCGATGAATATAAACGCTTCAAATGTCCAGCCGGATATATCAGGAATGAATATCATAGTAGCTGAGGACAATGAGCTCAATATGGAGATCGTAAAATACATCCTGGAAGACGCAGGCGCAAGCGTCCACCCATCATACGACGGCGCACAGGCAGTAGAAACGTTCTCCTCAGCGCCTCCGGGCACGTATGACGTTATACTCATGGATATAATGATGCCTGTAATGGATGGCTATGAAGCGGCACGCAGCATACGAGACATGGAGATGACACGCCCTGACGCGGCAGACATACCTGTCATAGCGATGACAGCAAACGCTTTCGACGATGACAGACGCAAAAGCCTGGAAGCCGGCATGAACGATCATATAACAAAACCTATAGACAGAGAAAAAATGATAACAGTTATCGCTGAGTGCAGAAAAAAATAAATTCATTTGCATTCCTTGGCGAGCTTGCA
>JABLTO010092790.1_pt1 | contig 12296 bp, 8 predicted proteins | sample 7160091 | NCBI WGS metagenome assembly JABLTO01 (sample SAMN14651225, study PRJNA627086) | human gut metagenome | isolation source: feces | host: Homo sapiens
CCTCACCTTGGTGACAACCGGCTCCATCCCTTCGGCCCAGAATGCGGAGCAGCCGCAATATTCTGTCGGCAACAGGCTGGAAATGATACGCCGTTTCGGGAAAAACAAACTGGTCAGTTTTATGAGCCGCAACGAGTGGAATTCATTGCCTGAAAGGTTTTACGTCAACAATGATGGCCGCGAATATGGACAGAAAATAAGCCAGCATTCCTTTTACACCGATCAGCGGGCCTCCCTCGGGTTTATTTTCAAAGGGCTGACGGTCTCTTTCGCCGGAGGGCTGGCAGGCTATTTCCGCGGGCTCCGCACGGATCTGCACGGCATCGACGATCTGCCCGGGTTAAGTCAGGAAAGACTCACGACGGATTACCTGAGGCTTTTCGCATCGCCGAAAATCGAATGGAATTTCAGGAAACTCGAACTGACCTGTAATCTCCCGGTCAATCTCTACACCTATTTCTTTTCGGGAGGACTCTCCGACCGCACTGAATTTTTCCTGTCGCCCGCGCTGTCGGCAAGCCTCCATCTGACACCGCGCATGGTCCTGACGCTGCGCGGAAGTCACCGACGCTCTCCCGCTTCGCTCCATACGATCCACGACGCCTCCATCCTGACGTCATATCGCACCTTCTCCGAAGGCGTCGATGACTATTACACATCTTCGGGCGAGGCCGCCGGACTCTTCTACAGCTACCGCAACGCGCAGGCGGGGGTCTTCGTCATGGCTTCAGGCAATTACATGTGGGACAGATCGAAGTTCGGCATGGTCCAGAATATCATAGGCGACTATGTGTTCCATTCCTACCGATCCACCCCCTCGAAGGCGCGCGGCTTCATGACGGCCCTCAATTTCAGCAAATCCCTTGATTTCATCAGGGGAAACGCCGGCTTCAGAGCGTATTACAGAAACTCTTCCGGCAATATTCTATCGCAAGGGATCCCGACCGACACACGGCGCACTTCCGCCTCACTGTCTCCTTTCATCAACGGTGCAATTTCATCATATTTCAACTGGGATCTGGGATTTACCTGGGATCATACCGCCATGAAAATATCCGGACTGTCGCGCCAGAACTACAATGACTTCCTCTATTCCGGAAGTGTGACCCTCATGCCCTGCGGATTCCTGACATGGACTGCCTCGGGCGAATTCTACCGCAATCAGACGGGGCCTGACGCCAGCAAGAACATGATGATGCTTGACACCAAACTGACTTTTAATCTCGGCAAGCGTCTGGAACTTTCCGCTTCAGTCACGAATCTTCTCGATCACCGGTCATATTCCTATTCCTCGTTCGGTTCCGTTTCCCGCGTTGACCGTTCGAGCATGCTTCGCGGGCGCGAGTTCATGGTTACCATCTACCTCAAAAAATAGCAATGAGACCGAGCCGTAATAATCCCGTATATTTGTAAAATCAATTCATTAAACAATCTAATGCTTAACGTTATGAGATGTAGATCAATTATTTTCGCAATTCTATTGGCGTCAGCGTCCGTTTGTTTCGGACAGCAGCGGGCGGATTCAGCGGCTGTGAAAGCCGCGCCCGACACAATCAGTTCCTCGGTCAGCCTCAAAGGGGTGGAAGTGACCGCGCAGACGGAATCGCACTCGGCTCTCACCGATTCCTATCTTATCACCAAGGAGATGCGCCGAGGCATAAGAACCGCCGGCGAGTTGCTTTCGAGGGTGAACGGAGTGTTTTACAATCCTGTTTCGCGGGAAATCAAATATCTCGGCTCGTCAAACGTGGTGATTCTCGTTGACAGCATCCAGAAGAGCGAGAGTTACATAAAAAGGCTTTCGCCTGACCGTTTCGACCGCATTGACATTGTCAACAATCCCACGGGGAAATATCTCGGATATGACGCAATTATCAATTTCCACACGAAGCCTAACTACATAGGGACGGAGGTGAACATGCTTTCACAGTCGTTTATGGTTCCCGGAGGACGCAACGGCGAGGGGCAGGATTTCCAGAGCGAGAGGGCTTCTTTCGACGTGACCTACACGCGAAACCGGTGGAATCTGTCGGCCGACGGGGAATACAAGTGGAATCAGACGGGCACCTCAAGCTATTATACGGCCGTTTATCCCTACAACAACCTGATGCAGACCAAGCTCGAGCAGCCACGGAAGTCGCCGACGGACAACACCATGTCGAACAGATATGATTTCGGAGCGGCGCTCGATTTCCAGCCCAATGACAACCACTCGTTCTCGATCCAATGGCGCATTGAACCGACTGACAGCAAAAACAGATCGGCCTACAGGCTAATGATGGAAAACACGAAAACAGGCGAGAGCAGCACCGTGGGCTATTCGTTGCGGAATCATGTCCACAACCGTCTTGACAACAGTTTCGGGCTCTATTATCGCGGTCGCTTCAAGGGATGGTCGCTCAACAGTTCGGCGACATATAATTTCGCGGACTGGGACAGGGACTATGACATAAGGCGCACCGACGGCTACACGCTGACCAACGATCATCGCAGTTCACAACGTTATTTCTGGGGCGGAGCAGACATGACACGTCAGATTGCCGGAGGGAAAATGACGTTAGGTCTGTCGGATTACGTCACTGTCGCCAACTACAGGAACCGCAACAGAATTTCAGGACAAATGCTCACGGACAACTCGTTGCTGCAAAACAACCTCATAGCCGCGCTGCAGTTTTTCATTGGCAGGAGCATGGCGATGACGCTGACAGGCGGCCTTTACACCTACCGCAACAGCGAGGGCGGCGAACACATAACACGGTTTGCCCCGAGGGTCACGGTCAACTGGTTCTGGCAGCCGTCGCAGAAGTTCATCGCGCGCCTCAACTATTCGCTGAAATCGGAAATGCCGGGACTTTCGCTCATCAGCGATTTCGGTCAATACACTGACTCGCTGACATATCAGATGGGTAATCCTCTGCTCAAACCGATGACCGACCATCTGGTCAGCCTGACGCTGACTCTCTGGAAGAGTCTTAATCTGACGGCCCGTTATTTACATGGCGCTAACAGCTATGCCAACATTGCCGAGGTGGTCACCGGAGAAAAACCTTATATCCTGAAGAAATATCAGAACGCGACCGCCGAGGAGTTCCGGTTCATTGTCAATTACAAGAAATCATTCGCCGAATACTTTGAATTTTCGGGCGAGGCATCGATGACATGGAAAAAGTCGTCATATTCAGTCTATCGGAAGCACCGCATGGCTCCCGGGGCGAACTGGTATTTGGCCTACAGAAACAGCAGACATTCGTTCAACGCGTTTCTGAGCTATGAACTGATGGGCAACATGGGAGTTCTGCCCCAGATGAAAGGATGGGGATGTACGGACGGCATGGCCATCTCGTTGACAAAATATCTGATGAAAAACAGGCTTTCGCTCATGGTCATGTACTTTATTCCCGTGCATTTTGCAAAAGGTGTGATATATAATGAGGTTATCTCCCCCGGAATGCAACAATACACAAGAAGCGACAATCAGTTCCGCGGGGACAACACCTTCTCCTTGGCCGTGACCTACCGGTTCAGCAACGGCAAGCGCGTCCGCAACTACACCCGACGCACTGTCGGCCTGTCTGAGGAATAGTCATGGGCTTCAGATCCTTTCCATTCATAAAGCAGCATGACTCGATGGAGTGCGGGGTGGCCTGCCTCGCATCCGTCCTCCGTTGGTACGGTTGCATGATGGATGTAAAAGAGGTAGGGGATCTATGTCCGCCGACAACCGAGGGAGTGTCTTTCCTCGGTCTGGCCAAGACTGCGGAGTCTCTTGGCCTGGCGACGGTAACGGCCAGAGTCTCGCTGACGGAGCTGGCTGAATGTCATGCGCCGGCGATACTGCACTGGAATCAGAATCATTTCGTGGTGCTTTTCAGGGTTTCGCGGAATGGGCGGCGGTTTCATGTATGCGATCCGGGAAAGGGGATCATGACGCTCAGGCGGGAGGAGTTCTGCCGCCACTGGATAAGCACTGTGTCCAACGGCGAGGAAAAAGGGATAGCGATGTTTCTCGAGCCCGGGGAGGCTTTCGAGAAGAAGCGCGACGAGGGAAAAAGCCGGCGCCGTTCGTTCAGGTTTCTGATGGGTTACATCATGCGCTATCGCGGTCATTTCGGGCAGGTGTTGCTCGGCCTTCTGCTCGGATGCGTGCTGCAGCTTGTGATGCCGTTCCTGACTCAGGCCATTGTCGATACGGGAATCCGTCACCGCGACATCGGTTTTATATGGCTCATACTGCTGGGTGAGCTGATGATCGTGGCGGGACGCACGGCAACGGATTTCATACGCCGCTGGCTGCTGCTCCATATTTCTATGAGAATCAACATTTCGCTTGTCAGCGATTTCTTCATCAAGCTGCTGAAACTGCCTATGTCGTTTTTCGACACCAAACTGATGGGCGACCTTCTGCAGAGGATGGGCGACCACGGCAGGGTCCAGAGTTTCCTGACTGGCCAGACGCTCGGAATCATGTTCAGCGCCTTGAGTTTCATCGTGTTCGGGGTGGTCCTGGCTCTCTATGACAAGACCGTGTTCCTGATCTTCATGGGCGGGAGTGTGATCTATGGGCTCTGGCTGGCGTCGTTTCTGCGACGGCGCAAGGTGCTTGACTACGAGCTCTTCGAGCAACAGTCGAGAAACCAGAACAAGACCTATCAGTTCATCACTTCCATGCAGGAGATAAAGCTGCAGGACTGCGAGAAGCGCCGGCGCTGGGAGTGGGAGGATGTGCAGGCCGACCTGTTTGAAATTCAGATGAAGGCGCTCAAACTGCAGCAGAGCCAGGAGGCGGGGAGCGTGTTCATCAATGAGATAAAGAACATACTGATAACGGTCATGGCGGCCACCGCCGTGATCAGAGGCGACATAACTCTCGGAGCGATGCTTGCCATACAGTATATCGTCGGGCAGCTCAACTCGCCCGTCGAGCAGATAATGGGGTTTATCTATTCGGTGCAGGACGTGAAGATCTCTCTCGAGCGCATCAATGAGATCCACCTGGGACGCGACGAGGAAAAAGAGGACGGCGCGGAGGAATTCGGGGCTGAGAAATCGATAGAGATAAGGGATGTCGATTTCAAATATGACCGCTTCGCGCTGAAAAAGACGCTCGACGGCGTCAGCCTCAGCATTCCTGCGGGGAAGGTCACGGCGATTGTGGGCGCCTCAGGCAGCGGCAAGACCACACTTATCAAGCTGATGCTCGGCTATTATGCGACGCTGGCGGGAAGCATCGTGATTGCCGGGCGCGACATCGGCGACTACAGCATGAAGTGGTGGCGCAGACATTGCGGAGTGGTGATGCAGGACGGAGTCATATTTTCGGAGTCGATTGCCCGCAATATTGCCGTTGACGACGGCGAAATTGACCGCGGACGCCTCGAGGAAGCGGCCCGCATAGCCAATATACACGATTATGTCATGGGGCTCCCCTTGAAATATGACACTCTGATAGGCCGCGACGGAGTGGGGCTGAGCCAGGGTCAGAAACAGAGGGTGCTGATTGCAAGGGCCGTCTATAAGAATCCTGATTTTATTTTTCTGGACGAGGCGACCAATTCGCTTGACGCCAAAAACGAGCGCCGGATCGTGGAGAATCTCGAGGAGTTCTATCGGGGAAAAACGGTGGTTGTCGTGGCCCATCGCCTTTCAACCGTCAGGAACGCCGACCATATCATTGTGCTTGACGGCGGCACGGTCGTAGAGTCCGGGACTCACCGCGAACTTGTTGAAAAGGAGGGGGTATATTTCAATCTCATAAAGAATCAGCTGGAGTTAGGAACATGAAAAACAGAGAAAAAGAAACAGATGTGCGGTCGGAGAAGGTGAGGCGTCTGATCGAGCGCCCCCTCCCGCTAGTCCTGAGTATGGGAACGGTCATCATAATCGTTCTCTTCGTCCTGCTGGCCCTCGGCGTGCTCTATCTGGCTTCCGGGGCCGATGACGCCGACGGCGGAGCGCCGTTTCTGCTGCGCATAGCCAACCGGCTGAGAAGTTAGGACTTGCGCCGGAGGGCGAGAGGGCGTGGAACAATATGGCGTGGAATAGGCAATATTAACGCAGTTGTAACAGGGAGGGGTTGCATTAAAGGCGGGATTTGAGTAATTTTGCACCCGTAATTACCCAACCTCATACCTGTCCATGAATAGCAAACCAGTTATTTATCAACTATTGCCGCGACTATTCACGAACTTCAACGACTCGTGCGTGCCCGGAGGCACAATAGAGCAGAACGGTTCGGGCAAACTGCGGTCAATAAATCAAGCGACTCTGCGTTCAATCGCCGACATGGGTTTCACTCATGTGTGGCTTACGGGCGTTATCGAACATACACATTGCTCAGACTACACCGACATCGGCATTCCGCGCGACAATCCCCACGTCATCAAGGGGAAAGCCGGATCGCCATACGCGATCAAGGACTATTATGACATAGATCCGGATCTTGCCGTCGATCCCCGCAACAGAATAAGGGAATTCGAGGATACCCTCAGGCGCATCCATGCAGCCGGCCTGAAAGTGATCATCGACTTCGTGCCCAATCACGTGGCCCGGCAATACCGATCGGACAGCCGTCCGGCAGGCGCCCCCGAGGATTTCGGCAAGGAAGACTACACGAACATGTTTTTCGCGCCTACAAACAGCTTCTACTATATCCCGGGCCATAAGTTCGCGCCGACGATAGATCTCGGCAGCGGCCCCGACGCCTACTTCGAATATCCGGCCAAAGCTTCCGGAAACGACTGCTTCACCGCGTCGCCCGGACAGTATGACTGGTATGACACCGTCAAACTCAACTACGGCATAGATCCCGCCAACGGATGGCGGCATTTCACCCCTACGCCCGCGACATGGAAAAAGATGCTCCACATCCTGCAGTACTGGGCCGACAAGGGCGTTGACGGTTTCCGCTGCGACATGGCCCACATGGTGCCCCTCGAATTCTGGCAGTGGGCGATCCCTCAGGTCAAGGAGAAGCACCCCGGCGTCATATTCATCGCCGCGATATACGCCATAAACCGCTACCGGCCCTTCATCGAGATTGGCGGATTCGACTATCTCTATGACAAGGTGGGACTCTACGACACTCTGCGCGACATCGTCACCTGGGGCCGCTCGGCCTCCGACATCACCCGCTCGTGGCAGAAAGTTGACGGTCACCAGCACAACATGCTCTATTTCCTCGAGAACCACGACGAGCAGCGTTTCGCCTCGGCGGAATTTGCCGGCGACCCGTTCAAGGCAATGGCTCCTATGGCGGTCAGCGCGCTTCTCGGCCCCGGGGCCGTCATGGTCTATGCCGGCCAGGAGCTCGGCGAGCCGGGAGCTGACGCCGAAGGCTACAGCGGACATGACGGCCGCACCTCGATATTCGACTACTGGAGCGTGGGGACGCTGCGCCGCTGGCTCAACAACGGCCGCCCGTCGCTGAAAAATCTCTCGGCCGACGAGCGTCGCCTGCGCGACTCCTATTCGCGGCTGCTGAACATCGCCACGAGCGAGGCCGCAGTAAGGGAAGGGACATTTTTTGACGTAATGTATGTCAACAACGAGAAAACCGAAGGATTCAACCCCGAACGCCAGTATGCCTTCCTGCGTCATTTCGGCAACGAGACTCTTCTCGTGGTCGCTAACTTCGACGACAAGGAGGCCGATGTCAAGGTGAACATTCCGCTCCATGCATTCAACACCCTGCGCATCAGTGAAGGCGCGCGCACAGCCACCGAGCTGCTCACCGGGCGCAGCGAATCGCATGCCATAGATTCCCACACACCTTTCCAGACCGCCGTTCCCGCCCACGGAGCCGTTGTCTGGAAATGGACCGACTGATAAAGATAAAAACTTAAAATAAAAAAGATATGAGATTATTCGTTGTCCTGGCCGCTCTGATGAGCATGTTTCTGACGGCCAATGCCGCAAAGGACCAAGATGTCGCCCTGTTCATAACCATCGGTCAGAGCAACGCCGACGGCTCGGCCTTTGCCGAAGAAGATGTTGACAAAACCATGCTTGAATGGTATTCCACGGCTCCCGGGGCTGATAATCTCAATATCTGGTATGTCCCCACTCAGGTCCGGAACGAGAAAAACGCTCTGGGCCAGATGGCCCGTCACGTGATTCCGGCCCTTTACCGCGACAAGGAACCGCAGTGGATGAAACTATGGTTCCGCAACGACAATTACGCGGGGCGCACGGCCATGAACATGATTCACGGCGCCGGAACCTACAGCCGCTACTCTCAGGGACGCCGCGGCATGGAAGGTGAGTTCGGACGCCGTTTTGCCGAAGCTTTCCCCGACAAGGAGCTCTACATCATCAAGCTCGGCGTATCGGGCTCGGGCATCGACACCTGGGCCAATCCGAAGGATGACAACAACTGGAACTATTTCATCGACAGTGTGTATCGTCCGGCTATCGACACTCTTCTGGCCATGGGCAAGCGTCCGCGCCTTGCGGGAGTCTGGTGGATGCAGGGATGTGCCGACAGCAATTCCACTTCCGAGCGCTATGCCCGGTCGCTCCGTCTGCTGATTGAACGCCTGCGCGGACAGCTCGGATTCGACAAGGCTCCGATTTATATCGGCATGATTCCCGCGCCGGGCGAAGGCGACGTGACCCCGGGAGGATCTGTCGGATACAGCGACGCTGTCCGCGACGCCCAGCGCCTCATCGCTTCTACGGTCAAAGGTGTGACCCTTATCAACACCTCTTCTTGCCCGATGCAGTATGAGGAGGCGTTCAAGGGCAAGATCCATTTCAGCCATAAGGGCGTGAACCGCATCGGTGATATCCTGGCCGACTCGGTCATCGCGGCCGGCCCGGCGAGATGGACCGGTTTCGCCACACCCGGCCGATGGGAACTGCGCCCCGAGGGTTCGGTGTTCATTCCTTCCGCCGGAAATCCTGACATAACCTACAGCTATAATGACACCGACGCTTCGGCCAATCTCAAGTATCCCGGGTGGACGGAGCGCATCAATGTTCCACTCAGCCGCGGCGAGAGCGCCGGAGATTGGGAACTTGCATGGGAAGATGATTTCAACGGCCCCGATATCGACTGGAAGGTATGGTCGAAGATTCCGCGCGGAACCGCCAACTGGAACGATGTCATGTCGTCGGCCGACACCCTCTATGCCGTGCGCGACGGAAACCTGATTCTCCGCGGCATCCGTTCATATCCGGCCCTTAACGACACGGTCCCCTACGTGACCGGCGGTCTCTACACCAAATGGAAGAAGGATTTCGGTTACGGACGCCTGGAGATACGCGCTAAACTTCAGGGCGCGCAGGGCGAGTGGCCTGCGTTCTGGCTCCTTCCCGCTCCGCTCAAAGGCGAGGAAGTGCCTTGGCCCTCGGGCGGCGAGATCGATATAATGGAACGCCTGAACCACGATGATTTCGCCTATCAGACCGTCCATTCGACCTATACTCTCGATCTGAAGAAAGACAACGAGCCCCCTCATTTCGCAACAGGCAAGATCAACCCCGACGACTACAATGTTTTCGCCGTAGAGCTGGCTCCCGACAGCCTCAGCTTCTTCATCAACGGCGTCCACACATTCACCTATCCCCGCATCGACACCGATCTGCCGGGGCAGTTCCCCTTCGACCGTCCCTTCTATCTGCTCATCGACATGCAGCTCGGCGGAAGCTGGGTTGGCAAGGTTGACGTCAACCAGTTGCCGGTGGAGATGAAAATAGACCGCGTCAGCTATTATCGCCGGCGCGGCCTGTAAAATCCTTTGTCTGTAAGGTGTCCCCGTAAATCGGGACCACTCCCTCATCATTTGCTTTATTCTATTACTCAGACGAGTTTCGCGAGGGCTTCGCCTATGCGGCGCATGGCTTCGCGGATAAGTTCGTCGGAAGTGGCGTAGCTCAGACGGATGTATCCCGGCAGGCAGAATGCCGCTCCGTCAACCGTGGCCACATGCGCTACATCGAGAAGATACATGGCTACGTCGCCGCTGCTGGAAATGACGCGGTCACCGCAGCGCTTGCCTATGAAGCTCGAGACATCGGGGAAGAGATAGAACGCGCCCTGAGGCTTGTTGACTCTGATTCCCGGAATGGCTTTTGCAAGTTCAACCACGAGGTCGCGGCGACGCTCGAATGCCTGACGCATCTCTTCGACGCAATCCTGCGGGCCGGTATAGGCCGCTTCGGCGGCTTTCTGTGCAATCGACGAAGCTCCTGAGGTGTATTGGCCCTGAAGTTTGGTGCAGGCCTTTGCGATGGGGAGGGGGGCGGCGCAGAAACCTATGCGCCAGCCGGTCATGGCGTAGGCTTTGGACACTCCGTTGATTACGACCACGCGTCCTTCAAGCTCGGGGAATGTGGCCATCGAAGTGTAGCTTCCCGTGAAATTTGAATGTTATTATGTTACAAATGTAACAAAAACACTTCAAAAACTGCTTTATGGCTGGAAAAATATTCAGAATCGCGTTGATAGGGCTGGCATTCGCCCTATCCTTCAGCGCTGAAGGGGCTACCGATTATCCGTGGGCCTATTGCTGCGGCAGTGCCAGACCCTATCCCGTGCCCGCGCATACAGCGTCATATCCCGATTCGCTCACGCCGGTGATGATAAATCATGTCGGTCGTCACGGCGCGCGTTTCCCGGCTTCTCCGAAACAATGCAACATACTTCTGTCGGCGCTCAAAAGCGCTCAGACGCAGAAAACGCTGACTCCTGCAGGCTTGCGGCTTCTGAAGCTCACCCAAAAGGTGATCGGGACGGTCAACGGCCGGTGGGGCGCTCTCGATTCTCTCGGCATGGCCGAGCAGCGCGGCATAGCCTCACGCATGATGGCGGCCTATCCCGAGCTCTTCCGTGAGGCAACCGTAAACGCGATTTCCTCCTACGCTCCGAGATGCATCATGAGCATGGATGAATTCACACATCAGCTGGCAAGGATGGATAATAAAGTGGAGCTGAACATGGCCAGCGGGCGCCGTTTTTCACCCCTCGTCAGGTTTTTCGATTCCAGTCCGCTTTATCTGGAATTCAGAAAAGATCCGTCGCTGAAGGCTATGCTTGACGATTTCATAGCCGGGACATGTCCTTACTCGCAGTTGCCGAGGGTTCTGGGCGAGAAATTCGACTATGCGTCGGCGAAGGCTGACAGACGCGACGTGGCTCTGGCTGAATATGCGGTGCTTTCCGGCCTGTCGGCCATGAGCATGCACGCGGAAATAACCGATTTCCTGACTCCGCAGGAGCAAAACGCTTTGTGGAGCATCTCAAATATGCGTCATTATCTCGAGCATTCGGCTTCCGTGTTGAACGATATACCGGCCAAGATCGCGGCTCCGCTCCTTCAGGATCTAATCGCTACGACCGACGGTTTCATTGCCGGCGACAAAGCCGTAGCCAAAGTGATGCTCCGTTTCGGCCATGCCGAAACTCTGATGCCTCTGCTTGCGCTGATGCGGTTGCCGGGCTGTTTTTATCTGACAAATTGCTGTAAATCTCTATTGCCGATTCTATTTCAGAAATCAGAATGTATTCGTCGGCGCTATGGCTGCGGGCCGAATCGCCGGGCCCCATTTCTAAAGAAGGGAATGCCGACATCTGCGACATGTCGGAGGTCGTCGGAGATACAAAAGGAGTGCCTCCGCTCATTGTCGCGGCTTTCACCAGAGGATGATCGCGGTCGATGACCGACGCTCTGACGCGTGTAGAACGTGGGGTGACGTCGGCCTCTACAAGTTCGCGGAGAATAGCCACAGTCTCCTCGTTGGAATACGCGTCTGTCGTTCGTATATCGACGACCCAGCGACACTCTTCGGGGATGACGTTGTGCTGGCGCCCCGCTTCGATCTGCGTTACCTGTATGCCTATAGGCCCGAGCACTTCACTTTCGCGAGGAAATTTGAATGATCTGAGTTTTTCTATGTCGTTTATGGCCTTGTAGATGGCGTTGACGCCTTCATTGCGTGCGGCATGTCCGGTGACGCCGTGGCTTATGCAGTCGAGCACTACAAGACCGCGCTCGGCTATGGCCGGCTGCATTCCCGTAGGCTCTCCGACGAGGGCCATATCGACGTGATAGCCTTCCCGGGTCAGATGTGGCAGAAAGGAACGCATGCCTCCTTCGCCGGTCACTTCTTCTTCGGCTGTAATGGCAAGTATAAGATTATACTTCAGGTCCTTGTCTCTGAATCGGCTGAATATCTCCGCGAGAGATACGGCTGAGGCTCCTGCGTCGTTGCTCCCGAGGCCGTACAGCCTTCCGTTTTCAAGGACGGGCGAATAAGGATCACGGGTGTATGAGGCAGACGGGCGCACGGTATCATGA
>JABLTO010217953.1_pt1 | contig 12296 bp, 10 predicted proteins | sample 7160091 | NCBI WGS metagenome assembly JABLTO01 (sample SAMN14651225, study PRJNA627086) | human gut metagenome | isolation source: feces | host: Homo sapiens
AATTACCGGAGGAATATCCTCTGCCGCCGCAAAGTGTGGAGTTGACAGGCCTGACGCTTCAAGGGCTGGTAAATGCGTTTCTGCGCATTTATAACCGCAAGCCCAAGGAGCCAGAGGTCAAGGAGGTCAACCACTATGCGCCGCGGGATATTCGACGGGATGAGCATAACGTGCAGGAATGTATGCTGGTGCTGCTGAAGGGACTGCGGCACAAGGGACAGCTACGCTTTGAAGAAGTGTTCAGCGAAGCGCCGACAAAGGAAGAGGTTGTGACACTCTTTCTGGCGCTGCTGGAGCTTTTGCGGCTTGGAGATACACATATATCTCAGGAGCATATTTACGGGGAGATAATCTTACTGCCCGGAAGGAGCGAGTTGATTGGCGAAGAGGAAGCCTGATCTGCTGACGCAGGAGGTTCGCGGCCGGGTTGAGGCCATTTTATTTGTGGCCGGGGAGCCGGTGCTTGTCAGCGACATGGCCAAGGCTCTGGAACTGAGTGAGTCCGATATGAGTCATGTGCTGGATTTGCTGGTGAATGAATATGACTTTGAGCAGCGCGGCTTTTGTCTCAAGCGTTTTGGAAAGCATGTGCAGCTTGCGACGCGTGCAATCTATGCCGATTGGGTGGAGCGGTTGCTTCAGCCGGTGCAGAAGCAGAGCTTGAGTCAAGCTGCTATGGAAACGCTGGCGGTGGTCGCATATCGTCAGCCCGTAACCAAGGCGGAGATTGAGCAGATTCGCGGCGTGAAGTGCGATTATTCGATTGCGTCGTTGAGCAACAAGGGACTGATCGAGGAGGTAGGGCGGAAGGACACCGTAGGCCGCCCGATTCTATACGGTACCACGGATGAATTCCTGAATCACTTCGGTATCGGCAGTCTCGATCAGCTGCCTGCGCTGCCGCAGGATCTGAAGGAACAGACGGAGGCAGAAGTGGCTGAAGATGAGCAATTACTGATTCCTTGAGGAGTATAGAAAAGCAGAGGCATGCCTATAAAGGATATGCCTCTGCTTTTGCGCTGGTAGGTATATGAAAAGAGGCTGCATTCCAAAAGGAATACAGCCTCTTTGGTGCAGCAGATGCTTACACGCGCTTGATTTCCTTGAGCTTAGCCGCCTTGCCCTGCAGATTGCGCAGGTAGTACAGCTTCGCACGGCGAACCTTACCGCTGCGGATGATCTCCACATGATCTACGCGGGGAGAATGCATCGGGAAAGTACGCTCAACGCCAATGCCGTAGGAAACACGGCGCACCGTGAAGGTCTCACGGATGCCGCCATTGCGCATGGCGATCACAACACCCTCGAACGCCTGAAGACGCTCGCGGCTGCCTTCTACAACCTTGACCCACACACGAACGGTGTCGCCAATGCTGATCTTGGGCAGATCGGTACGGAGTTGCTTCTGCTCGATAGAACGGATAATTTCACTCATTGTAAGTGTTCCTCCTTCCCTCATAGACGTTCGTACTCAGACAAAATGTCGGGCAGCGGAACGTCCGTATGTCACAAAGAGAAGTATATCATAAATCCGGGACGTTTGGCAATAGTTTTTCTGAAAAAATATCATGCGTTTGTTTCTGCCATCCATGTAGCGTTTGAAATCTGCCGGGGAACGTGTTACAATAGGCGGGATGAATGACTCGGAGGAGAGAATTCTGATGAATGAAGCGAAGGTCACGCGTCACGGCATGACGTGGCACATGGCAGGACTTATGCTGCTGGATGCGGTGCTGGCAATCCTGACGCTTATGTTGGCGCTGCAAATTTATTATGATATGAACGCGCCTGAGGCGCACATTCTCCATGTATGGCGAAGCGCGCCCATGCTGATTATTTTTACAGTTACTTCTTGTTATGCGGTAGGCCTTTATCGAAGCTTGATGCGCTATGCGGGCGTGGAAGCGCTGGTGCAGATCGGAATGGGAACGCTGCTGGGCAGCGGTTTGACCTATCTCGTGTCGCTGGCGGTCTATACCATTCAACGGGAGCCGAATCTCTTTCTCATGCCGCGTCCGGTCTATTTGGTGCAATGGCTGTTGATGTTTTTTCTGGTGGGCGGAAGCCGCTTGAGTTTGCGCATAATGCAGGGCGGTGTGGGATTTCTGCCGCCGCACCGTTCCCATGGCAAGCGCGTGATGGTTGTTGGCGCAGGCTGGGCCGGAGCGCAGGTCATTCGTGAGGTGCAGGCCGGACGGTATGGTGACTGTACCGCAGTATTGGCGGTAGATGATGATGCCGCTAAGCAGGGGGCGACGCTGGCACGGGTGCCTGTGCTGCTGGGAACGGATAAGGTTGAAGAATATGCCCATCAGTATCGTGCGGACGAAATCATTATTGCAATCGCTACACCGAACGGAGATTTGTCAGAGCTGATTCATCGCTGCATCAATACAGGCTGTCATGTGCGTATGGTATCCACGCTGCGGGATATGAATACTGGCGCACCGGCACTGGGCAAAATGCGCGAGGTAGATATTGGCGATCTGCTGGGGCGTGCGGAAAAACATCTAGACATGACAGAGGTACAGGCCTACTTCGAGGGGCGGCGTGTACTGGTAACGGGCGGCGGGGGCTCCATCGGTTCGGAGCTGTGCCGGCAGATCATGACCTTTGCACCCGCGAAGCTGATTCTGTATGACATCAGCGAAAATTATATGTATGATCTGTTTTTTGAGCTTCAGGAAAAATATGGCGTGCTGGTGAAGAATACCGTGGAGCTGCGCGTGGGCTCTATTCGGGATCGCAGCACGCTGGATCGTGTGTTTGATGAGTTCCGGCCAGAGATCGTGATTCATGCGGCGGCGCATAAGCATGTTCCTTTGATGGAGGATAGCCCGGAGCAGGCAGTCATCAATAATGTATTCGGCACCTTAAATGTGGCTCAATGCGCCATGGCTCATGACGTAAAGCGGTTTGTGATGATTTCCACGGACAAGGCAGTCAACCCCACGAACGTGATGGGGGCGACCAAACGGTTGGCTGAAATTATCATTGAGGCGCTGCAAGCACAGGGAAGAACGCAATATACGGCGGTGCGCTTTGGTAATGTGCTGGGCTCCAACGGTAGCGTGGTTCCGTTGTTTGAACGGCAGATTCGTGCCGGAGGTCCGGTGACGCTGACACATCCGGATATTATTCGCTACTTCATGACGATTCCCGAGGCAGCCAGTCTGGTGCTTCAGGCGGCATCCATTGCCAAGGGCGGTGAGCTTTTTGTATTGGACATGGGAAAGCCGGTCAAAATCCGTGAGCTGGCTGAGCGTATGATCCAGTTGTACGCTGATCCGAATGGCCCGCCGGTGGAAATCGTCTACACAGGCTTGCGCCCCGGCGAAAAGCTCTACGAGGAATTGCTGCGTGATGAGGAAAACTCAACCGCGACCAGCAAAGAAAAAATTTTCATTGCCAAGCCAGAGCAGGTTGCATGGTCACAGGTGGAGCAGATGCTGGAGCATCTGCATCGCTGTTTGGACGAGGGTGGAGATATGCGTGCTTGTTTGCATGAAATTCTGCCATCATATCGTCAGCCACAGCCTGTCAGCGCGGCGGAAGCGGCCGCACAAGCTGCACGCGAAGCAAAACAGGCTGGCTGATAGAAGTTTGAAAGGAGGAGGCTGCATGTCCGCAATGACTTGTACGCCAGAAAGACTGAAATATTTGACGCTGCTGGCAGAGGGCTATCCTACGGTGCAGTCGCTTTGTACGGAAATCGTACATTTGGAGGCAATCTTGGCTCTCCCCAAGGGTACGGAACACTTTATGAGCGACATTCACGGCGAGTATGAGGCATTCTGCCACATTCTGAACAATTGCTCCGGTGTGATCCGCGAGAAGGTCAATATGCTTTTCAGCGGTACCATGACAGGGCGGGAAATCTCCGGGCTGTGTACTCTGATTTATTACCCGGAGGAAAAATTAAAGCGACTGAAAAAGCAAGGTCGCTTGACTAAGGAATGGTATCGCTCAACGCTGCAAAATCTGATTGCGCTGAGTAAGCTGTTGTCTTCCAAATATACGCGCTCAAAGGTTCGAAAGGCAATGCCCGAAGCGTATGCCTTTCTGCTGGACGAGCTGCTTCACGCACAGGCGGACGAAGACGATAATCAGGTAGCGTATCATGATCGTTTGCTGGAATCATTAATCGAGGTTGGCGAGGGAGACGATTTCATTGTGGAAGTCTCCACGCTTATTAAACGCTTGGCTGTAGACCGCCTCCATGTGGTGGGGGATATTTTTGATCGCGGATCGCGGGCAGACAGCGTGCTTGAACTGCTGGAGCATCATCATTCTGTGGATATTGAATGGGGCAACCATGATATTCTCTGGATGGGTGCAGCTTCTGGTTCGCTGGTATGCTGCTGCGCCGTGGTGCGTAATTGTCTGAACTACCACAATATGGATATTTTGGAGCGCGGCTATGGTATTCCCTTGCGCCCGCTGACGCTGTTTGCAGAAAAAAGCTATCCGGAGTTGTCTCCGGAGGCAGCAGCATTACATGTGATTACGTTGCTGATGTTCAAGCTGGAAGGACAGCTAATCCGGCGCAATCCAGACTTTGACATGGATTCTCGCTTGTTGTTGGACAAGATCGATTGGAAGCAGTATACCTTTACAGACGATGAAGGGACTTGGCCGCTCAAGAAGCTTCCTGCGCTGCATTTGCAGGAACGAGATGTCTATGCGTTGTCAGATGACGAGATGGCCGTTGTGCAAGAGCTGGCCGAAGCTTTTCGACAGTCCATTCGTTTGCAGCGGCAGGTGAACTTTCTATATGATCGCGGTCGGCTGTATCGACGGTACAATCAGAACCTGTTGTTCCATGGCTGCGTACCCATGACCATGGACGGTGCGTTCCGCGAGGTGGAGATTGAAGGCGTCAAGCGTTCAGGCCGGGACCTCATGGATGTGCTGGATGCCATTGCGCGGCGTGCCTATTTTGAAGGCGATGCGAAGGCTGTTGACTTCATGTGGTACCTGTGGTGTGCGGAGTATTCTCCGCTTTGCGGGCGCAGAATCAAAACCTTCCAACGCTATTTTACCGAAGACGAGGCGGCTTGGAAGGAACCGCGTGATCCCTATTATCTTTTTGCAAATCAGGAGGAAGCCTGTACGCGTTTGCTGGCGGAATTTGGCTTGACGGACGTGCAGTCCCGCATTATCAACGGACACACGCCCATTCGCGTAACACATGGAGAAAGTCCCATCAAGGCTGGTGGAAAATGCATTGTAATTGATGGCGGCTTCTGCCGGGCATACCAAAAGACCACGGGCATTGCGGGCTATACATTAATTTCCAATTCCCATGGTATGCGCATTGTATCCCATCAGCCGTTCACGGATTTGGAGGATGCGTTGAGCGAAAATCGGGATATTCATTCGCAGCCATATATTTTTGCGACTTGGGAAAAACGGCGGATGGTTGCAGATACGGATCGCGGTCATCAATTACAGGAACGTATTGCGGATTTGCATGACTTGCTGGAGGCGGTTCGACAAGGTCTGGTGAATCTGAAAAGCTGAACCTTTAGCCAAGTTACCGCATAGTCTGAATGTGAAAGGAGCTTTTCCTTTCGAGGGAGGCTGACGCTATGCGCGGCATGGGTATTGCGCTGATTGTGATTGGCGTACTGGGATCAATTTTAATTTTTCTATATTCTGATTTGGGACGGTCAAAACTGGCGTGTTTTGTGAAATGAACCTCGCCATCAATTAAGAAAGGGAGAGCTCTTGCGTAATGCTGCAAAATCTCTCCCCTTTATTATGCTTACATAGATTCAGCGGCGCGAAAGCGCCAGCCAGTCCTCTTGCAGAATGCCATAAACGTCTACGTCCACGAAGCGGCCTTTATTGAAAATGCGTCCCCGCATGGTTCCTTCCCGCCGCATTCCTGCTTTCAGCATTACGCGGCCGCTGGCGGGATTATCAGTTTCATGCTGAGCTTCCACGCGATGAAGCCGCAGCGTTGTGAACGCCATTTTCAGCACGGCACACAGGGCCTCGCTCATGATACCGTGGTTCCAGTAGGGGCGTGCGAGGCTGTAGCCAATCTCAGCGCTTCGATTTTCCGTGTTCAGCCACATAAAGCCGATGGAGCCAATGACTTGCTCGTTTTCCTTCCATACAATGCCGTAGCTGGAAGGTTCGCCGTTGCGGTATTGACGGAGCATATAGCGCAGATAGGAACGCGTCTGGCTGATACTTTGATGTGCATCCCACAGGACATGGCGCGCTACTTCCGGGTCACGGGAATAAGCAAACACATCCTGACAATCGCTCATGCGCAGGGGACGCAGAATCAGGCGCGGCGTTTCCAGAATGGGAAGCCGGGAGAATATGTCGCCGTAAAAGGCGGGCATTTCCGGCGGCGGTTCCTTCAAATGCAGTTCATCACGAAGACGCTGAAAAAAAGTTTCAGACATTTATAAGGCCCTCCTGCGGAATAGCATGAAGAAACGAAGTCCCCTCCCAAGTCATACTGCCGTAAACCGTCAATGCAAGGCCCAGCAAAGCCAGCAGCGAGAGCAATATGATCCATACAATGAATCCAGAATTCTTCTTCATGGGCATTACCGAACCTCCTTCATGGAAAATTGGTGCGCGGGGGAAGGTTCACACAGCGCAAATCGTTACTTCTGTGAGGATGCAAGCAGCCGGGAGGCCATCATCAGGCCCAGCGCGGTTTTGCCGTCACGGATTGTGCCGTCCATCACCAGCATGACAGCATCCTCCAGCGGCATCCGCACAGTATCCACGAATTCATCCTCGTCAGGATGGCAGTTGCCGGTTGTCAGCCCTTGCGCTAGGTACAGGTGAATGCGCTCATTGCAGAATCCCGGCGTAGTTTCCAGGCAGGTCAGCTTTTCCCAATGGGAGGCGGTATAGCCAGTTTCCTCGGAAAGCTCGCGCTTGGCGCAGACGAAAGGATCCTCGATAGGGGAGTCCAACTTACCGGCGGGGATTTCCAGCGTCACCCGATCAACTGCGACGCGGTGCTGACGAACAAGGATCACCTGCCCGTTATCATCCAATGCCACGACGGCGGACGCACCGGGGTGACAGGCAACCTCTCGAAGCGCCTGTTCACCATTGGGCAGACGTACCTGCCAATGCTCCAGACGGATAATCTTTCCGGGATACACGACCTTGCGGGACTCAACGATTTCCCGCAGCTGCTGATCTTCCATGAGCGCATGAACCTCCTGCAAAATAGTCTGCGTGTCCATTCGACGGCGAAGGGGAAAAGTCCTTCCCAAATGGAGATTTCGACCGTTTTCCCCAAGGAGTGTTCATTGACAAGACTTCGGTGAAAGGATACAATGGTGACACCGATAGAAAATCGGAGGAGGGAAGTTACGCATGAGAAGAACTTCGGAGAGGAGACTGTTGCCGCGGATCACAGCCTTTTTTGCGGCGCTGATTCTTTGCCTTCAAATGATGGTTGTTCCTGCGCTTGCGCAGGAGGATTGGTCCATGCTTTCGATTACGCTAAGCTGGACGGATGCCTCCGGGAATCCCGGCTTTGCGATGGCAACGCCTGTGGCGACTGGCACAGAGCAGGCATTTTGGGTGCAGGTAGACCCAAGCGCACCACTGGATCAGCTGACCATCACGCTGAGCCATCCTTATCATGCCTATACCTTTGAGCCGGCGGACGGGAGTGTACTGCAAAATGTGCAGGATTCCGGCGCAGAGATGAACATGATGACCGGCATTCCGATCATTGCTAATGACGCAGAGACCGGCAATTTTGCCGATAGCTATACGCTGTATGTATCCACACAGTCGATGCCGGTTGTCCCGGAGGTGCCGACCTCTGCGGACGTAACGGTGAATTATGTCTATGAGGATAATGAGCTCATCGGTAGCGAAAACGTGACTATTACGGGCACCGGTGTCATTTATCCGAATGCAAGTATTGCGGGCGGTTTGCAGCTGTCCGGGCAGAGCGCACAGCAATATGACATCACAGTAATGGATGGTGTTCCCTCACAGAATCCCGTGACGTTTATCTACGTAAAGCCTGAGCAGTATGCAGATGTGACGGTCGTTTATCAGTATAAAGACGGCACGGTTCTTGACACGCAGACGAAGAGCATCAGCGAGAGTCAGAATATTGTACCTGAAAGCGGTGCTGTTTCCGGCTTGACGCTGACGAGCAGCAGCGAAGTATATGTGCAGGTAGAAAACGGCGTGGCAACGCCCAATGTCGTACCCTTCACGTATGCGAAGCCCGCGCAGAGCGCGAATGTAACGATCAATTATCAATACGAAGATAATGAACTGATCGACAGCCAAACGATTCCGCTGACGGAAACGACACGCATTATTCCTGAAAGCGATTCGGTAACGGATTTGGAGCTTGCAGAAAGCAGTCCACGTGAGGTAACGGTTGAGGTTGCCGATGGTGTGGCGAATCCTGCGGTTGTGACATTTATCTATAAGCGCACACAAACGCCGGAGCCCGCGCCGAATCCTGTTACGGTAACGGTAACAATTCAGTATCTGGCACGGGAAGACAGTCATGTGGTTGCGGCGGCTCAGACGCAAGAGTTGAGCGAAGGTACCACGGCTGTTTATGCAGCTCCTGAAGGACTGGAAGCTGGGTATGTACTGGATGGAGAAAGCGCACAGTCGATTACGGTGGACGGCAATGGAAATGCTTCCACGAATCCGGTGACGTTCTATTATAAGCAGGAGCAGGTTCCGCAAGCGACCATTACAATCCGATATGTGGATCAAAAGGGTGTGGACGTTGTGACGCCTGCGGAAACTCGCACGCTGGATGCCGGAAATATTTATCCGATTACGCCGGACAGCAGCAAGGTTCCGGCTGGTTATGCGCCTTTGAAGACGGATGCAGTTACCGTAGAGGTAAATGCTCAGGGCATCGCAGATAAGACGGAGGTTATCTTTTATTATCAGCAGGATGCGGTGGAAACGCCGATTCCCACGGGTGCGTTGATTCAGCGGTGGGGATATACTAACGACAGGTCTGTAAATTGGCGAGATCGTCCTTCGACCAACGGTCGCAAGCTGGCTACCTTTAATCAGAACACATATGTGTGGATGATTCAGGAGGAAACCAACGACGCGGGCGAGGGCTGGACTCGGGTGATGTATAACGGTCAGGAGGGATATGTCATGTCCCGGTTCCTGACGGTACTCTCTCAGGCGGAGAGCGATTATTACACCACATCCAATGGCTATACGCCTGTGCCTACAGAAACGGCTGCACCTACCCCAGAAGTTACGGAAACGACAGCGCCTACTAATGCGCCCACCGATACGGCAACGCCTACGGCGGTTCCGGCACCGGACACGAGCTATGCGGGCTATGCGCTGACGAACCAGGTGATTGCGCTGCGCAGCACCATGGATCAGCAGGATTCCTCGATCATGGCTACGTTGCCGGAGAATACACTGGTGCAGGTCAATTTGCAAAAGGCAGATGAACAGGGGAACGTTTGGAGCTACAGCACGACGGTGCTTGGAAATCAGATGACAGGTATGCTGCTGGATAGTGCGCTGACGCATATTTCTGAGGCAGATGCCCGTGCGATTATTGAGGCCAACGCAACGCCTACCGCTTCGCCGACCGCAACGCCTACCACTGCTCCTGATACGGGGTATACGGGATATGCGGTAACGAATCAGCTGGCGGCGATTCGTACCGGCATGGATTATCAGGATACATCCATTCTGTCTACGCTGCCGCAGAACACGCTGGTGAAGATCAACCTGCAAAATGCGGACAGTCAAGGTACGGTATGGAGTTATTGCGAAACCGTGATCGGCAACCGTCTGACCGGTATGGTTCTGGATAGCCAGCTGACGCACATTGACGAGGATGAGGCGCAAAGCATCATTAACGCGAATGCGACGGCCACGCCCGCACCCACGGCTACGCCTCCGCAGCAGATTGGCTATGCAGTCGCCCGTGGCGATAATGTCTATATGCGGACGCTGCCCAGCGAATATTCGGACATTAGCGCGGTTCTCTCGGCTGGTCAAGTGGCTTACGTCACAGGACAATCGTATGAGTTCAATGCGGACGGTACCTATACCATCTGGCATATTGTGCAGTATGGCAATCAATGGGGTTATATCCGTGCGGACTTGATGCGTCTGATGGATCAGTATGAGGTGGATGATTATCTGGATAAGCTCACCACACCGGCGCCTACGCTCGTGACGACGCCCCAGCCGTATGATGAGAACAGCTTGTCCAGCTATGGCTATGTTTCTGCCAATACGGTGAACTTCCGCAAGGCAGCGAGTACATCCTCGACGCGCATTGCTACGCTGCGGCAGTATGCGTTCTGCTTGGTTCTTGGCACGGAGAATGTCAATGGCACTACTTGGTACAAGGTCAATTATGGTGGCAACGTTGGCTACGTGCAGGGGAACTACTTCAAGCAGATGAGTATTTCTGAACTGGAAAGCTTCTTGACCAGCGAAGAATACAAGCAGGGGATTGCAAATAATGCGTCCTCCAGCAACACGACGAACAGTAATAACAATACCTCTAATGGTTCGGGCAAGCTGCCCAGTGCCGAGGATCAGACGGTCAATGAATGGACGAATCCCAACAATGGGTTGAACGTGAGCTATGAGCCCTTTGATCCCTTCGCTACGCCGGAGCCCCTTGCCACGACAACGGCTGAGCCTTCTGAGCAGCCGACCGAAGCGGCTACGACAATAGAGCCCATAGAAACGCTGCCTGTAGAATACCCCACGGAGGATACAGAGGCTGGCGGCGGCAACGGTTCGGCTATTGGCTGGGTCATTGGTGCGATACTTCTGTTGGGCGGCGGTGGCGGCGGCTACGCGTACATGCTGCATAAGCAGAATCAGCGGAAAGCTGCACAGCGGGCAGCACAGCGACGTGCGGCGGCACAGCAGCAGCGTACTTCCGGCAGCAGCGCAGATGGTCGTCCCTATGCACGCACCAATGCAGCGGCACAACCGCGTACCGGTACGTATACAACTGGTGGTACGGCGACTCCGACAGCACAGCGTCCGACAGGCACAGCTGCAGCGCAGCGCCCGACTGTTGGTTCGACAGTAGGAACTGCCGCTGGAACCTATGGAGCAGCACAGGGAGCGCGGAAGCCTTACAATACCGCGGCGCCCACAAATACGACGGCTAACAGTACCTCTCCCTATGCGCGGCCTGAAAGCAGCGGTGCAAGTGCCTATGGCACGCAGGGACGGCGTGCAGGACGCACAGGCGCATACGGTACTGAGGCACAGAATGCGTATGGACGCACAGAACTGGACAACGAAAGTAACAGCAGTACCTCTCCTGTAGGAAATGCTGGTGCGTCGGAGCAAGGCACATCAAGTACTGCGACTACTGCGGGCATGTATGGTCAGGCTTTCCGGCCGAATGGTGGCGCAAGTGCCTACGGCGCACGGGGCACTTCCGCAGCAGCGTCTGCTGCTGGCAGCGATAGTACCACAGTTCGTCCTACACCTCGGCGTACAGCTTCGACCTACGGAACGCAACGCAGAAGCACAGTAGGCGATCAGCCCACAAAGCAGGTTCCAAAGGATGCGAATGTGGACTTCCAGACGGAAAATAACAGCGATCTATAAAAGACAAGAAGGAGCCTCGTTTCGGGGCTCCTTCTCTTTGGTTGAACAGGTGAGTAAAAGGCTCCATGCGGATGCATGGAGCCAATATTCTATTGAGAATAATCCTTTTTGGCTTACTGTTTCGGTACGACAGCGAAAAATACCAGATCCTCCGGCCCCTCATTTACCAGCATATGCTGATGCTCTTCTGGGCAATAAGTACACATACCGGGATCAAGTTCCTCAATGGTACCATCATAGTGCATTTTGCCGTGACCGGACAGTACATAGATGATTTCGCAATTCCCCTCATGCTTGTGCAGGCCGATCGAAGAACCGGGCGTTAGGCGGCCATGCAGAATGCGGTTCGTACCGTCGAAGAACATTTTCCCTTCCAGAGAACCGTCGCCATTTTTAAAATGGGGGAAGGACTCCTCAGGCATGTGATTGAAATCAAGCAGCATAGATATGCCTCCTTATCAAGTGAATGAAAAAAGTCTGCCGAAGAAATGCTTCAACAGACTCTTTTTCGTGCGACCGACGGGACTTGAACCCGTACCCATTGCTGGACACGCCCCTCAAACGTGCGCGTATGCCAATTCCGCCACGGTCGCATAAGGTAAAACAACATTATTTATTATAGGGATGCTAGCGCATTTTGTCAAGCCCTAATTTACCGTTTTCTGAGAAATTCTGCTCGTGTTTGAATTTGAAAC
>JABLTO010029273.1_pt1 | contig 12270 bp, 11 predicted proteins | sample 7160091 | NCBI WGS metagenome assembly JABLTO01 (sample SAMN14651225, study PRJNA627086) | human gut metagenome | isolation source: feces | host: Homo sapiens
TCTGGTTCCATCCATTTTGCTGATTATCCCAGCTGTTCTGATTCTGGTTCCATCCATTTTGCTGATTATTCCAGCTGTTCTGGCTCTGATTCCATCCACCTGACTGATTATTCCATCCATTTGGCTGGTCTTCTGGTCTGTAATTTCCCATCGGTGCTTTTTTTGCAACCCAGTAAGAAGTGAAACCGCCAATTGCAGCTCCGATAATTCCAAAAACATATGCCCCGTAAAATGCATTATCACCTGCATTCAAAAGCTGCATCAGCCAGACTCCGACAAAAGTACCGGTAAATTCAAGGCCAAACCACAATCCCAGTGTCAATGCACGATATTTTTTTGGATTCTGTCCTCTTTCTATCGCGTGCTTTCCATTCACACGCCAAAGCCATATAAGACAAATAATTTCTAACATTTGTTTTCCCTCTTTCGCGCTTCTATTTTGTTACATAAATGTATTATATCTTCAATCGCAGCTGAAAACAATCTATTATTCTGTGAAAACTTTATAAAATCGAACAGACTGGCTCCTCCATGATCCAGATATACAAAAAAATCGATCCTACTTTTCCTGTGATTGTAAGATCGATTTTTCATTTCTTTGTTATACTTGAATTCTCGCGGCGGCATCCTGGCTGATAGCGAACCGCTTCTGGTCAGATGCTATGATCATCATACCACTGGCATCATTCTGGATCACATGGATTTCGCTGCCCTCTTTGATTTTGAATTCCTTTAATTTTTCCAGCACCTCCGGTACTCCGAACATCCATTTGATCGTGTACCATTTTCCCGGAACAGCTGTTGATAATGCCTGCATTTTTACACCTTCTTTTTTTCTCCTTTGACTTTACTACAGTATACTCGCTTTCATATTGGTTAGTCAACGGCAATGTTTTTTAGTTATTATATACACAATTCCATTCAATAGCCATATTTAACAATTATTTTCAGAATTCAACTTCTGTTTTATCACCCTCACTATAAGCTGGTTCTGGAAGAAAATCTGATCAGGGCAGACGAGCTGGATGAAGTTCTGGATGCTTATGCAATGACCGAACCTGAAGTCATACTCATAAAAGAAGCAATGTAACAAGACAAAAGCCCCAGGATCTATCAACTCATTACCCGTGATAAATCCTGGGGCTTCCTTCATTTAAAATACCACCGTTTCCCCTGTTCCAAGTGCATGTACCATTTCGCCAAGTTCTTTTTTCAGAATCCCGAATGCAATATTTCCGGTACAGTGACCGGTATAGATTTCCTCTACGCCAAGCCCTTTCAATTCCTGCGCAGTTTCCACAACCTCTGTTTCCGGTATGGCAAGTGTATCCATGCCCGAAAGCTTCATCATATGGAATCCACCGACAACCGCATAGACCTTTTGCCCGCCGAGTGCCATCTGCACTTCTCGCACAATATTGACAATTCCCCCATGGGAACAGCTATTAAATATCACCAGTCCTTTTCCCGTCTCAAAAACCACACTCTGCTCATGTGCAAAATCATCTGCAATAAACTCTTCACCGATTTTCCGGTACATGTGCGCCCTGCGTCCCATCTCATCCAGACCGCCGGTAAAATGCGGCACGACCCAGACGCCTTTTTCAACTTCACAGACTGCATTTAACGGACGGAACCGTTCTTTATAATTTTCCAGAAGATGCTGCGGAATTCCAATATATTTATCTTTTCCTTCTGTCCGGTAAAAGCAGTTCTCAGCAGACGTCTCCTGCATATAGACCGCTGCTTTGTCATTCTCCTTAAAAAACTCCTCAAAACCGCCACTATGGTCATAATGTGCATGGGATAAAAACGCCGTATCTACTTTCGAAAGATCAATCCCCAGCTCCTTTGCATTTTCTGCAAAGAGCGCTGTTGCGCCAGTATCCAGAAGGTACGTCTTTCCCTCATATTCGATATAAACCGACAGTCCATGTTCTGCACAAAGTCTGCATCTGGAACTGTTTTCTACTAATACTACCATCTTCATATGAATCAGCCTCTTTTCTATTTGTGATAGGGTTCTCCCGACATGATCCGGTATCCACGGTATATTTGCTCTAGCAGAATTACACGCATCAGCTGGTGCGGAAATGTCATTTTTGAAAAACTAAGTGCATAATCCGATTTTTCCAGAACTGCCTTCCCGATCCCTATGGATCCGCCAATCACAAAAATAATGTGACTGGTTCCCTGAATGCCAAGTTTTTCAATTTTCTCTGAAAATTCTTCGGAGGTCAGCTGCTTTCCGCCTATCTCCAGTGTAATAAGATATGCATCCTCACGGATATATTTCAAAAGACGTTCGGCCTCTTTTTGCCGGATCATTTCCTCTGCATTTTCGCTGGCATTGTCCGGTGTCTTTTCATCCGCCACCTCAATGATCTCCAGCTTGCAGTAGCGGCTCAGTCTCTTCGTATATTCCGCGATCGCATCCCGCAGATACTTTTCTTTTATTTTTCCAACCGTCAGTACAGTTATCTTCATCCTGTTTTTTCCTCTCTTTCGCTGTATCAGTCTGTACAATTATGCCCTTTCATACATATAAAGCTCATGCAGTGCTCTTGTTGCACAGATGTATTTTGCCTGCCCGGTCATCGGATTTTCTTTCTTCGGGAACACACCGAATACCTGATCAAATTCCAGTCCCTTTGCCATATAGAAAGTCGTTACTGTCACGCCTTTTTCAAAGGTACTGCTGTCCCGGTCAATACAGTTTACCGGAAGTCCACGGTTTGAAAGCATCCTGGTCATTGTATACGCCTCGTCCATCGTCTCCGTCAGAACTGCGGCGGTCTCATATTTATCCATTCCGGCATCTGCCTCCCGGATAAGTTCATTTAACAGTTCCTCATCCGAATCAAATGTCTTTTCGGTCACTGGTTTGCCATGACGCTCCAGATATTCCAGATCCTTTTCCCCGGTAAATTTCGCTGCATACTCTGCGATTTCAATGGTATTCCGGTAACTTTTATTCATGATGATCTTGCGGATCGTACGTCCGAAAATCTTCGGCAGGAATGTCAGTACATCCTGCATCTGACTGTCCAGTGTCTGCGCCCGGTCGCCAAGGATCGTCATCCGGCAGGAAAACAGCCGGGACAGTACCACGTACTGCAAATATGAATAATCCTGCATCTCGTCGATCACCAGATGCTTGATATGCTTATGTCCGGTTCCTCCAAGCATCCGGTATTTGAGATAAAGTACCGGAAATACATCTTCATACTGGAGTTTTCTGTTCTCATACGGAATTTTTGCCAGTGTCTCATACCCACTGTCCTCCAAAAACCAGTTATATATTTTGTAAATATCACGAGTGACATACATCCGGTTGAATTTCTCCCGGATCTCTTCTACCTCATCTTCCGGAAGATTCCGGTTATACAATGTCTCGTATTCATCCACCAGATATTCCATCACCGCATCCATTCTTGCAAGGATCGGAATATCCTGAAATTTGAAATAGAACAGATGGATCAGCTCCTCTTCGGTTTTTTCCAGAGTACGGATCTTAACCGGCTTAAAATCCATCAGCTGATCTTCCAGAACTGCCAGAAAGCCTTCCATCTCTCCGACAAATCCGGCAGACTGCTTCTTCAGATAGCTCTCCCGGATTCCCATCTCCGGAAAATGGATCAGCTTCTCCAGATAATCATAACGGTCCTCACAGTCCGATACGATTCCTTTCAATTCTCTGTACGCAAACAGATCAAAACTCATCTCCTGGATATTTTCTTCTCCAAGCTCTGGCAAAATGTGGGAAATATAATCCGCAAATACGCTGTTCGGTGAAAGGATCAGGATATCCGATGCTTTTAAATTTTTCCTGTCGTGATACAAAAGATATGCAATCCGGTGCAGTGCAACGGAGGTTTTCCCACTTCCTGCGGCTCCCTGAATAACCAGAACTTTGTCCTTTACATTCCGAATGATCTCATTCTGTTCTTTCTGGATAGTACGGACGATATTCTTCAGTTGTACATCCCCATTACTTCCAAGCTCCTGTTTCAGGATCTCATCATCAATCTTGGTGTCACTTTCAAATGCATAAACCATCTTCCCGTTCTTGATCTTATACTGCCATTTGGAAGTAATCTCCCCTTCAATGGTTCCTCCCGGTGCTTCATAAGAAGCCTGTCCTCTGTCATAATCATAAAAAAGACCGCTCACTGGTGCCCTCCAGTCGTAGATCAGTGGCGTCATTCCTGCCTTAGGCGCAAAATTGCCGATTCCGATGTAAAAACTTTCGCTTTCTTCTTCCCCCTCAAAGAGAAAATCCACTCTTCCGAAATATGGGGAGTCGATCATTTTCTTAAGGCGCTGTTTTTTCATCAGACGTTCATTGTTCGCATTAACTTCTCCGAGAAGTGCCTGCTGATTATCATAATTTTCATAACCATACTCATCCATCTCCGTATAGTTTTCCCAATAATAATCATGCATACTCTCAATCTGTTTTTCTCCTTCAAGAAACAATGCGTTGATCTCGGTAATGCGTGTCTTCAGTTTCTCTTCAACCTCTTCCAGAAACCGAATCTCACTGTTCATTGCGTCGTTATTACTCATATTCAAACCCTCTCATGATTACATCTTCCGATGATTTGTGCAATCTCTTCCGGCATCTTTGCAATGTAATCTGCACCGGCACTTTGAAGCTCCGCAAGATCTCCGTATCCATACAGGACACCGATCACCTGGATCCCATTCTCCTTTGCACCGTAGATATCATTATTTCTGTCACCGACCATAACGACCTGATCGTAATTCTCCCTTTCCACGCCCAGGTTATCCAACGCATACCGGATCACATCCGCCTTCCGGATCAGAGAGCCATCCATCGTAGCCCCATAAATCCCTGCAAAATATTTTGCAAAGTCAAATTTGTCCGCAATCCTTTTTGCATATTCTTCCGGTTTGGAAGTCGCCACTGCAAGTATATATCCTTCATTTTTCAAGGATTCCAGCGTCTCCGCAAGCCCTTCATACACCGAATTCTCAAAAATGCCTTTCACCGCATAATATTCCCGGTAATACTTTACTCCAAGCAGTGCCTCTTCCTCAGACATCCCATAATATTTCTCCATTGATTCCGTCAACGGCGGTCCGATAAATTTCTTTAAAGTATCCCGATCACCAACCTCCCGGTTCATTTTATTCAGCGCATACTCCACCGAATTCATGATCCCCGGTCCCGATTCCGTAATCGTCCCATCCAAGTCAAATAAGATATATTTATACTTCATAATAACCCTCTTTCACAAAATAATACTTTTTTTATTGTACCATTTTTAACTCTCCTTGTCCAGAAACCCTAATCTCCAAACCTCCTTTAAAATCAGCCAAAACATACAAACCAGCGTCCATTTCTCTACCCTTTATAACCACCAGTTTTCTCCCCTTTGCACAATTTTCTGCAGTTTTTATCAGTACCGTAGAACGACCACTTTGAAAAAAATAATCGTTCCAATTCTATTTTTGTGCAATGGAGATGAAACTCAAAAATTATGGAAGCCTCTGCTGACATAATTTTCGCCCTAAGAGGTTCATCGGAATGGTTTGCACAACTTGAATTGGAACGATTATTTTTTTCAAAGTGGTCTACACAACCTATACAAAAACCGCAGTCCCTATCAAAGGAAACTGCGGTCATAACCCTTATTTATTTGAAAGATACTCGTCGATACCTCTTGCACCAGCTTTTCCGGCTCCCATAGCAAGGATTACTGTAGCTGCACCTGTTACGGCATCTCCACCTGCGTATACGCCTTCTTTAGAAGTCTTTCCGTGTTCTTCGTCTGCAACGATACATTTCCACTTGTTAACTTCCAGTCCTTCTGTTGTAGAAGAAATCAGCGGGTTCGGTGATGTTCCGAGTGACATGATAACTGTATCAACATCGATCACGAATTCAGAACCTTCAACCGGTACAGGACGTCTTCTTCCTGATGCGTCCGGCTCACCAAGTTCCATGCGAACACATTTGATTCCTTTTACCCATCCATCTTCTTCGAGGATTTCTACCGGGTTTGTCAGTAGGTCGAACTGTACACCTTCTTCTTTTGCGTGATGAACTTCTTCTACACGGGCCGGAAGCTCTTCTTCGCTACGACGATATACGATATGAACTTCTGCTCCAAGACGAAGTGCTGTTCTTGCAGCATCCATTGCTACGTTACCACCACCAACAACTGCAACTTTCTTACCAGCTGCGATCGGTGTATCATAAGAATCATCAAATGCTTTCATAAGGTTACTTCTTGTCAGGTATTCATTTGCAGAAAATACACCGTTGGCATTTTCCCCCGGGATTCCCATGAATTTTGGAAGTCCTGCTCCTGATCCGATAAATACTGCTTCGAATCCTTCGTCTTCAATCAGCATATCGATTGTAGTAGATTTACCGATTACAACGTTTGTCTCAAAGTGAACACCAAGCTCTTTTACTTTTGCGATCTCTTTTGCAACGACTTTCTGTTTTGGAAGACGGAATTCCGGAATACCATATACAAGTACTCCACCGAGTTCATGAAGTGCTTCAAATACAGTTACATCATAGCCAAGCTTTGCAAGGTCGCCTGCACAGGTAAGTCCTGCCGGACCAGAACCGATAACGGCAACTTTGTGTCCGTTCTTCTTGTCAGCTCCAACTGGTTTGATGTCATGCTCCAGAGCGTAATCAGCAACGAATCTTTCCAGCTTACCGATAGAAATAGATTCTCCTTTGATACCACGGATACATTTTCCTTCGCACTGTGATTCCTGCGGACATACACGTCCACAAACAGCAGGAAGTGCAGAAGACTGTCCGATAATCTTATATGCTTCTTCGATATTGCCTTCTTTTACTTCATGAACGAATGCAGGAATATTGATTCCTACAGGACATCCCTGAATACATTTAGCATTCTTACAGTTGATACAACGGCTTGCTTCTTCCATTGCCTCTTCCTGATTATATCCATAACATACTTCTTCAAAATTTGTTGCACGTACCTTCGGATCCTGTTCTCTTACAGGTACTTTCTTTAATACGTCTGCCATTATTCGTCACCTCCGCAATGACCGCATCCACCGTGATGTGTGTCACCTTCCTGTAATTTCAGCATAGCTCTGCCTTCCTGAGTCTTATACATCTGCTGTCTCTTCATTGCTTCATCAAAGTTAACGAGATGTCCGTCAAATTCCGGTCCGTCTACACATGCAAATTTGATTTCATCACCTACGTGGAGACGGCATGCGCCACACATACCTGTTCCGTCTACCATGATCGGGTTCATGCTGACGATAGTCGGGATTTCGAGTTTCTTTGTGAGCAGACATACGAATTTCATCATGATCATCGGACCGATTGCAACACAGACATCATACTTGTTACCTTCTGCAACAAGTGCTTCGATCTTTGTTGTTACCATACCTGCGTGTCCGTATGTACCGTCATCTGTACATGGGTAATAATTTCCGGCAACTGCTTCCATCTCTTTTTCGAGAATCAGCATATCTTTTGTCTTAGAACCAACGATAACATCTACATCAATCCCATGTGCGTGCATCCATTTAACCTGCGGGTATACAGGGGCTGCACCAACACCACCGGCTACAAATAAGATCTTTTTATTCTTCAGACTCTCAATATCCTCTGAAATCAATTCAGATGGGCATCCGAGCGGTCCTGTGAAATCTCTGAAAGAGTCTCCTGCTTTTAATTGTGCCATCTTCTCAGTAGATGCTCCTACTGTCTGGAATACGATGGTAATTGTTCCTTCTTCTCTGTCATAATCGCAGATTGTCAGCGGAATTCTTTCCCCCTTGTCATCCATCTTGACAATTACGAACTGTCCTGGCTCACAGTGCTTTGCCACACGTGGTGCTTCTACATCCATAAGATAAATCTTATCAGCCAGTTTTTCAGCTTTTCTTATCTTGTACATTGCATTGCCTCCTAAAATATTTACTCTCTTTATGATAAATTATTGCAAAGTAAATAGCAAGTATTTCTTTTTAATTTGTTAAAAAATTATTTATGTCATAAATATAACTATCTTTTTTATCTATAAGTACCAATATTTCTTCTATAAATCTGCCAAAATTCTTCCGGTTATCAAAATTTTCAACTACATAAAATCTTGTGCCGACACGAATTTTTACCTGCTGACCGGATATAAAAATGAGACAGACGGTCAATATTAAGTCCGTCTGTCTCTGTAAGAACTGTATTCTCTTTTTTAAAAATCTACTTCTGTTCCATAATATGTACAGTTGAAAAGTTTTTCCATAGCTGCCGGATCGATCGGACGTGGATTGGATCCTGTACATGCATCACCAACTGCAAGTTCTGAAATCTTTGCAATTTTTTCTTTGAATTCTGCTTCGTCAATACCGAAATCTTTCAGTGTCTTCGGAATATTCAGTTCTACATTAAATGCATCGATCTTTGCACACAGGCTGTTGATCAGCGCTTTCTCAGATGTACCCGGAAGTCCCATTCTGCGTGCGATTTCTGCATAACGTTTTGCAGCGACCGGATCTTTTGCATTATACTTAATTACATATGGAAGGTAAATTGCATTTGCACATCCGTGCGGAATGTGTCCGGTTGAAAATGCCGCACCTGTCTTATGTGCCATAGAATGTACGATTCCAAGAAGTGCATTGGAGAATGCCATTCCTGCAAGACACTGTGCATAATGCATCTGCTCTCTTGCTATCACATCACATTTGTAAGATGCCGGAAGGTAATCCAGAACCATCTCGATTGCCTGCAGTGCAAGCGGATCTGTAAATGGACAGTTCAAGGTAGATACATAAGCTTCGATCGCATGTGTCAGTGCATCCATACCTGTGTAAGCAACCTGCTTTACCGGGAGACCCATGACAAGATCCGGATCTACAATTGCAACGTCCGGTGTAATATTAAAATCGGCAAGTGGGTATTTTACTCCAGTCTGATAGTTGGTAATAACAGAAAACGCTGTTACTTCTGTTGCTGTTCCTGATGTCGACGGAATTGCAGCAAATTTTGCTTTTGTTCTCAGTTCCGGGAAGTTGAACGGAATACAGAGATCTTCAAATGTAACATCCGGATATTCATAGAATGCCCACATTGCTTTTGCAGCATCAATCGGTGATCCGCCACCCATAGCTACGATCCAGTCCGGCTGGAACTCCTGCATAACTGCTGCACCTTTCATAACGGTCTCAACAGATGGATCTGGCTCAACACCTTCAAAAAGCTTTACTTCCATTCCTGCTTCTTTCAGATAGTTCTCAGCTCTGTCGAGGAATCCCTGACGCTTCATGGAGCCTCCTCCGACAACCAGGATTGCTTTTTTTCCTTTCAGGTTCTTCAGTTCTTCAAGACATCCTTTTCCATGGTAAATATCTCTTGGTAATGTAAATCTGCTCATTTCAAACACTCCTTCGCCCTTAAAGTATGTTATCTTTTTGACAATCATATTGTATCTCAATTCTGTGCTTTTTGCAATATTTTACCACAAATAAATTGTATTTGTTTCCATACAATTATACATTTTTAATAAACCATATTATTCCCACTCTATTCATAAAATATTTGTTTTGTGATATATTTCACATATTTACGCAAGTTATCCACAAATGAAAGTAATCGAAAAAGAGTACGCTTTACCAGTCTGCTCTGACAAGCAGACGACTCGGCATACTCTCTTCTTAAAATCGGGTTTTACTCTATATTCAGTTCATAATTTCTTCTTGTGACATCACTTAATCTGCCTTTTTGATCCTGCAGAACAAAGCTGAAAATCGTACTTCCCGCCGGCATTACGATCGGACCGGTATACTCCTGCGTCGCAGAATTATTCTCCGGATCCGGATCTGATCCATCCGTCGTGTAATATGCCGTATACTTATCCGGTACAACTACACTGATTGATTGGACACGGTTATACTGCCCGGTCGATGGAGTCACCGCCGGCGCATCTGCAATCGGGAACTCAACTTTATAAGTTTTACTTTCTGTCAGGCTTGGAATTCCTTTCTTATTAACAGAAATTGCTTTCACCGTCGTCTCACCTTCACCGATCTTAATCGGTTCCGTATATTTCGTACTTGAAGTTGTCGGCTCTGAGCCGTCTGTCGTATAGTAGATTGCTTTTCCTTTTCCGGTCAGTTCCAGTGCCTGCACTTCATCATATGTCTCTGTCTCATCCAGACTAAACTCCGGTTCACCTGACACATAATCCTTCAGTGCTTCAAGAACCGTATCACTGGTACATGCATTCAGAAGCGGTGATACCTTTTCTTCCTGTTTGGTATCAATATAAAATTCTACCGCTGCACGATAAATTTCTGCATTTCCGGACTGCTTTGCAATCTCGTCTGTAAAAACTTCTTCTGCCTGATCCAGATCATCCTTGGCAATATAAACCTTTGAAATCCCTGTATAAGCTTCTGCTTTCTTCGGACTTCCAGAAGCTGCTTTTTCAAATACAGTGAGTGCGTTCTCATATTCGGAAGCTGCCAGAAGCCGGTATCCTTTCTTTACTTTTCCGGTATATGAATTTTGATAAAACAAGAAAATGAGTCCTGCCAGAACAATACACCCCGCCAATAGCATAAGCAGCATTTTCCGGCGTTTTTTTCTGGCGCGCTCTTTTCTCTTTTCTGCCCGCATACGCCGCAATCTGCGTTCTTCTTCATACGCTCTTCTCGTCTGTTCCCGCGCATCTTCTCTTTGACCCACACGTCCGGTAGCCGGTCTGACATCACTGCGTCTGACCACTGCATCTCTTCCACGCCTGGTCACAGTTCCCTGCTGGCGACGACCAACACTTCCCGAATTTCCCACGCACCTGGTCTCTCCTCCAACACTTTCCCGTCTTTCATATACCGGATTTGCCGCACCAGAATAGCTGACATCTTGCTTTTCCTGCTCACCCAGATGAAGCGACATTGTCTGTGTAATGCCTCCTTTTAACTGAGCAGTCAGCATATCATCAAGTGGGTTATAATCAGGCACGATCTGTATTTCTCTGCCGCATCTAGGACAGATCAACTGATCTTCAGGCAAATCTGCTCCACAGTGCATACATTTCATTGTCTTTCGTCTCCTTCTGGTATCATACTTCTTTTAGAACAATCCGGTAATTTTACCGTCTTCTACATCAATTCCATTTGCTGCAGGTACTTTCGGAAGACCCGGCATGGTCATGATTGCTCCGGTAAGAGCAACAACAAATCCTGCTCCTGCATTTACATAGACTTCACGGATATGGATATCAAAGTTCTCCGGACGTCCAAGAAGCTTCGCATCATCGGACAGAGAATACTGGTTCTTTGCCATACATACCGGGAACTTGCCAAAGCCCATTGATTCAATTCGTGCAAGCTGTTTCTTTGCAGCAGGTTCATATACAACACTCTTTGCTCCGTAAATCTCTTTGCAGATTGTCTCGATCTTCTCTGCAATTGATAACTCATCACTGTAAATCGGATGATAATGGCTTTCTTTTGTCTCCAGAGTCTGTAATACTTTCTCTGCCAGCTCTTTTCCGCCGTCTCCGCCTTTACCCCATACTTCTGCAAGGGCAAATTCGCAGCCTCTGTCTTCGCAGAACTTACGGATAAATTCGTATTCTGCTTCAGTATCACTGACAAATGAATTCAAGGTAACCACAACCGGAACACCGAATTTCTGCAGGTTCTCAATATGCTTTTCAAGATTTACAATTCCTTTTGCAAGAGCATCCAGATTTTCTTTGTTCAGTTCATCTTTTGGCACGCCACCATTGTATTTTAATGCACGTACCGTTGCAACCAGAACTACAGCGTCCGGTTTCAGTCCCGCCATACGGCACTTGATATCCATAAACTTCTCTGCACCCAGATCCGCACCGAATCCCGCTTCTGTGATCGTGATATCACTCAGCTTAAGTGCCATCTTGGTTGCACGTACACTGTTGCAGCCATGTGCAATATTTGCGAACGGGCCACCGTGTACCAGTGCCGGTGTATGTTCCAGAGTCTGGATAATATTCGGCTTGATCGCATCCTTTAACAGTGCTGTCATTGCACCGGTTGCATGAAGCTGGTCAGCTGTAACCGGTTCTCCGGAAAATGTATAGGCAACAATGATTCTGCCAAGACGTTTTTTCAGATCTTCCAGATCGTCTGCCAGACATAAAATTGCCATAATTTCGGACGCAACCGTAATCACAAAATGATCCTCTCTTACCATTCCGTCCATTTTATTTCCAAGACCAACTACTACATTACGCAGTACACGGTCATTCA
>JABLTO010117941.1_pt1 | contig 12269 bp, 7 predicted proteins | sample 7160091 | NCBI WGS metagenome assembly JABLTO01 (sample SAMN14651225, study PRJNA627086) | human gut metagenome | isolation source: feces | host: Homo sapiens
AGCTAAGTTATCTTTAGTAGTTGCTTTCATATTTGGTTCTAAGTCTTCTCCTAACATTTCAGCAAATTTAGCTGCATGTTCTGCTTCTTCATAAGCAGCTTTTTCCCAATATAAACCAATTTCAGGATAACCTTCTCTATGAGCAATTCTTGCCATACATAAATACATACCTACTTCTGAACATTCACCTTCAAAATTAGCTTTTAATTGTTCAAAGATATATTTTTTATCTTCTTCAGAAATATCAGGATTATTTTTTACTGTTTTTGCATAAATACCATAATCATGTTCTGCAGCAAGTTTCATTTCACCTTCTACTTTTTTAAACTTATCTGCACCAACATGACATACAGGACATTCTGCAGGAGCAGCATCTCCTTCATAAACATAACCACATACTGAACATACAAATTTAGCCATTATAATTTTCCTCCACATTCATAAGTTAGTTATTAGTAATTATCAGTAATAATTACTAATATTAGTATATCCTATTTTCAAAAAAAGTCAATACTAAAATACCTATTTCCTTTGTAGTTTAATACTTTATTTAGTTACACACAAGAATATTTAAATATTTTTTATACATTTATTAACTTCATAAATTAAACGGTTATGAATATACATAACCGTTTAAAATTTTAACATTCTTCTTTTTTACGACAGATCCATAAACCAGCTAAACTTAACATTGTTAATCCCATTAATGGACTTAAAACAACATTATCACCAGTAGCTACACTTGCTGTTGTATCACCGGCTTTGACTGAATTACTTGTTTCCAATCCTGCCATTGCCTTTGCTAATACATCTTTAGCATTATCAACTTCTGCCTGACTTGCTTCTGGATCATCTAATACTGCCATTGCTTTATTTAAAGCATCTTGCATTACATTCCATGTTTCAGCACTGTAATTTGCAGCATTTAATCCATTTGCTTTATTAATTAAGTCTTGTAATAGATCCTTATTTGGTATCAATCTTAAGTCTAAGTATGCTCTTATTAACTCTGCATATGCATTATCTACTTCTGCTTGTGTTGCTTCTGGATCATCTAATACAGCTTTTGCATTTGCCATTGGTTCATCTAATTTAGCTACACTTGCTTCTGTATATACACTCTTATCTAAGCTTTCTAACTTATCATATTGGGCCTGTAATCTTGTTTTATCTGCTCTTAAGACTAAGTTTCCAATTGCTTCTGTTAAGTTATTCAAAGCTTCTGTTACATCACTTTCTAAGGCATTTTCATCATTCATGACTTCAGTTGCTGCTTCGATTGCTTCTTGCAATGCTGCCCATGAATCAGTTGTATAGTTTTCTTCTTCATAACCATTTGCTTTTTCTAGTAAGGCTTTTAATTCGGTTTTATCACCTTTTACAAACTCTAACATATGAATTGCGTTAGCTAGACGATAGAATGATGCATCGATCGTTGTTTGATCTGCATAATTATCAGCTAAAATACCTTCAGCTTCAGCTAATGCGGCGTTGAATTCATTAACGACTGCTTGTACGACATTTTCCAATACTTCTTGAGACTTTAATGTATTAGCAGTATCGACCGCAATTTGTAAAGCTACCTTATTTGTTTGTGGTATTTCAATTTCTTTTAAATTATCTACCGCATCTTGTAGATCAGCTAAAGCATTATCTAATTCTTTTTGCGTACTGTTATTATTAGCTAATACAGAATTTGCTTCCTCTAATTTTTGTACAAATATTTGATATGATTCAGTAGTATATTGATTTTCATCAATATCTAATCCATCAATGTATGATTGTAAATTATTACGATCTGGTAGATATTCTTCATTATTTAACAAGATTACTTCAGAAATCGTTGGAATACTATTTGCTTCCCATTCAAATTTTAATTCATAAATATTTGACCAGAAAGGTAAATAAATTTCATTTAATGACTTACTTAAAGTACCTACCTGTACCCATTCTCTACCATTTTCACCATCAACTAGTGCTAGTACTTTAGCGTTAGAAATACTTCCTTTTTGAATAATATTTATTTTTTTAACATCTAGATTTTTTGATAATGTATAACTAATATAACCAGCTTCATCAGTATCTGGTCTATATGCTGTAGCTAAATTACCATCAAACATATTTTGTGGTACATAACCTTGTTTTTCAATTACACTTGCATCAAAAGTTGGATCATTTGATACTGGAACATATTCACCTTCATTGACTACAATTTCATTGAATACAACAGCACGATTATTATTAGTCGCAGTAATCAAAATTTTAATATAACGAGCTGTTATATTATCTACTGTTCCTTCCACATATACTTTGTTTGGATATGTACTAGATGCTTTATATCCTGCATCTGAATTTAAGCAAGTAATGCTGGCATCATCTTCATTTTCGACTCCATCACCAATTGTAATAACTTTAGTCCAGTTTTCTAAATCATTTGAAATTAAAATATCAGCATCACGAATATAATTAACAGCTGAATCCTGGCAGTACATTGCCAATTTGTTAATTGTTCTTTCTTGACCTAAATCATAAATAATATATTGTCCTTTTTGTGGCAAATCTGCAAATTCTGTCATTGTATCTACATTTCCATCAAATGCAGCTCCATTATTACGACAATCTTCTGATACTCCCCAAGATGAATTAATACCAATATCACTATCTAATAAATATGGTCCTGATAATTCATTCGAAATTACTTCAAATTTAGTAATTCCAAAAGTGATTGGTTCATCAGTATTATTAATTAATCTTATATAACGAGCATCAGGTAAATCTGTATCATTTGCATCAACATCTACCCAATCAACATAGTTTTTAGATACTTGTAATGTTAAAGCGTTACCATTTACTAATTGTAGATCGATATTGGCTAAATCTCTAATTCTTGGTAATGTAATACCAATATACTCATTGCTATTTAATACGATCGTATCTACTGGTGCTATTAATGCGCTGTTAGTGTCAATTGTTGTAGCGATATTCTTTAGATCTGCATTATTTGTATCTACAAATGTATCGCTTGGTTTATTAACTCTAAAATCAGACATCTTTAACCAAACACCTTTATCTTGAGTATTTCTAACTCTTACATAACGTGCTTTAATACCAGTTAAATCTGCTTCTACTGTTTTCTTTTCAACATTTTGAGTATAACTTGCAAAAACAGTATAGTTAGTACCATCACTTGAATATTCTAAATCATAAGCATTCCAGTAATCAGTACCAGAATTACCCATGATAAATCTAACTTTACCAAGTGGTAAAACAGATCCTAAATCTAAACCTACATAGTCATCAACTTGACTATTTTGATTAAACCATGTAAAAGTGCTGTCATCATCATCAATCATGTTAGCAGTACCATAAGTTGAATAGATTCCATATCTAGAAACTTTGATAACACTAGCATTATATTTTTCACTTGTATCGTCTACTATACCTTGACCATTTACTACAATATCACGAACACCTAACCAAGTATTTGTTTTATCAACAGTTGCAATTACTCTAATTGCTTTTACATTATGTAAATTTAAATCAGTTAAATTGATTTCTTGTGGTAAATCATATTCTTCACCATTTACATCCTGCCATACTTTACCATCCGTACTATATTCTACTTTAGCCTTTAAGAAAGTATCATTTAAATTTCCACTTTGTCCTAATCTAAAAGTTACTGAATCGACATCAATAGCCTTACTATAACTAATTCCGACATACGTACCAGTTGTAATTGTATTTGGTGTTTTATAAACCACTTCCGTACTTGCATTATTATCTAATGCATTATTTAATGAACCTGTTGGCGTATCTGTACGGTTTGTAATAAAAGAAACAACATCTTGATCAGGATTAACTATTGTACTTACTTTAGCTGATAAAATAGTATCTAGATTTTGCATAAATGGATAAATGTATTTTCTACCCACTTTTGCATATTCAGTATGATCTACATAAAAGAATCCATGCGTTCTAGAAGCATCAAATTCAGCTTGACCAGTTGCAAAATAATCCCAAATCACGCTACTTTCTTCTTCATTTTGTAATGCTTTAGCAGCATTTAAATAATTAATAATCGATTCTGTTGTTTCTTGCCAACAGTCTAACCAATAAATAATTTGATCACGCGTTCTTTCATTTCCAGGATTGTTACGATAGGTATTAACACTATCCTGTAATAATTCAAATTCAGCAATTAAATCATCAGCTTGAGCCAAAATATCATTACCAGCATTCAAATCATTGATAAAGCTAGATAACTTATCTTTTAAGTCTACTGATTCCTCATTACCAATTTGCTGTGAATTCATCATATGTTTACTCAATTCACGTAATGCAATCGAAGCAGGTGTATCATCGATTGTTCCATGATCCATATAATTAAATGAATCATGCCATACTTGATCATATTTACTTGCCTCTTCCCAAATATTCCATGCATAATCAGCATTAGTAAATAATGCTTCTTTGCTAGGCTCTGACTGCTGCATTGGATTTAAAACAATTCCTTCAACAGTTGATGGATCAACATTAGGTTTTAAAACTGCTTCAGCTCCACCCATAATTAAACCATCTTTAGTGTTATCGCTACATGGCCAGTTGATCCACATATAAGCAGGACGTCCCATATTTTGATAAAATCTATCATTAAAGCTTGGTCCTACTTCACCCCAAACTCTACCACCAGTTTGAATGATACTTACTGAATCTGGCAGTTGTTTCAAAGTTTGCATCTGAGAACTTGAACCATATCCCATATAATCATTTGGGCAAAAAATCGTATCTGATTTTAATCCTGATACAGTTGCTTGTTTTTCAATCAACCATTCAGTTAAATCATTCATCAAACGAACATAACATTGTGCCCCTTGAGATGGAACAGAAGCATCATCTGCTAAAATCGCAAATTGTTTTACTCCTACTGACATTAATTGTTCAAATTTAGTTTTTATAATATTTAAATCTGTTTCATAATTTTCATCAGTATTAAAACGAATTGCATTATACATAAATGGATGTAATGCATAAACATAGTAACATTTGCTCTTATTACCAGCTTCTGCCAGTTTACTAATTTCAACTAGTTCTTCATCAGTATATAATGCTTTCCAATTTGAATTATGCTTAGGATCATCTTTAGGAGCATAAATATATTGATTTAACTTATAATCTCCACCAAATGTCATCAAATCTGCACGATCTTCATTTGACCATGGATTTCCATAATACCCTTCAATAAATCCACGTCCTTTTACATCAGCATAATCATTGATCTTTACATTTAAGATATTGTTATCTTTAACTTGGTTAAAAATATGTTTTAATGATGTCAATCCGTGGAAAGCAGCATCAGTATCTTTACCTAGTACTGCAATAACACCATTATTGATATCTAAAATATAAGAATCATAGTTAGTAAATAGATTCTCACTCTCGATTAAACCGTTGCTTTTAAAATAACTATCTGCATAATCATTTGAATTATATGTCCCAATAATCAAATTTGTTTTATTTGCATCGATTGCTTCACTAACTGTATATGTTTTATCTAATATACTTAATATATCAGCAGCATGATCTTTAGTAAAACTATCGATTGCATCACCATACACCACATTTACATCATCAGAAATCGAAAAGCTGTCATCGCTATATATCATTTCTTGAGGCGTTGGATATATTGTGTAGTTCGAAATTTCTTCTGCATTTACTGAATTTAACATAACTAATGAACTAAAAGTCATCGATAACGTTAAAGCAACTGTTAACACTTTTTTTAATGTTTTTTTCATCTCATTCTCCTTTCTCGTATAACTTTAAATTAACTAGATTTCCACGTTTACTAGTAATTAAAGTTTCCGTATCGCATAGAATACTGCTACAAATAAAGACCAAATGCTAGTATACTAAAAGCATATCCAGCATCTGGTCTTGCCTACTTAAAGTAACAATCCTATCGCACTTCTATTATATCATTGCTTAAATCTCTGTCAACCGTTTTTACTAAATACAAACTTATATTTTAGTTTTAATTTAGTTAATTTTAACTAAAGAATAGTATTTCTTTTAATATGGATACACAGATATGTCTGTTCATCAGGTGACAAAGTATAATCATAACGATCTTTGATTAATTTTACTATTCTATTGATACACAAAGCTAATCGTGCATTCTCTTTAAGCATATCACGAATATCCTGTGTTGTATCTTCAAAATTAACTTCCTCATTACTAAAAATTCTTTCAGCTAAATATTTTAGATGAATTGAAATTCTTGCATAACCAATAGAATCCTCCTCTAACTCTATTTTCATGGTTGTTTTAATTACATTTAAAACTTCTTTTGTCAAAGTAACTATTCTAATTGCATTATTTGCTTTATCATTAAATGAAAAATTGACTAAATGCAAAGCTAAATATCCAGCTTCATCATCATCTAATCGAATCCCTATTTTTTTTTCAATATAGTCAAGTGCCCATAAACCAACTTGATATTCTTTTTTATAAAGTGTTTTTGTCTCATTTAAAATTATATTTGGTAAATAGACATGTTCTTTTTTTCTCTTAACAGCAAAAGAAAGATGATCGCTTATAGCAATAAAAATTTCACCACTAAAATCTGTCTCTAAATCTTTGCTCGCTTTAGCAACTATCTTATTGGCAATCTCAAAATAAACAGCAGGTACTTCTGCAATTGACTGCTCAAAACGCTTCTTTTGTTCGTCTTTAAATAAATACGTTTTTTCGATTTTAGACTCATCGACTGGATCTCCGATTTTCTTTTGAAACCCAATACCGGAACCCGTTAGAATAATATCACCTAATTCATCTGAAATTACAGCTATACTGTTATTGTTAAAAACTTTTAATATTTTCAACTCTGCCACCTCTTTCTACATCAATATATCATTTATTGAATCAACAATAAATCCTACTTCCGTTCCCATAATAATTTGAATACTACTTTTATTAATTTTAACTATTCCTGCGGCACCTGTTGCTAAGATCTGTTGTTCGTTAATTATATCAGCATCTTTTAATTCTACTCTTAATCTGGTAATACAACTATCAACAAAAATTACATTACTACGACCACCTAATGCCTCTAATATCGAAATTGCTATTTCATCGTAGTCCTGATCAGCCAACATAACTCCATATTCTTTCTCATCTACTTCAATAATTATATCATCTATTTCTCTTCCTGGCGTCATCAGATCATAACGAATAATCAAAAATCTAAAAACACAATAATAAATTATTCCACAAACTATCCCTAAAGGTATCAGCATGAAAATATCATTTGCAAAAGGTGATTTTATACTTAATATATAGTCAATTAGTCCTGCTGAAAAGCCAAATCCTGCTATCCATTGAAAAGAGGCAGCTAAAAACATCATTATTCCCGTTAAAATAGCATGAACTATATAAAGAAGTGGTGCTACAAACATAAATGAAAATTCTAACGGCTCGGTCACCCCCGTTAAAAAAGAGGCAAACGCCGCCGATAATAAAACTGATCCTACTTGTTTTTTCTTTTCTGGTCGCGCACATTTATATATTGCAATTCCAGCTGCCGGAAGGCCAAACATCATTACTGGAAAAAAACCAGCCTGATACATTCCCGTTATCCCCCGGACACCACCAGATACCGTTCCCCAAAACTTACCGATATCATCAATACCTGCACTATCAAACCAGAATACTGAATTTAATGCATGATGTAATCCCGTTGAAACTAAAAGTCGATTAAAAAAGCCATATAATCCTGCACCGACTGGTCCTAAGCCCGATATTGCTTTACCTAAACTCATAAAAATACTGTACAAAAACGGCCATACGATTATTAATATTGCCGACAGTATTAACATCATGAATGTAGATATAATGGGTACAAAACGCTTTCCACTAAAAAAAGATAAAGCTAATGGCAATTTAGTTTTTGAAAAATGCTGATAATTAAAAACTACAAGTAAACCAACAATTATTCCAACTAAAGTATTGGCTGTGTTTTTAAAAGCTAATGGCACTTCATCTATTGGGATATTTCTAATTAAAGAAACAGCCTCAGGTGATAAAATCTTTACGACAACCAAATAGCAAACAACCGCACAAATCGCCACTGTCATATCTCTTTCATGTATCATACCAATTGCAATCCCAACTGCAAACAATAATGGTAAATTATCAATTATTGCTGTACCAGATTCTATCAAGAATGCTGATATCCAGTTATTACTCCCCCAACCAACTGGATCGATCCAATATCCAATTCCTTTTAATAATGCTGCTATTGGCATTATTGATACCGGTAACATCAAAGATTTTCCTAAACGTTGAATATAGTTCATCATTTTCCTACCTTATTATAAATTAATCGTCCCAAAATAAAATATTGCAGATTGATCATCTCTGCATCTTTGTAAAATTATAACCTTTAATATCAAAATCTGTCAACCAAAATAATAATCCAAAATAAGATAAACAATTGATAACATCTCTCCAGCATTAATATTGCTGCTTTATTTTCTAGTGATCCAAAATTAAGTTGACATTATTAAGATTACAAGGTAGAATCTAATTGTGATGTTACTATTAAATTAGGCATTAGCAGTTATTTTTTGACAGCTAATGCCTTTTAATATTATTTATAAGGAGGAACGAAATAGAATGCTTTTTATCCCAAAAATAATAACTTTAAATAAAAAAAATCATATATGTGCACCTGTTAGCGGTAAGATCGTTCACTTACAAAATATTCCTGATAAAGCATTCTCCAATAAACTAATTGGCGATGGTTTAGCAATTGAAGTATCTTCAAACTGTATTTGTGCACCTTGCCAAGGAAAAATTAGTGTAATTGCCCCAACAAAACACGCTTTTGGAATTTTAACCCCAGATGGAGTAGAAATACTAGTGCATATCGGTATTCAATCGCTCAAGCCTAATGCAGCCAACTACGATTATCAAATCAAAGTTGGTGATCTTGTAAAAGTTGGAACTCCTATTGTTACATTGAGCGAAGAATTGTTAAAAAAACATAATTATAAAATTATCACACCTATTGTAATATGTAATCATTACAGCCATCCTATTAAAGCTATGACCACCGCCTCCTCAATCAAAGCAGGTAAAACTATCTACACTTATCGATAATAAAATTAAAAGATTCTGGCAACAGAATCTTTTAATTTAAACACCTTTAAACTTATTTAATTATTTTTTAAATATCAGACTTATCTCGAGATCTAATTAAAATAATGGTCTCACTATTAGTAACATATGCAAAATCTTCAATTGTTTGATTCGATACACATAGTGGATCATCATGTTTTAAATAATAATTATGTAAAGGATAATGTGCATGCTCGATATCAATGTAACTATCTTTTAAAGCAAATAATGAAAAATATTTATAGCCATCATTCATAATTTTATGTTTACCTGGTTTTAAAAGCTCAATTATATTTTGACTATCAATAACTCTGATTTTTACACTTTGATATTTTTCCAATAAACACATTACACTAAAAAAATGATCTAGGCGACCTCCTGTCACACCATAAATATCAATTTCATCATAACCCTGTAAAAGAGCGTATTCCAATGCCGCATGACTATCGGTAACATCTTTTCTTGTTGGCAAACGCTCTATTTTTAATTTCGTTAATAAATTCTGATTTTCAATTGAATCAAAATCACCGATTGCATAAATTGGTTTGATCCCTTGCTTAATTAAAATCTCAACACCACGATCAACACCTATATAATTTAACGAATGATCAAGTTCTTTAGCTAAAGCACTACAAATTCCTATTTTCATTTTAATGATTCAATCGCCTTTGCATAATCATCACTATTAAAAATATAGCTGCCGGCAACAAGAACATCGGCTCCTGCCTGACGACATTGTTTTGCGGTAATTTCATTTATTCCACCATCTACTTCAATTAAATAATGGTACTGATGATCCTTTTTTAATTTTGCTAAATTAGATATTTTATCAAGTGCAATAGGATTAAATTCCTGCCCACCAAAGCCTGGTTCAACTGACATTACCAGCACTAAATCTAATTTTGATAAAAAAGGTAGTATCTCTTCTACTGGCGTATCGGGTTTAATCGAAATTCCCACATCAACATTTTGATTTTTAATATAATCTATTAAACTATTTATTTCTTCTTTAACGACCGCTTCATAATGAAAAACAATCAAAGATGCTTTACTAGCAATAAAATTATCAACATATTTTGCTGGTTCACTAATCATTAAATGAACATCTAAATACATATCTGTGATTTTGCTTACATCATTTAAAATACTGTAACCAAACGAAATATTAGGGACAAAATGTCCATCCATCACATCATAATGAATCCATTGAGCTGTTTCTATTTTGTTAATTTCATCTTTTAAACAAGTAAAATCTGCTGATAATAATGAAGGTGCTATTTTAACCATACTTATGTTCCTCTTTCTTTTTTGTATCTTGTAAATTCATTAGATAATGCTCGTAGCGTTCTTTAGAAATCACGCCATCAACTACCGCCTGCTTTACGCCACAATTAGGTTCACTATCATGCAAACAGCCTCTAAACTTACATTTATGACTATACTCTTCAAAATCATGATATGCAACAGCTAATTCTTCTGGTTTTATATTTAAATCTATCGAAGAAAAACCTGGTGTATCACCAATATATCCATCATACATTTTAATCAACTCAACATGTCTTGTAGTATGTTTTCCACGTCCTAATGATTTAGAAATAACATTTGTCTCTAAATTCAAATTAATATCCAAAGCATTTAATAAACTGCTTTTCCCTACCCCACTTTGACCAGTAATTACCGTTATTTTATCTTTGAACACACTTTTTAATTCCATGATTCCTACATTGTCTTTCGAACTTATTTCATAAACGCGATACCCCGCTTTTCGATAATCCGCAATATATTTTTTTACTTCTTTATCACCTAAATCTATCTTAGATATGACGATTATTGGTTCAATCTGCAAATGTTCAATTACTAATAGAAATTTATCTAATAACATCGAAGAAAAATCCGGTTCTTTACATGAGCTAACAATTAAAGCCTGATCAACATTACAAATTGGTGGGCGAATTAAAAAATTTTTTCTCGGCAATAATTTCATAATATAGTTATCTTGATATTCAACATAATCACCAACAAGGGGCTTAATTTCATCCTTGCGAAATTTCCCCCTTGCCCGACATTGAATTATTTTATCATCATCTTCAACATAATAAAACCCTGATAACGCCTTAATTATTCTACCTTGTGACATTAATTTCCTCCTTAATCATCTGTAGAAATTTCCGGTTTTGAATCATAATAATATAATGTAACGGTTTCACCATTTTTATCAACTGTACTAAAAGCATCTGGACTTTGTCTTATCACTCGATTAATAGTAATATTTTTAATTTCATCTTCACTCAATGAATCAGTTGATAATTTGCTGAGAACAACATTAAAGTTTTTACTCTCCAAACGACTTTTAGCAGCATTGATTTCCATTCCTACAACATTAGGAACTTCTATTTTAAGACCACCTGAAACTGTTAACGTAATTGTCCGATTAGTTTCATCAGGATCCACTTTATGACCATCTTGTAAGCTTTGTTTTATTACTGTTCCCTGAGGCTTTTCAGATTCTTCTGTCTCTTCAATTACTTCAAATCCTAATTTTGCCAAAGCCTCTTTAGCTTTTTCAATATCCATTCCTAAATAATCTGAAATAACTATATAATTACCTTTAGAAACCGTTAACGTAATTTCACGTTTTTTCTCAGTAGGATCTACTTTTTCACCTTCATCAATACTTTGTTCGATTACAGTACCTTTAGTTTTTGAAGAAATCTCATATTCAATAGTCACATCAAATCCTAATTTATCTAATGCCTTTTCAGCTTTTTCAACATCCATTCCTACATAATCATCAACAACAATATATTTACCTTTAGATATTGTTAACTTAACAACATCCCCTTCTTTTATTGTTGTTCCTTTTTTAGGATCTGTTTCAATAATCTTACCTTCATCATACTCATCAGACAATTCTTCAATAATATCATCACTAATAGTTACTTTGTAATCTTTCAACAGTTCTTGAGCCTGCTCCTGCGTTTTTCCCTCGAGATCAGGCATTAAATTTGTATCTGGCCGGATATTAACATAAAGTGCAAATGCAATTACAGCAACAACAAATACTGTACCAATAATAATTGCAGCTTTAGCCT
>JABLTO010191446.1_pt1 | contig 12264 bp, 3 predicted proteins | sample 7160091 | NCBI WGS metagenome assembly JABLTO01 (sample SAMN14651225, study PRJNA627086) | human gut metagenome | isolation source: feces | host: Homo sapiens
TGATAAAAAGCCATCTTCCGGGCTTTCAATTGCAGCATACCCGTATGTGAGCAATGAGATTTATAAAAACCGTGCATCATCAGTGATAACATCAAGTGAAAAAAGCATAAGCAGTACATCACAAAAAAAACTTGATGAAATAAGAAAACAGGCGGACAAGTATAACAGTGAACTGGTAAACAGGGTAGGAATCCTTCATGACCCATTTGACACTGATGTAATAAAAAAGGCACCAAAGGGCTATGAAAGCCAGCTGTCAGTGAACGGCAGTCCCGTAATGGGAGAAATAGTGATACCACAGATAGACGTGAAACTTCCCATATACCACGGAACGTCACAGACGGTGTTAGAGGCAGGGTGCGGCCACTTAGAGGGCACCTCGCTTCCCGTGGGAGGAAAAAGCACCAACAGTGTCATAACGGGACACACGGGGCTTAGAAACAAGAAGCTGTTCACGGACCTGGAACTGTTAAGTGTGGGGGATGTCTTCTACTTAAGGGTTTTAGGAAAAAAACTCTGTTACAGGGTGTGTGACATAAACGTGGTGCTTCCGGGTGACACCGAAAGTCTTTCCATAAGAGAGGGAGAGGACTTATGTACCTTAGTTACCTGCACACCTTACGGCGTAAATGACCACAGACTACTTGTAACGGGAAAAAGGTGCAGTGACAGTAAGGCTTACGAGAAAACAGCTGACAGTGGTAAGAAATCACAGTGGATGAGAGACTATGAGACGTGGGTAATCACGGGACTTGTCCTTTCACTGTTACTGGTTGCCACCGACAGAATCAGGGGTAAGAGAAATAATGGCAGAAAAAAGAAAAAAGACAGGGACAGTGCTTAGAAGAATGTCATCCATTCTTTTCATAATCATTCTCACTGTGTCACTGTTTTACCTTGGAAGTGACATAAGGGATATATACAGGGTAAAACTCAAGTACATAAGAATCAGGAATGACGCAGGGAATGAAAAGTTAAAAACCATTGACTTTGACAAGTTATGTAAGATTAACCCGGACATAGTGGCATGGATTGAGATAGAAAACACCGGCATTTCATATCCCGTTGTAAGAACCAAAAGCAATGAGGAATACCTGTATAAGGACATTGAGGGTAATTACAGCATTTACGGTTCAATATTTCTTGATGAGAGATTACATGACACTGACCTTAAGGAAAATGAAAACAACATCATTTACGGACACAACATGGGAAGATGGACGGATGTGATGTTTGGAGAACTTAAGGAATATATGAACAGTTCATACCTTAAGGGACATGAAAGGGTGACACTTTACACAAGGGATGCAACCCTTCACTACACCGTAACTTCCGTAATGCACGCAGACATTTCATCAGGAGTGTATGAGACGGACATAAAGGGCGACTACGGGGAGTGGATAAGAAAACAGATGGAAAAATCCATCTACCCCTGTGTAAGTGAAAAAAGTCTTAATGAATGTAATAGAGCCCTTACCCTTTCAACCTGTGACACAACCCATGACACGGGAGAAAAGATAGTGGTTTTCTGCACTGAAAGTGATGATTAAGACACGGTAAACAGAAGTAACACTTAACGGCAGGATTTAACAGTAAAAACAGAAGTAACATTAAGACAGGGTGCGGGACTTCCCGCATCCGCAAAAGACAAGGAGAAGACGGAGATATGAGAAGACACACAAAAAGAATCACCGCGGTGCTTCTTTCGTCGGCAATGATAGTCACAACGGTATGGGGAGGCATGGTGCTTAAGAAAAGCAGTGCCGATGCCACCGTAAGCGTGGTTCCCAAAAAACTCTTAAGTGAGTACGGCGGAAACATCACATACGGAACAAACCTTTACGTGTGGGCAGGAGACAAGGCATTTGACCCCAAAAACTATCATCCTGACGGAAACATCGGTGAAGATGAAAGAGTGGCATACGAGGAGGGAAACATTGACCTGACCCCCGGTGCAACCTCCAATGTCGTATACAGGATTACGGATGAAAAGGGAGAGAGCAGACTTAGGCTTTACACCTTCACCGCAGTATCAGACAAGTCATCGTCAACGGTTCGTTCAGGAAAACAGGATGAGGTCATATACGGACTTGAGAAGTCGCCTTCATTTGGCGGTCAGGTTCCGGCAGACTACACGGACAGCGGAATAAGCCATGAAAATGAAAGGGAATTAAGCATCACAAGAGGTGATGAGTATTATCCACAGCTGTCATTTCAGAACTATGACTCTGATGAGTACGTAATGTCGGTAAGTGACGGAGAAGTTGACACAAGTAAACCCGGAACTTATGAGATAACATACAGTGTAAGCCCCGTAAGTGACGCAAGAATGTACTGGCATGAGAAGTACACCGTAAACGTAACCGAAAAGCCGGCAGAAAGCATGGGAATGAAGGTTGTGGCAGATGACAACATCATTCATGCCACCGTAACCGATGAAAACGGAAATGACACGGAAGTGTTCAAGGGCTGTGATTACAACCTAAACGCAGGCGTTAAGACAATAACGGTCCAGAACAGAAGAGAGCACGCTGCAGAGGCAGACATCACGGTAAAAAGAAACGGCAGGACCATAGAAAACAGTGAAGTAATAAGGGACACTGAAAGAAAGGGTGATGACTTAATCATTACCTTAAGAAATGACTATGATTACCGGGGAGTGGAGATAACACTTGGTAACGGCAAACTTCAGGATGAGCTGTTAAGCAGACCTGACAATGCAGTAAACGGCGGATGGGAAAGCCACGCAAACACAGGAATAATAACTGACAAAAAGAGTGACACCACTGTCAAGACAATGGCATCAAACATTTCTGACTTAATAAGTGACACCCTTGGCATCAACACTGTAAATGCCGCATCAAACATAAAGCAGGGTACGGTGCTTAAAGCGGTATCGGGAATGGCGGTAAGCCATACCTGTGAGGAATACCATAACGGTGCACCTACGGGAGTACAGGTCTTTGACGGAGTACAGGTTAAGTTCTCAAAGAAGAAACTTGCATCATTAATAGATGACCTGGTATCATCAGAGGGACTTGGCATTGTAAGCACTGATGACATTCCACTTTCCATGTACTTAAACTGTGTGGACCACGGGGATGCGGGATATTACATGTCACAGCTTACAAAATCAATGCTTACATATACAAATGCATACTTAAGAAACGACAACAACACATACTATGTTGAGATTGTGGGTGAATACCATGCAGCGGGAAGACAGAAACTTGTGGGAGCCATAAAGATACAGGTTGAAAAGAAACCTGCATACATACAGATAGTAAAGAAGACGGACGCAGGCGGAAGTCCCGGTGTTGTTGCGGGAGCCGTATACGGAGTGTTTAAAACGGAATCAGGAGCAAAAAGTGGAAAGAGTCCGCTGTTTAAGCTGACCCTTGATAAAGACGGAAAGGCAACAACAAGCGAGACACAGGCACTGAAACTTAAGACTGACACAAAGTATTACATAAGGGAGCTTGTAAACCCGAAGGGAACATACCTAAACAAAAAGGTTTACACCGTAAGGACAACAAATGACGGAACAACAAAGAACAGGGCAGTAAGACTTTCAACGGTAAATAAACCGTGGAGAACAAGAATAAGTGTCCATAAGAAGGAAACAGGCACGAATAAGGACCTGTCCGGTGCAAGGTTCACTGTTTACCGGTGGAACGGCAGCAAGTACGTCACGGCAACATCCGTAGGAAACAATGGCGTGATAACAACAGACAGTAAGGGCAATGCCTCAACGGGATGGCTTTATTACACAAAGGCAAACCGGGGCAAGTGGAGAATAGAGGAAACAGAGGCACCAAAGGGCCATAAGAACAACCACGCAAGAAAGGACATACAGATAAACAAGGATAATGCCAAGGACAGTGAGGAAGCACCACTTGAATGGACTGTTGACAATCCACTCACAACGGAATACGGATACATAAGCGTTCAAAAGGTGGTAAGTGACGCAGACGGAAACGACGTGTCAGCTGACTATGACATGACCGCAACATTTACGGTTTACTCGGACAGCAACCTAAAGAAAAAGGTTACCACAATCACAACAAAGGGAACAACAGGCTACGGAAAGAGCAGTGCAATTCCAACGGGAACCTACTATGTAAAGGAAACATCATGGAATGCCGGTTATGAGCCTGCAGACAAAAATGCAGTAAAAACGGTAAATGTCACAAAGGATGCCACAACTGCCATTGAGGCAAAGCCGGGATTAAATGCAAGGGAAGTGGGAAACCAGATTCCGTGGTATGCGGGACTTGCGGCAAGAAAACTCGATGCATTAACGGGAGAACCACTGCAGGGTGCAGAGTTCACGTTCTATGAATGGAACGGCAGGAGATACATGCCCCTTGTAACAAGAAAAACCGGAAGTGACGGATATGCAAGAATAGACATTGAGGAACACCTTGTAAGGTGGACGAAGACAAACATGGGAATGTTTGCGGTGGCAGAGACAAAGGCACCTGACGGTTACACAATAGATGACACTTCCATGAAGTATCTTGTAATAAATGAACAGAACAGAAACAGCATGGCAGAGTTCACGCCATTTACGGACACCGGAAAGGGTTATCTTGACATAACAAAGATAATAGAGGACGGACTTGGAAACAGGGACACAACCCTTGACTTTTCAAGTAAACTTCTTGGAATAACCTACGGATTATACACGGACAAAAACTGCACAAGACCGGTATCCGGACTTGACAACATTGTCCTTGACAGGAACGGACACTTTAAGAGCGGTCCACTGGTTCCGGGAACATACTACTTAAGGGAGAATACCCTTAATTCAGAAATATTTGCAAACAGACCGGGACTTTCAATGGAAGTGACAATATATCCGGGAAAGACAACATACTTAAACGGAGAAAAGGGATTATCCTATGACAACAGGACATGGGATAATACCATATGGTAAGGAGGAGAACAACAGATGAATGGAATAAAAAGAAAAATAAAGAGAATTTCAGCCATTGTGATGATGCTTGTCCTTACCCTTGGCATGACAGAGGGCATGACAATGCCCGTAAAGGCAGCGGATGCCATACTGGTTTCAGGATCAACGGGATATTTTTACGTAAAGGTTGTAAATGACACAACAGGGGACACGGATACCTTAAGGGTAAACGTGACGGCAAAAAGTAAATCAGGAAATAAGTTATCCGCAGGTGATGAAACGGCAACAAGCAACACCGTAACGTATTCGGGAAGCATTACAAACCCTAAGCTGGGGCTTAAGCTCAATGCCACACAGTCCCATAAGAACATCGTGACATCACAGGATGGCACCGTTTCGCTTTTACTGTGTGACCTGCAGTTTAGTGTACCGGCACACACCTCATACGTTAAGGTTGAAAAGAACAACAAAAACAATCACACATTCAGACTTGCGGACAAGGTAAAAACACCAATAACCACGAACTCATACACGGATGTGACGGTGGCACATAACAGTAATTCATACACAAAAAACATGATAATGGCATTAAACCTTTATGAGTGTGGATTAAGACAGGGAAATAAGGATGTGCACAGCACAATCACCCTGCACATAAAAAGAAACTCATACGGCATAGCCTACAATCTTGATGGCGGAAAGTTTAAGAACGGTAACAACACCACTTACACAAACCCGTCAAACGGAAGGACACAGAAACAGAATCCCACAACCGCACTTGACGGTGGTGAGAAAAATCCATACAGTAATGCCTACTTTTATGTTGAAAACCCGACAAAGAAGGGATACACGTTTAAGGGATGGAACATAACGGGAATGGATAATGACACCCATTACTTTTACACAAGCGGCGGTGCAAAGACCACAACGGGAACAGCACTTAACACAACAACAAATGCGGATGCCATGAAGAGCAGCTACATCCCGACATCATACATGAACCTTAGGGCAACCTCCGGCACCGTCACATTCAACGCACTGTTTGACGTGAACAGATACAACGTCATATATGACGGAAACGGTGCAACAGCCGGAACGATGGCAAATCAGGAACACACGTATGACGCAGCTCTTAACCTTACACAGAATGCATACATAAGAACGGGGCACACCTTCCTTGGATGGAGCAGGAATAAGGATGCCGCAGAGCCGGAGTTTTTAAACGGTGAAAGCGTTAAGAACCTGACAACGGATGCAGACGGAAAGGTTACACTTTATGCAGTGTGGGTAAAGAATTCATCAGCCCTTAACAATGCAAACATCCTAAAGAACATAAAGAAGATAATGAAGGTAAACGTTGTAAAGACTGATGAAACGGATGAAAGAAAGACACTTGATGCAACATTTGACGTTTATGAGTGGTCAAAGGACCTGAACAACGGATACGGAGCATACAAAAACACCCCGTCATTTTCCATTAAGTCAAACGAGGAAAACATTTTTAACTATACTGCAGACAACCTTGGAAAGTTCAAGATAAAGGAATCATATGTTGAGGCACCGTACATCAATAATGGTGACGAGGCAGAAATAAGTCTAAAGGACGGACTTGACATGCCATTTTATGAAAACACCATGGTTGAAGAGGACAAGGGTGTCTTTGTCATGGGCGCAGGATATGCGAAAGGTGATATTGTAAGAGACAGTGCAGACACAAAGAATGCAACCTACTATCAGGCAAGGGTCGCAAACGTTGGAAAGAGACCGACAGACGGCGATTACTGGCTAAGACTTGATGAAAACAATTACAGTAAGTACAAGAGACTGATAAAGGGTGCCGGCGAATGGAATGCCGCAAATGCATACGCAAAGACCTTTGGTGTTAAGATTGGAAACTCAAAGTCACCGGAAACTGGAATAATCTTTTCACTTAGAAAAAAGGATGAACGTGGCACACTGCTTACGGGAGCCGGATTTAATGTTTACTATGCAGACGATAACAGCCTGTGCAGGGCATTGAATGAGCGAAAAGACAAGACGGGCGTATATGCATCCAATTATGACAAGAATGGAACTGTTTTTGTTAATGAGGCAGAAATCTCTGTAGATGATGACCAGCCTCACTTAACCCTTAATGCTGACGGAACTAAAACACTTAAGCTCATTGTCAGGGAGGACAGGGTTCCAGACAACTACGGAAGGATAAAGGACTTCAGGGTTGATGCACACGTGGTATATGACAGTGACACGAACAAGTGGAATGCTGACACAATAACGGTTACATTTTCAGACGGAAAGACAGTCACCATTGAAAACGGTGGAACAATAGACGCAGAGGAGCTTACTGATGAGTCATACAGACTTAACATAAGTGTCACAAAGCAGTCAAAGAAGCAGAATTACAGTGTTTCCGACCTTGAGGGTGCGGAATACACCATATATGAGGACAGCACATTTTCACTTCCGGTAACAACCATTATAATAGGAAGAAACGGAAAGGGAACTGCAGAAAACCTTCCGCTTAAGGACTACTGGATTAAGGAAACAAAGGCACCAAAGAGTGGAAAGTTCCTGTTTTCAGACGAGGTAAAACAGGTAAGGGCAGAAGACATTGCAACCGGAACAGGTGCAACAACCTTTAATGCCACCGTTACCTTTGAGGAGGACGAGGACAGTGCAAGGTTAAACGTACACAAGGTGGACGACAGGGGAAATGACTTAAACGGTGCAGAGTTTACCCTGTATGAGTGCCCGGCAGATGTGACAGACAAAAACATTGATGATTACGATTACAGCAATGTAAAGAGCCGTGGAACAGAAAAGGTTGTAAACGGCTACGCATCATTTGAAGACATTCCGTTTGGAAAGTACGTCCTTGTTGAAACAAAGGTTCCCGACGGATACAAAAAGGCACCTAACCAGATGGTGGAGCTTACAACGGAAAACGGCGGAAACAGTGACGTGACTGCAAAAACCATAACGGTAGTGAACGAGAAAGAAAAGGCAAGAATAAAGCTGTACAAGGAAGACAGTACGGACAATGACAGAATTGAGGGTGCAGTCTTTAAGATATTTGACGTAAATAACAACAGCTACATCATGCAGGATGCTTCAGGCACCGATGATGAAGGAAACAGCATAATCAGTCAGGAAGAAAGACTGTTTGTTACAGATGAAAACGGACTGATCAAGACGGAAGAGCTGACATATGGAACATACAGAATTGAAGAAGTTGAGGCACCTGACGGATACGTGAGGGATGATATACCAAGGACAGTGAATCTTGAAAAGGGAAAGGAAGACGGTGTTGATGAAGACGGCATACCGTACTTTAAAGTAACCTTTGAGAACAAAAAGACCGAGACATGGATTGACAAGACGGACATCACAACAGGTGAGGAGCTTACAGGCGGTGAGTACACCGTGACAGACATAAGCGGAAACACTGTTGACCACTGGACCAGTGACGGAAGGACACGCAAGATTTACGGACTAAAGGCAGGTGAAAAGTACACACTCACGGAAGAAGTGGCACCTGACGGATACACCATTGCCACACCGATTGAATTTACCGTGAATGAAGACGGAAGTGTGACAAAGGTGGAAATGAAGGATGATTACAATAAGTTAGAGCTTAGAAAGTGTGACATCACCACAGGCGAGGAAATAGAAGGTGCTGAAATGGAACTTTATGACAGCGAGAACAACCTTGTTGACAGCTGGATTTCAGAAAAGACACCGCACAGAATAGACAGAATAAAGACGGGTACTTACAGACTTGTTGAGAAAAGGGCACCAAAGGGCTACGTTGTTGCCGAAAGCATCACCTTTGAGGTAGGAGAGAGCAACGAGGTACAGCAGGTCGTGATGAATGATGATTACACAAAGACAAGGTTCATCAAACTTGCAACGGATACAGGTGAACCACTTTCAGGATGTGTACTGCAGGTGCTTGACAAAAACAGAAACGTTGTTGAGCAGTGGACAACCGACGGAAGCGAACACGAGATAGATTATCTCGTAGAAGGTGAGACATACTATCTCCATGAGGTGTCGGCACCGGATGATTACCAGAAGGCAGAAGACATAGAGTTTGTTGCAGGAAGACAGTGGAATGACGGAAACGGCGTGACAGAAGATGACTACAACAGAATGGACGGCACACAGTTTACGGACCAGGGCGGAAACAAAGTGAACTGGAACGACGGAAAGGTGCCAACGAATGAACCTGCAGACGACCTTGAACCGGAAACCGGAAGTGATGATGACATCACAAATCCTGATGACGGGGACGGAGTTGGTGACGAGGTTGACAGGAACGGTGAAACGGGTGATGCTTATGATGCGTCAGCTGCGGAAACAGTCACAATCACAATGCTTGACAGACCGAAACTTGTTTCAATCATAAAGAAAACAGGAAGCGGAGACCTTCTTCCGGGAGCGAGACTGCAGTTACTTGATGAAAGCGGAAACGTTCTTTATTCATGGACAACGGGAGCAGACACGTCAAGTGTGTTCAGACTTGGAAACGGAAAGTACAGGATACATGAAGAGTATGCACCTGAAAACTATGAGCTTGCGGATGACATAGAGTTTGAGGTAACAGACAACACCACGGAAGTTGAATACGTGATGACCGATGAATATACCGGAGGATCCATCAAGGTGTTAAAGACCGATGAGGGTACCGGAAAACCGCTTGAGGGTGCAGAGTTTACACTAAAGGGTGAAAACGGACTTACCCTTACCGGAAAGACCGACAAGAACGGTGAACTTGTATTCGGTGTAAGGGACGGTGAGAAGACACTTCCACCACAGAAGTACACCTTAACCGAAACAAAGACGGTAAACGGACACAACCTGTTAAAGGACCCTGTTGAGATAACACTTCCACTTAAACTCACAAAGGCTGAGGCGGATGCAATGGGAGCAGACACCTCAAAGGCAAAGTGGGATGAGGAAAACGAAGTGTACAGGTTCTTTGACCTTACATATGAAGTAAAGAATGACGCAACACTCAGACTTCCGGCAACGGGAGCACAGGGCATGATTTACGGCATTGCGGGAGCAGTGATAATGATTGTGCTCACACTTCTTTATCTGTTTGTAAGAAGCAGACAGAGAAGACGCAGAATTTCATAAACTAAAAGCAGATGAGGGGGATATTTCCCCCTTGTTCTGCATTAACCATACGGAAAACAAAAACAACCCCCAGAGACAGAAAAGTATAAACAGACATGAAAGGTATTTCCGGACAATAGGATGTCACATGGAAGTAACCGGTAACGTTACGGATAAAGAGAAACTTCCTTATATATAAGGAAGAAAAAGACAAAAGTATCCGTAATGCTGACTTCTTATTAATAAGTAAAAAATGTGTTGCAAACATAGGTTTAATCAGATATAATAAGATTAAAAGAACAAATGTTCGAGAGAAATAAAGAGAGGAGATGAGCTGGATTGAAAAGGATAATGGCATGGATAATTATTTTCTGCACCGTTATTGTCACTGTCTTACCGGGCGGAAGTAAGGCGGAGGCATACACCATAACCGAAAAGGGCGGAATGCGTACTGCAGGTGAACTCTCGGAGGCTGCCATAAAGGCACTTGATGAGGTTTCGGTAACTGACAAGGCCATGCTTGATGACGTGATAAAAAGGTCATATGAGAATGACTTCAGGAATAAAACATACATCATAAAAAACGAGGGTGAAGATATTGACACGACATACTGGCGTCAGTATGTGCGTTCACAGGGAGACTTCAGTGTATCCCTTGACTGGAACGTAGAGAACTGTGCTGCCATCGTCGGAGACAATTACTACTACACCATAAGAATGAGTTCAGGGGTAACAATGTCACCCTTTAACTATGCCACCAGCACGATAGACCGGTGGGATGAATACATGGACGTGATAAGGGATGTTGAAAACCGAATCGGAATACTGAATGATGACCTGTGCGACTATCAGAAGATACAGCTTGCATACGCATGGATAAAACAGAACGTAAAGTATGGGACACTGGGACATGTATCGGTTTCTGCAGGACAGGAGCCAATAGAGGCTGTACTTGACGGTTATGCCATGTGTGGTGGCTATACACGTGTGTTCAACCGTTTCATGCATGACTGCGGAATAAAAAGTTATTATATATCAAACAATTCCCACGCTTTAAATCTTGTAAAATTAAATAATGAATTCTACGGTACGGATTGTCAGGCAAGTACATTTACATGTGATGAGGGTTATGAGCAGTATAATAATAATGGTAAACTAATATGGGAAATGGATGGAGCGTTGGCCGGTATTAGTGAGAAATATTTGGAAACACGCAATGAATATAGTGCAATAAAATTTTATGATAAAAATTTTACCATCCATGATGAAGGCGTAGAATGTGTTAAGGGCCCACTTGCAGAAATAACAGAACCAACCTGCACAACAGATGGAACATTCTTAAAGGAAGGAAAGGTTGATGAGCACTGTGATTACTGTGGTAAAATCCATTCCTTTACTCTCCCGGCAACCCACACCTACAGGACAGTTGAAAACAAGCTGCCAACCTGTACGGAAGAAGGCGAGATAAAGAAAGTGTGCAGTAAGTGTGGCAATGAGGAAACAGAAAAGGTTGCCATGAAACCACATGACTATAAGATTGACACTGCTGACAGTGACTTTGACACCGAAGGGTGGTTCAAGATAGTATGCAACAGCTGTGGAAAGGTCTACTACGAGGAATACAAGGATAAGCTGGAGAGACCAACGCAGACGGAAACTGAAACCACAACCACTGAGGAATCGTTGACAACGCCTGCATACAGTGAGGAAGACCTGAAAAAGAAGGACAGAGGATATGGAATAATCACATGGTATGACGCAGAGAAGGAAGACTGGTTCTGTAAACAGGGCCAATTTGAAATGTCAATGAAAAGGGAAATAAGTGGAAACGGGGCATACACCGATGGTTTGTGGGTGGAATGCGGAACGCTTGACAAGGGAAGACTTTACGACAAGCAGGCGGGCAAGTGGGTTAATGCCGGAGACAGTGTTGACTGTTACTTTGACGTGGATAGCCGTACATGGAAGATATACATGAAGTATTACACAGAGGAACCGCAGGCTACAACCACGGCACCGGAAGAGGAAGTTACAACAACTGAGCCTGCAACAAGGAAACCCGAACCTGTGACAACAAAGAAACCACAGACCACAACAAAGAAAATACCTGTGACAACAAAGAAACCGCAACCGACCAAAAAACTGGCAAAGCCTGCGAGAATGAGCTTTAAGAGTGTAAAGAATAATAAGGGTAAAAAGATAAGTCTTAAGTGGAAGAAAATTAA
>JABLTO010033724.1_pt1 | contig 12262 bp, 12 predicted proteins | sample 7160091 | NCBI WGS metagenome assembly JABLTO01 (sample SAMN14651225, study PRJNA627086) | human gut metagenome | isolation source: feces | host: Homo sapiens
ATATAATCTTTAAACCGTCCGGGAATTGGGCGATAATGATCATGAATCAATCCTAAAATACTATAACAATCCATCTTATCCTTAGTAATGATCCGTAAAGCATATAGATCATACAATTCATCAAATCGTTTCTTTTTAACAAACATTTTTTTATAAATACTATAAATTGATTTAGCCCGACCTAAGATTCGATACTCATATTTATTTTCATTAAGCATTGTTTCAACCGATGCCATCATTTTTGCAACAGATTCTTTTCTTTCTTCCTGTTTTACTGCCAAAAGATTAGAGATATCGTTAAAAGCAACGGGATCTAGATACGAAAGACTTAAATCTTCTAATTCTGTCTTGATATCATTGATCCCTAAACGATGGGCAATTGGAGTATAGACTTCCAATGTCTCTCTAGCAATTCTTTTTTGTTTATGAGCAGGCATATATTGTAATGTTCGCATATTGTGCAAACGATCAGCAAATTTAATTAATATAACACGAATATCTTTTGCCATCGCAATATAAATTTTACGGTGATTTTCTGCATAAACATCTGCCTCATCTTTAAACGGCATCTTACCGATCTTGGTTACTCCTTCAACTAGTGTTGTGATTTCTTCACCAAAACGTTCTACCATTTCTTCACGACTTACATCACAGTCCTCCATAACATCATGAAGCAAACCAGCAGTAATTGTCGCAGGTCCTGTCTGTAAAGTTGCTAAAATATAAGCAACCCAGATCAAATGATTAGTATATGGTTCCCCACTCTTTCTTTTTTGCCCTTTATGCTTTTCCATAATATAATCATAAGCCTGATTAATCAAAGTAAGACTTTCTTGATTAGTAATATATTTGCCACAAACCTCAAGAACATCTTTTATTGAAACAACATCTCCTGCCCCTTTATATTCAGCCATAAATAACACCTCCCATAATTATTAAAAAAGAGCTTAGCTCTTTTTAATATTTCAATAATGAATAAACATTATAACCTTGTAATCTTTCACGTCCTTTTAATTCTTCCAGTTCAATTAAAAATGCAATTCCAATTACTTTACCACCTAATTTTTCGACCAATTTAACAGTCGCTTCAACAGTTCCACCGGTTGCAAGCAAATCATCAACAATAATAACATTTTGATTTGGCTTGATACTATCGGCATGAATATGAACTTCGTTTGTTCCATACTCTAATGCATATGTTTCACTTATTGTTTCTCGCGGTAATTTACCAGGTTTTCTAACTGGTACAAAGCCTGCATTGATCTTATAAGCTACCGGACAGCCAAATAAAAATCCCCGTGCTTCTGGTCCCGCAACAACATCAACTTTTGTCTCTAAAGTATTAGTCCAATCAACAAATTTATTGATCGTTTCTTTAAATGCATCTTTATCCTGCATTAAAGGCGTTACATCTCTAAAAATAATTCCTTCTTCTGGAAAATCCTTTATATCAGCTACATATTTAGTTAAATCCATTTTTTATATCTTCTCCTTTACAACCATGCCTTATGATATTCAATTATAACATTTTTATACATTAATTAAAACTATTTAATTCCCTCAATAATTATATTTACAGATTCAAAATTATTAAAAACATTGATACTAAACTTCCCAACCACATTAATCTTTTCAATATCTTTATACTGTTCATACAATTCACCATGATTAAAATATAACGCTTGGCCCCGTACTTTTGGTAATTCAAGATCAAAACGAAGATGTTTCCCATTCGATAAAGGCGTTACTTTTTTAACTGATAAGTTCTTTGCATAGAAACAGACTTCTTCATTGCCATTACCTAAGGGTTCTAAAAGTTCTAACTGTTTTACAGCATTTTTACTAATTTCATCTTCTGAAACTTCTAATACCTCAACTAACGGCGGCTGATAGTTTTCTAACTGTTCTTCTAAATATCTTGTTAGCTTAGATTTAAGAATTTCTACATTATCAACAGATACACTAAAACCACCCGCAAGAGCATGACCGCCATAATTATCCAAAACATCTTCAACCTGCTTAAAAATACTGCTTAAAGATAAGCCTTCGATTCCTCTAGCACTGCCTTTATACATATTTTTTTCCTTATCAAGACTCATGACAAAACTTGGCCGATTATATTGACGAGTGTACTTGCCAGCCACCAAACCGATCAAGCCTTCATGAACTTCATTTTGATAGCTATATAAAAATTTATCATTTACGTCAACTGCGGCAAGAACCTCCTGATACTGCTTATTTGTCAATTCTTGTCTTTTAGCGTTGACTTCAACAGCTTTCGAACTTACTGCTGTTAATAGCCCGATCGATGCGTCTTGGCGAAAATATTTAACTAGATGATTAGGATTAATAATTTCACTAAGGCGTCCAAATGAATTGATTTTAGGGGCTAATATAAAGCCAATACTAGTAACGTTATATTTTTGATTACCACCAAGTAACAATTCTAATTGGGGATATTGATTTTCCTTCATAAATTCTAATGCTCTTTTAACTAATGCCCGGTTTTCATCTAATAAAGGCATCATGTCGGAAATAGTTGTTATTGCCGCTAAACAAAATAAATATTTATCATGTTTTTTTAATAACGCACTAGCTAATTTGTACGCCACGAATCCTCCTGATATTTCTTTATAAGGATAATCAGGGGAAATCTTAGCATGAATGATTGAAAAGGCATCTGGTAATTGATCATCGTAATTATGATGATCAGTGACGATTACATCGATCCCCAGTTCATTGGCTCTTTCAATTGCCTCATAGGCTTTTATTCCATTATCAACAGTAATGATAAGTGTATAGCCTTTTGCTGCCATCTGTTCAACACGCTGTTTATTTAAACCATATCCATCTTGTAAACGATTAGGGATATGAAAACCAACTTCGATGCCTAACTGTCTAAAAGCATCTACTAAAATTGATGTCGCTAGAATACCATCACAGTCGTAGTCACCGTAAATACAAATTTTTTCTTTGTTGGCGATTGCTTCATTAATTCTTTCTAATGTCAGCTCTGCTTCTGAAAACAATGAAAAATCATGATATATCAAACGATTTGAAAGCATTGCTTCAATTTGTTGCGAAGAATAATTTTTATAAGCAAAAATCTTCGCTAAAAGTGAATTTATATTATATTCTTGCATATAGTGTTTGTAGTCTAAATTATTTATGATCTGCCACTCCATAAAGTCCTCCTCTCAAACAAAAATAGTTGCATCAGCAACTATTTTGAAATTAAATCTGAAAAATCATTTATACTCAAACGAGATGCTTCTTTTACTACTTGTAAACTTAAATAATCAAATATTTCCGAAAAATCAAGACTCATGATATCATCAATAATTTCACACATTGGAATAGCATCTCTTTGTTTCCATTTTCGTTCAAACAAATAATCTTTTATTTGCTGTTCAGAAATATTGTGAATATTTTGTTGTTTAAAGTCACGGGCTTTTAATTTAATTAAAAAATTAAGATCACGTTTATTAAATTTAAAATCGTTACTCGATTCCACTTACAGCCCTCCATTTCAAAGTCACTTACATATTATATGACAAAATTCATCAGAAAGGAAGTGCTTTATGAAAAGAAAACTAATAAATTCATTTATCATTCTTTCCGCTAGTTCTGCCATCGCAAAATTATTCAGTATTCTTAATAGAATGGTTTTAGCACGTCAATTAAGCAGTGATGCTATGGCGCTATATATCTTAGTTATGCCTACAGTATCTTTATGTATTACTTTAGGACAGTTAGGAATTCCTTCAGCAGTATTCAGATTAGTAGCTAATCCTAAATATAGTAATAAAAAAATTGTTATTTCTGCTTTTACGATCTGTCTTTTTACATGTGTCATTGTAATGAGCACCCTGCTATTTGCTTCAAAATTTATTAGTCATAATTTATTAAAAAATGAGGGTGCCTTTTATCCTTTACTATCATTAGCCCTGTTTATTCCTTTAGTGGGAATAAGCGGTATCATCAAAAATTATTTTTTAGCCCAGCAAAATGTTTATCTTGTTGCAAAAGCTGGTTTTATTGAAGAAATAGCCCGTTTAAGTTTCAGTTATTTAATGATCAAACAATTCTCTTTTTTGGCAGATACTTATTTAGTAAGTTTTGCCACATTAGCTATGTCAGTGGGGGAATTAAGCTCGATTATTTATCTTTCAACTCGTTTAAAAAATCATAAAATCACTACTTTTAGTAAACAAAGCATTATTAATAACTTACAAATAAAAGATATGTTGAATATTGCGATGCCGTTAACTGGTTCCAGACTATATCACTGTATTGTTTCTTTTTTAGAGCCAATTACCCTGGTTTATGTATTAACTAAATTTAATCTAAGTGAAAGTACTATTCATCAACAATATGCGATCATTAGTGGTTATGTTATTTCTTTATTGGTTACCCCGACTTTTTTTAATAATGTTGTCTATCGGCTATTTTTACCAATCATTACTGATGATGTTGTCTATAAAAAAATATTTTTAGCTAGAAAACATATATTTTTAGCTTTACTAGGAAGTTTTTTGATCAGCATCCCTTTTACCTTGATTTTTTATTTTATTCCTGAATTCTGTTTAAAGCTCTTATATAATACGACTAGTGGTGCTAATTATCTTAAATATATGGCTATTCCTTTTACGATCTTTTACCTTCAAACCCCGCTTAGCGCTTTATTACAAGCACTAAATCGTAATAAACTAATGTTTATCAGCAGTATTATTGAATGTACCAGCGAAATAATATTAGTATATGTATTGAGTCATTATTTAGGTGTCTTCAGTATCGCAATCAGTTTACTAGTCGGGTTATTGATTACTTTGATCATTAGTGCTGCTGCCTGTTATAAATATTTATTTATCTCTAATTAAAAACTGCATAATTTAGCTTATATCGATCATTATTTAAAATTAGTTGAGAGCGCTGATAAATGAATAAAATATTGCTTATTTGATCACTATCCTTGCGTCTTGAATTTTATCCCCAATGTTACTTTACCGATTTTTAATCTGATCATCTTTATACTTATAATAAATGATCATATTAAAATATTATTAAGATTTTTCTACCTGCGTAATTGTAAATAAACTACCTATATATATCTTTATTTAATACCATCATATATGTAGTATTTTTAAAAAGGACAAATTTAGCTTTTTTTAATATAAATACTTTTTATCAAAACAGATAGCTATCTATTTCTAGATTACTATCTGTTTTAAATGATACTAGCTGCATAGAACAGTTTCCAATCCAATTTAAATCTTTTATCTTCAATAAATTTTTTACGTGATGGATTACCTTCTACGCGATAAATTTTTTTATTCTTTAAATCATATATTACTGACCAGACTGTATCTTTGTTCATACTACGATCATACTGACAAATAAAACCGTACTTTCCAGACAATAGATCAGCAACATCATCAAATGTTTTAATTTGTTCATTTAATAAAGCATTTCTTATCGTTAAATAACGACGCTCAGCGTCCCAATCATCATTAATATAATTATTATAAAGCTTCATTTTATCATTATGAAATAAATTTGTTGCCCAAACATACTTACTATCGGTAATAATCTCGATTTTTTCAGCGTTACATTCAATTACAGCTATCTTTCCACTGGCATCAGCCAAAGTAAAAGTTTGACTTGAAGCAATGGGTAACGTTTTGATCAATGCAATTACTTCATCTACCGTTTTACACTTTTCTAAAAATAACCGCAATAACATTCCCGCATTCAATCCAGGCTGTTTAACAGTTGGATAAACAGAAGTCAGACCGATTGCTAAAGCATGCTCATTGATACCATCTTCTATTTCCACACATGCTGTGGTATTCCCAGTAAAAGCGTATGAATCACCATTAAATCGATAAATACAATTACTAGATAATTTTTCGATTTCTGGTAAAAAATCACTATTTCGTCCAAATAATAATTCCTGTTCATTTTTTATCACAAAACAAGAACAATGAGCTTCAGGTAAGATACAATACATACTGAACAATACTGCACATACTGCTTCAAACGAACATTGTTGACTAGCGACGATTCCTTTGATTTCTTCAATGATTTCGGGAAAATATTTTTGATATAATGGCAAGCATTGTAAAGCAAAGTCCCTTCTTTCTTTTGTTATTTCAAATGGAACGTTGTCTAGAAAGCAACGATTATTTTTTAGTAATCTACTACCCCTATTTATACCTATTTCATAATGGGTTCCTTTAAATCTTTCATGATACATAGTTATTCTTCACTCCTTTTTTAGAGTTGCCGGTAACTCATAAATCAAGAATAGATCAATAAAAAATTATTGTCAATCATTTAATTTAAGCACAATAAAACGTAAGAAAATTCTTACGTTTTATCCTCTGTATTTAGAAATTTTTTGATTCCATCAAATACCTCATCACTGATAATGTGTTCGATCTTACAAGCATCACCTTCAGCAATTTCTTTAGTAACACTTGCTGTATTCATCAAAAACTCAGTTAAAATTTGATGCTTTTCATAAATAAAATTAGCTCTTTCTCTTCCTTTGTCTGTTAAATCGATATACCCTTTATCATTAACTGTAATATATCCATCAGTTTTTAAAATTCCAATTCCACGGCTAACACTAGGTTTACTAAAACCTAATTGTCTTGCAATATCGATTGAACGAACATACTCATTTTTATTTTTTAAAATTAGTATTGTTTCTAAATACATTTCTCCTGATTCATGCATGAATAACAACCTCCATTATTAGTATACCAATAAATCGAAAAAAATAAAACCAGATTAATCTGGTTTTATCGATGAACAATTAGGAAATTGATAATTATAATGGCTAAATTATTGATATCAATATATTGGATGTGGACCCTAATTTTGTTCATATTTGACTAAAAATAAATCATAAGACTTGAAGGTTATTTATAAATGATTTATTTTTTACTATTATGTTTTTGAAGGTTAAAACATAATAAGTTAATCAAGAAGCCTACCGATATCACAAATATTTCATACTATTTTCAACGGGAATATATATATCTTTGTGTCAAGAAAAAGGTAAGTTTAGATATTTTAGATATATATTAAAGCTGATTAATATTACTAAGATTTGAAAATTATTGTGTAGGCATTGGGATATTAATCAAACATAGATTTATTATATTATTTAACTAATTCTTTGATTTTTGTAATATCTTCGTCTGTTCCAGCATTCTCGACTTTGTATAGACAAGGAACGTTGTATTGTTCAGCGATGACATCACCTGCTTTACAGTATGCTTCACCATATCCTTGATCACCACTAACAACGACACCTTTAATATTTTGGCCATTGTTTTCTAAGAATGATTCTACTTCTGGAGGTACATCTCCAAAACCATCAGTATAAGTAAATAAAATATATGGTTCTTCTACTACTTCATCACCAGAACTGATTTCTAAAGAATCATTATCTAGTTGATCAATGATACTTTGCACATTTCCTGTTCTTGAGGCATATACTACTTTCATACTCTTCTCCTTTTCTATAGTTAGCGTTAACTAACTATCTATATGTTAGCATACGCTAACTAATTATGCAAGTATTTTTTTAAATTATTTATCTAATTGATAAAATCCAGTTAATCCAGAATATTTACTTTCTTTACCTAAACGATCTTCAATTCTGATTAATTGATTATATTTAGCAATACGATCTGTTCTTGATGCAGAACCAGTTTTAATTTGACCAGCATTAGTTGCCACAGCAATATCAGCAATAGTTGTATCTTCTGTTTCTCCAGAACGATGTGAAACAACAGCTGTATAATTAGCTTTTTGAGCCATTTCAATTGCTTCTAATGTTTCTGTTAAAGTACCGATTTGGTTAACTTTGATCAAGATCGAATTAGCAACACCGCGTGCAATTCCTTGTTCTAAACGTTTAGTGTTAGTTACAAAGAAATCATCTCCAACTAATTGTACTTTATCACCTAATTTTTCAGTTAAGTAATCCCAACCTTCCCAATCATCTTGGTCTAAACCATCTTCGATTGAGATAATTGGATATTTAGCACATAATTCAGCATAAAAATCAACTAATTCTTTTGAAGTGAATGATTTGTTATTTTCACCTGGTAATACATATTTACCATCTTTATAGAATTCGCTGCTGGCAACATCCATAGCTAATTTAACATCTTCACCAGGTTTATAACCAGCTTTTTCAATTGCTTCGATGATTGTCTTGATAGCATCTTCATTTGAAGCTAAGTTTGGTGCAAATCCACCTTCATCACCAACAGCTGTATTTAATCCTTTTCCATGTAAAACAGCTTTTAAAGAATGGAAAACTTCTGCACCCATTCTGATTGCTTCTTTAAAAGTTGGTGCACTCACTGGCATGATCATGAATTCTTGGAAATCCACATTGTTATCAGCATGAGCTCCACCATTAATAATATTCATCATTGGGGTTGGAAGAACATGCGCATTAGAACCACCGATATAACGATATAAAGGTACATCTAATTCATTAGCAGCAGCTTTAGCAACAGCTAAAGAAACACCTAAAATAGCATTAGCTCCTAATTTCCCTTTATTATCAGTACCATCTAAATCAATCATCATTTGATCGATCTTTCTTTGTTCAAAAACATCTTCACCTACTAATGCAGGAGCAATAATCTCATTTGCATTTTTTACAGCGTTAGCAACACCTTTACCTAAATAACGAGATTTATCACCGTCTCTTAATTCAACGGCTTCATAAATTCCAGTAGATGCACCACTAGGTACGATTGCACTACCAAATGCACCTTTTTCTGTAGTAACTTCAACCTCTACAGTAGGATTACCACGTGAATCTAATACTTCACGAGCATAAATAGTTTTAATTTTACTCATCTATAATTTCCTCCTCTTTGATTCTTTCTTATAGGGTGACTAAGCCTATAGAAAAAATCATTTATTCACATGAAGTTAGAAAAACCTAACTACTAATAAGTTAGCACAATCTAACCTTCTTTGCAAGCAAAATATTATAAAATTTAATTTCTCCCAAGAATCATATAATAAACTATCTTGTATGTCTTTTATCAAAAAAAAATGTCGAATTTATTTTTTTATCATTGATGTTTCATTGACTTTAACTCTGCTTTATTCTATACTTTACTCAGGTGATTTTAGTTCGCCTTAAATAGTGTGACTAGCTATTTATAATCGAAAACACGAAGGGAGTTAGAAAAAATGATTTATTCACATGAAGTAGAAGAAATGTGTTGTGTCAAACAAGGTGCATCACATGGTTGTGCTCCAATTCCTGAAGAAGGAAAATGGGTATATTCTAGAGAAATTAAAGATATCTCTGGATTAACACACGGTATTGGTTGGTGTGCTCCTCAACAAGGTGCCTGCAAATTAACATTAAACGTTAAAGAAGGGATTATTGAAGAAGCACTAATTGAAACAATTGGGTGTTCAGGAATGACTCATTCTGCAGCAATGGCTTCAGAAGCATTAGTTGGTAAAACTTTATTAGAAGGTTTAAATACTGATTTAGTTTGTGATGCTATTAATACTGCAATGAGAGAATTATTCTTACAAATCGTATATGGACGTACTCAATCTGCATTCTCTGAAAATGGATTACCTGTAGGAGCTGGATTGGAAGATTTAGGAAAAGGTCTAAGAAGTATGACTGGTACTTCTTACTCTACAAAAGCTAAAGGCCCTCGTTACCTAGAATTAACTGAAGGATACATCAATAAGATCGCTTTAGATGAAAATGATGAAATCATCGGTTATGAATTTACAAATTTAGGTAGAATGATGGATATGGTTAAAGCTGGAAAAGATGCTAATGAAGCAATCAAGGAAGCTACTGGTACTTACGGTAGATTTAATGATGCTGCTAAGTACATCGATCCAAGAAAGGAATAATAGGAGGGTACTAAAATGGCATTATTTGAAAGTTATGAAAGAAGAATTGATCAAATTAACGCTGCATTAGCAAAATTTGATATCAAATCAATCGAAGAAGCTAAAGCTATCTGCGATGAAAAAGGTATTGATGTTTACGAAATCGTAAAATCAACACAACCAATTTGTTTTGAAAATGCTTGTTGGGCTTACACTGTAGGTGCAGCAATGGCTATCAAAAATGGAGATACTAAAGCAGTAGAAGCTGCTAAAACAATCGGTATTGGTTTACAATCATTCTGTATTCCAGGATCAGTTGCTGATGATCGTAAAGTTGGATTAGGACATGGTAACTTAGGTTCTATGTTATTAGATGAAAAAACTGAATGTTTTGCTTTCTTAGCAGGTCATGAATCTTTCGCTGCTGCTGAAGGTGCAATCAAAATTGCTGAAAAAGCTAATAAAGTTAGAACAAAACCATTAAGAGTTATCTTAAACGGTTTAGGAAAAGATGCTGCTAAAATTATCTCAAGAATTAACGGATTCACTTACGTGGAAACTCAATTCGATTATTTTACAGGTGAAGTAAAAGAATTATCAAGAACAGCTTACTCAGACGGACCTCGTGCTAAAGTTAACTGCTATGGTGCTGATGATGTTAGAGAAGGTGTTGCAATTATGCATAAAGAAGGTGTAGACGTATCAATTACTGGTAACTCTACTAACCCTACTCGTTTCCAACATCCTGTTGCTGGAACATATAAAAAAGAATGTATTGAACAAGGTAAAAAATATTTCTCAGTTGCTTCTGGTGGAGGAACTGGACGTACTTTACACCCTGATAATATGGCTGCTGGTCCTGCTTCTTATGGTATGACAGATACTATGGGACGTATGCACAGTGATGCACAATTTGCTGGTTCTTCATCAGTTCCTGCACACGTAGAAATGATGGGATTAATCGGTATGGGTAACAACCCAATGGTTGGTGCAACTGTTGCTGTTGCCGTAGCAATCGAAGAAGCTTGTAAATAAGCACAAACAAATACAAGATTTTAAAAAGTTCTGATTTTATGATCAGAACTTTTTTGTGTGATAACTTATTATCATGTAATTAATCCATAAACTGGAATTTACCACGTATATTGTTTTATTTGACGAATTGCTTTTTGCCTATCCTTATAGACTAAGTTTTGCATACTATCATCATATACCCTATTGAATTTTTCTAATCTTTCAAGAATTATATCTATAAGTTCTGGCTTATTTTTAGCTATAATAATGGTATCCTTAATACATTGCCTTGCTGTTATTGGTTTTTCATCTTCAATATGTTCAAGCCATTGCTCAATAATAGATTCCATTTTATTGTTAATATCCCATTTTGAATTGTATGCAATGAGGCGAAGTCCTCTAGTACGAATATAAGAATTATCCTGATTGTTCATCATTTCAACAAATGTATCAAAATATTGATATAAATCATTACATTGTTTGCTTACCTCTATTAATTCTTTTAAGACATTATATGCCTTCTTATTATCTGAACACACTAACATATCTATTTGTTTATCAATATCCATTTCAATACCTCCTATACACAATAAATTCCAATTTATCTATGGATATACATTCTTGTCATATTAGACTCATTATCTCCTTGAACCATACACAAAAATTCCCATCCATATCTTTCATAAAAACCTGTATGATCAGTAATCAAATAGATTGGAGTTATTCCTTTGGACTTTGTATCTTTCACAACTATGTCAAGTAATCGTCCTGCAATTCCTTGACAACGATATTCCTTTTCAATATATACTGCACATACATTGGAGGTAAGGTCTTTCCTGTTATGAAAATCATTTTCGATTACCCCAAGCCCACCTACGATTCGTCCGTTGTCTAAACAAAGATACCAACCATATTCTGTTTCATTATTAAGATAAGTTTCCATACATTCAAGATACGACTCTTGTGGCACATGCCATTTATCATGAAACCATGACACTGCTTCATCTTTCATTTCCGGCTTTTGTCTTAAAGTAACATAGATATACCTGTTAATATTTACCACCTCAATTTCTAATTTAAAAAACCCCTTTATTATACTTCCGTTGTGTTGCAACAATAAATCCTATCCCAATACTAATACCTATTATAAGTACAACAATTGCAATAATCGTCATCATATGACAATCACCTAATAAACCAATAATACCACTAATCAATGGTGTTATACTGACAATAAACATTGACTTTCCAAACGCTTTTCCATAGCCTGACTTATCTGTAACTTTTGTTTGATGGTAAGAATGTATCAAATCAGTGTTTCCTTTATAAATTTTTATACTAA
>JABLTO010154467.1_pt1 | contig 12260 bp, 9 predicted proteins | sample 7160091 | NCBI WGS metagenome assembly JABLTO01 (sample SAMN14651225, study PRJNA627086) | human gut metagenome | isolation source: feces | host: Homo sapiens
CCGGACCCGCATGACCGGGAAAATGCGTTCCAGATAACGCCCCACTTCAATGTAATTTCGTCCAAAGCGGGACAAATCTTTCACCAGGACACAGTTGATAGTCCCCTGCTCCAGTTCCCGAAACAGCCTTTGGAACGCAGGCCGTTCAAAGTTGGTTCCCGTGTAGCCATCATCAGCGTACTCTTCGACCAAATGCAGTCCTGGCCGTTCTGCAGCAAAATCCCGAATCAGTTCTCTCTGGTTGCCGATGCTGTTGCTCTCGGCCTTGTCGCCATCCTCGATGGACAATCTCAGATAGGCCGCTGCCCGAATGTCTTTATTCTTTTCCTTGTAAAAAAACAAAGCCATTAAACCTCCCGTCTCCACGCATATTGCATGGTAAAATTCAGAAAGTTAATGGCTTTTGATTACACTATTCACTTAACCCGTCTGTATTTTACCAAGCTGCCGCACAAAAATCAAGCTGCTGCGCACATTTTTTCAGAATTTCAAAAATTGTTCTTGTTCAGTGCTTTCCCATGCTCTGCAACAGACAATCCCACAGTTCGCTGCCTTCTGACCGAAATGATTCATATACGGTGATGCCCTTGATGATGGCTTTTCTGTGATGCTCAGGCTCCGTATGCTCCTGCTTTGGCTTTTCATCAAATCGTTCTTTCTGCTTCATGGAAATCAATCCCCCTTACTAATATGAATTCAGAAAGGCATCGGGGGATACAGTGTTTGAAAAAATTACAGAAAAATTTGAAAAGTGTATCCTGCATCGGGGCTTTGGATTCATATTTATAGAAGCATCTTTTTGATGGGCCTGCGGAAAACGGCAAAACGCTGGGGCTTTTCTCTCTTAGCGCAAGATTCGCCTATAGTAACTCAAAACTCACTTTCGTGATTTTTCGTTCCCGGCAATCTTGATGGGGATTCCGTTCCCCATTCCCACGGTACGCACAAAATCTCAGATTTTGGCTATCTGGCTCCACATGAATGTGTTCGCAGCCGAACGCCTACGGCTTATCGGAAGTTGCTTCGCAACTATAAAAACGCAGGAGGATCACACTATGGCACGACCAAAAAAGGAAGAAAGCATCAGACGCACCAGCAATGTAATGGTTCGTTTCAGCAGCATTGAATATGAACTGGTGGCCGGATATGCAAAAGATGCTGGTTATCCCATCTCCACTTTTGTGCGCAAGCAGGCTCTATCTGAAAAAGTGACTGTCAACTACAACATCGTTGCCGATATTGGTGAAATTCAGAAGTTGACTGCTCAGGCTGCTGGCATCGGGAATAACCTCAACCAGATTGCCCGCTATTTCCACGGCGGCAGTCTGGCATCACGCGGAATGTTGGAAGAACTAAAGAAATGCATTGCGGAAATCCGTGAATTGCGGCAGGAAATCGTTCAGCTTGGAGGTGTGTATCGTGGCAATTCTAAAACACATCGCAAGTAAAAATGCCAATTATGGGAGTGCCATCGACTATCTGAAATACCAGCATGATGAGTTTCATCTGGTTCCCGTTCTTGATGAAAACGGGAACATGATGCTCCGGGATGAATTTTACCTTGAGGGATTGAACTGTGATCCTGAAACATTCGACCTTGAATGCGAACTGTTGAACCAGGAGTATAACAAGAACAACACTTACGATGAAATCAAAAGCCACCACTACATTATCAGCCACGATCCGAAAGACAACACAGACCACAATCTGACAGGTGAGTGGGCGCAGGCCATCGGCATGGAATATGCAAAGGCCAATTTTCCGGGGCATCAGGCTTTGGTCTGTACTCACACCGATGGTAAAAACGGCACAGGCAACATTCACACCCATATTATAATCAACAGCCTGCGCAAATTTGATGTTGACCCGCAGCCATTCACCGAACGTCCTATCGACTGCAGGGCTGGCTACAAGCACCACCTTACCAAAGACTATTTGAAGCACCTGCAGAAATCCTTGATGGATATTTGCCGACGGGAGGGACTGCATCAGGTCGATCTGCTCTCCCCTGCCTCTAACAGAATTTCGCCGCAGGAGTATTACGCCAAACAGCGCGGTCAGCAAAATCTGGACATTGCCAACATGGAGCTTATGATTGAGGGCATCACTCCCATGCACACCACTTTTGAAACGGGCAAAGAAAAAATCCGCAACGCCATTTCGGACATTGCGGAACGTGCTACGTCTTTTGAAGAATTTCAAAGACTGCTGAAAGCAGAATACGGGATTTCAGTAAAAGACCATCGTGGACGATTCAGCTATCTTCCTGCTGACCGACAGAAGTATATCTCTGCCCGTGCGCTTGGTTCCAATTATGACCGCGACAAACTTCTCCGAATTTTTGCAGAAAATGCAAGGACTGCAGAGCAGAACAATCCTCATTGGGCAGTAGACGATCCTATGGCTATCCTGTTCATCAAGTCTGATCTGCGCCTTGTGGTTGACTTGCAGACCTGTGTAAAAGCCCAGCAGAGCCGCGCTTATGCACAGAAAGTAAAAATTTCCAATCTGCAGCAGATGGCCCGGACTGTTGCCTATGTGCAGGAGCATGGATATGATTCTCGTGAGAAACTTTCCGAAACTGCGGATGTCATCTATACCAAAATGGCAAAAGCGCGCGGCGATGCCAAGCTCACTGAAAGCAAGCTGCGAAAAACAAACGAGCAGATTCATTACCTTGGTCAGTATCTCTCCACAAAATCCATTTACGGAGAATTTCTAAAAGCTCCGAATAAGAAAATCTTTCGTCAAGCCCACTCGGATGAACTTGCCCAATATGAAGAAGCACTTCAAATTCTGAAGCAGCACTCGCCTGATGGGAAGTTTCCTACCATGAAAGACCTCCGGGCAGAAAAAGAGCAGCTTACGATTCAGAAGGACGCCCAATACGATACTTACCGTTATTTCAAGGATTATCACAAAGAACTCCAGACCGTGTGTGCCAATGTAGACAGCATCCTCGGCGCAGAACAAGAAGTGCGGCAGCACGAACAGCAGCACACGCGAAAATACGAACCGTCCCTCTAACCAGTTTTCAAAGTCCCCTAGAAACAAAAATAGCCAGCGTATCATGTAATCCACACAATACGCTGGCTATTCGTTTCACTTACTGCTTGTACCGCAGCATACCATTTTTTAGTTCAATAAATTTCCCATCAAAGATTTCCTGCAACACCTGCCTGCATGGTATCCGCTGCAATCTTCTGACCTCAGACGCTTCCATTACGCGGAAAGTGGTTTGGTGATGATCCTGATAAAATGCAATAAGTGATTCAATGTACGGCTCGGCATCGGCAAGCGTCCAGTTTGATTCTTCTTTTAAGCGTGAGAATACTGATACCAGACTGATGCACCGAACATCTTCAAAATTTGTGGCTCCATTCCGAGCATTTTTGTCATCGGAGCAGAACACATAGATCTGCTCGCCAAGCATCACCGACAAAACCTGTAATAGCACAAACGACTTGATTTCTCCAAGACTATTTTTCTTACCAACTTCTATATCGAGTCGTTCAAGCTCTTTCAAATAGTCCTCTCTCGATATTGCCGCGTAATCAGCCTCTTCCAATGCCCGATAATGTTCCGAAAAGTAATCCTTAGAAAAGGCATCGCAGGCCAATTTTAACATCTGCGTATAAGTCGCACACGCCAGCGGCCCTCGTACAAGTGACAGGCTTTCAAGGATTTCCTGATCTGTGTAGCTTTTTATCTTTTGCGCACCAATCTTCTCGCTCAACCAGATTGGCGCATCAGCATTATACCGATTGAGTTCCGTTACGATTTGCGCATGACAAAAGAACTCATACCCCGGCAATTCCATGACCCGATCAATCAAATGATTGCCGCCATCATCTTGAACAGAGTGCGTTTTGGAAATGAAGTCAGTATCCAGCAGTGCGTATCTTTTCACTTCGATCTGACCTCCCTCAATCCAAGCCGTACTCTTTTTTCAGTTGAGTAAGGTAGGCCACATCTTCTTTTTCTCTGGATTCCGTCAGATACTCATGCTGTCTGTTATACTCAACTTTCTCAAGGAGTGTGCCAAAAGATTCTGTTCCTTTGCCATCGAGCTGCCAGCGTTTTGCTTTACCTGTCAGCGATACTCTTTCCATTACGTCCGCAGAGCCTACCTCCAGCAGCTTTTCAGCCTGCTGATGAGATATGTTTCCGCTTTCAAACAAACGCAGTACAACTGCCTTATAGGGCATTGCAAACATATCCATAAGCATCAGGACAGAATCTACTGTAACCAAATCTTTATCAAGCCCATACAGCAGAATCTGCTCATGGAGCAGTTGATCCGGCATCAGAAGAAGCCCTGCAAAGGCGTTCGCTTCCAAGTCCTCCTGCGTTCTTCCTGTTTCATCCCCTGTTGCCGAATCCAGCATAGAACCATTTTTTATATAGCTCTGGTCTGCATTTTCCACATAGCAGTAGATATGATACAGTTCATGCGCCGCCGCAAAAAATTGCTTACAAAGCGGAAGTGCTGTATTTACGCACACAAAAATCGTATCCTGCTTCAAAAAAGTCAACGCCCATAATTCATCATCATGGATCGGGTAACGAAGCAGTTCCAGCGCGATTTCTTTCTTCCTGGCATAGTTCTGTATAACAGCAAAGATATTGTCCTTGATAATGGAATTGCCGACATACTCTGCCGAGAACTGTCTGACGATGGATTGGATTTCATCAAATTTCTTGTTTTGGCTTACAAAGAGGCTATCTTCCAGAACATTGCTCATCACTTATCCTCCCATGGCTGCTCCATCCTTTTGCCATTCTCGCACACCCTAGTATGGAACAGAATCATATCGGACAGTTCATCCGCAAGCCGGATTCCCTTTCTTGCTTCCTCAGTTTTAACACGCCCCATAAACGCATGGATTACATTTGTGTCCATCGGCTTTTCTGGCATCTTCATCAGAGAATCCATCGACACATGAAGGTATTCAGAAATTTTATGAAGTTCAATCGCGTTGATTGCTCTTGCACCATTCATGATTTTGCTCATTGTCTGTTTGGAGACTCCAATTCCTTCTGCCAGATCAACTTGCTTTTTGTTTTCTTTTTTCAGTTCAGCCTGAATGTTGTTTGCAATTATCATATTTACATCCAGCATATAATCGCCTCCTATTCTTGTACTTATATTATACGCTCTCTCGCCAAGAATATCAATCATTTGGAAACTATTTTTGAGTTTCATAATATTTTGTTTCCGTTTCGGTTACAAAATAAGAGTGGTGGCTCTTTTTATGGAACCACCACTCTGCACTGCATCGGATTTTTAATTTTTCCGGCTTCTTTCCTGCTGCTGTTGCTGTTGGGGCTGACTTTTCTGTTTTCGCTCTTCCAGTTTGATGTGCAGGCGGTCAAGGACTGAAATCCGATTTCCGATGATACGCGGTTTCTTCGGATTATTGTTGACGCAGCCATCAATCATGTTGTAATTCTGCTCTGTGCCGGATTCTTTGGCACGTTCTGCGGTGCCATTCTCCAAAAACTTCTGATGATGCAGCAGTTCCGGCTTTTGTTCTCGAAGAAACTTTTCGATTTTCTTCATAACCGAACTGTCAAATCCGTAAATCGTCTGAGCCACCAAAACTCCGCTGTCGTGGAGAACAATGTCCGGTTTTTGCTTTTTTGTCTGTTCACAGACAAGCTGTACAAATCTTTGCTCCTGCACATTCTTTTCGTCAATAACTTTCCACGTATCTGTTTGGCCTTCTATCTGATAGCCACCCTCATTCAAAATCAGGTAGCTGCCCTCAGCTTTTGGTGCCAGAAAGCCGTTGAACTTTACCAGTTCTTCTTTGTCCACATAGTAAAATGCGGTCTTTCCTGCCGCTGTGATTGCAATAACGTCACTAACACCAAATTTTCTGATTTTGAATTTGTCTGGATTCAGGCTTTCCATGTTTTCACAAATTTTCGCCGGGAACAGACCTTGCGATGCTTTAGCGCAATAGCTGATTTCATAATTGTCCGTAGTTATCATAAAGCCATGCTCAATCTGATACGCATAACTGCGGCAGCGGTATTCCCGATTTTTCTCAGCATCATTGATCTGGTAGATCATAAACATATCTGTTGCCATTATTTCTCTGCCACCCCTGTTTTCTTGTTTGGTTCTTCCGGCTTATACCATTCCAGCTCCAGCCCCTTGAACTGTGGCTCAGTCAACCGCTGCATCTTCGGGATGGTCTGCTGGACAAGCGCAGACATCTCTGCATCCTCTGCCACAAGCGGCTGGATCTCCGTCAACACCTGAATCGTATCTTTGAGTGTCGGCTGCTCAAACATCGCCATCAGCATCAATTCCAGTTCATCAAAACGCACATTGCTCATAACTCCATCCCTTTCTTTTTCGCTTTCTTCGGCTTATCCTGTTCCTGTGCAGGCTGCTCCTGTTTCTTGGTTTTCAGACTGCGCAGGGCATCCAGAATAGACTTTTTCGTACTGCTGCGTTCCTGCTCCTTGCTCTTCTGCCGTGCCTCCATCAGTTTTTCCATATCAGAGATCGCCTGCTGCACCAGCTTATCATCCCTGAAATAGTTGATGGAATTGATGTTCTCGCGCTGCACTTTATCGTTCACGACCAGCTCATACATTCCAACAAAGCCACCATCTTCCTCGATGCAGAATCCAATGCACTTGTCGGCGTTCATCCGTTCGGACGGAATCTTGTCGTAGGCTTCCAATGCTTCTTCCATCGTCAGATGGTCGTGGAACTCTCCTGCAAACGTAAACTCCAAACACTCCGCAACATAAAAGCTGAGCGTTTCTTCCGGCGCAGGTCTTTCTGCAGTGAGTTTTTCTTTCAAAACTTCTGCCTGCTGTTCCGCCACCGTATCAGCCTGTTCCCGCAGTTCTGCCGCGTCCATGACCCTGCCCTGTGCTGCATCGCAGCCAAACTCTGCAAGCAATTCCGTCATAGCATCCTGCACAGACTTATCTCCATCCGTTTCGAGAATGCCGCCATCCCGTTCCGTGAAGTCCTTATTATATAAGGTATAGTCGAAGCCATCGTCACAGGTCTGGATATGAAAATAGACATCCGGCAATTCGTAGGCCAGTTCCACATCCTGCACGGCTAACGCCCCCTGCAACGGCTGAACAACATGATTCTGGATATACGGGTTATCCCAGCCCGGAACCGTTTTATAGTCCTCTACGATGGTGTCAATGCCGTTCCTGCACTGCAAAACATCCAGTGAACCCGGCAGAGGATCAGGATTCTTCTCCACTCCCAAGGCTTTCATGTAATGGCTGGGAAGTGCCTGATACTGTGACATTGCATCGTCCAGATTGCCGAACCGCTCAATTTTCAAAGGCGCGGCCTGCAAATTTTCGACCACATAGAACTGTTTTACAAAAGGCTGTTCCTGTTCTTTCTGCGCTTCCAGTTCTTTTCTGAACATCGTTACAAAGCCATCCAGCACAGCCGGGTGGCTGTCAACCACCCAGTCCGCGCGGAAGGTCATGCGGTCTGCATTATGCTCCGGGGTGCTGACCTGCTCTGCCCATTCCTTATTGCCGTGAGAAAAGCGGCCATCATAGCTTTTATGGTGCAGAGTGTTCGCCAGGATGTAGCCCACACGCTCCATGCCGTACTGCCGCACCACCTGATCGACTGCATCATCGCCAAGGTACATCCCGTCATAATTGTCCGCAATTGCTTCATGGATTGCCTGCTTGCACTCGCTGTTCAGCCGATAGGATGTACGGTATAAATCCACTTCGTCATTTTCTTTGGCATAGCTGAACGGCCCATAGTAGACAGGCACATCCGAATAGTCCTGTGCGCTGTTGTCCGGCACAGGCGCAGCCTTTTCAATGATCTCTGACACCACATCTTCTTTTTTCGGCATATTCCATTTTTCAGAGAGATATTTCTGCACGGCCTCCTGAAAATCTTCATCGAAGCCGTTCCACAAATCCTCTGCCACCAGCTTGCCCTGCTCATTGACTGCAACGCAGGCCGCCATGTCACCGTGTTCCTCATGCTCCAGCAGGAAAAACTTCTCGCCGCCGATTTCCGTTTCATCAACAGCATACCATGTGCCGATATGCCCCTCGACTGCGATGTGGTCGGAATCGCCGTGGATCAGTCCATTTCTTTTCTGCTGCTGTTCCTCCATAAACTCTCGCACAGTTAACTCTGCGCCTGTGAAGTTCAGCCCTTCCTCGCCAAGTTCCAGCCGCCCCTCTGCGCCAAGGTCAAGTTCTTCGGCCATCAGAACAGATGCCGCATGGTTCACCACCACAGTTTTCTCCACTGTAATGGGTTGGCCGGGGTCATAGTCTGAGCCGCGCAGATCATAGCGATACAATCCCTCCGGCACATCTTCATCCCGCAGTCGGCCATTGCTGAAAAGACCCGGCTTATCAAAGATTTCGATTCCCTGCAATTCTTCGTTTAAGAGAGTTTCTTTCTGCAAATCCATATTCCTTTCCTTGAAAAATTCCGGCAACTCGGCAAAGCCGATGCTGTCCACATAGTAGGCTTTGACCGTATTGCCATCATTGAGTACCACCACATCACTGACCGACAGCGAATGGCCTGTAAAGTCTGCCGGACGCTGGATATTGAACCGTTCATAAATGCCATCCAGCGTATCCTTTTCCGTAAGCGGCGCGGTATAGATCAGGTCATAATCTGCGCGAGTAACCATTATGCCTTTCTTCTGCACATAGTCCAGCCCCATAAAGCGGTAGTCGTGTTCCGGGTCACGCTCTGTGATCTGATAAATGCCGAACTGCTTTTCGCTGCCATACAGCAGCACATTTTCCTGTTCTGTCATGTTCCGCCCCTGTTCCAAATCTGCTATTGCAATCTGGAAGGTATCACTTCCGCGCTCGATTTCCTCTCGTGCTGTGACAAGAATCGGCCACGGGCTGATGCGGACAAGATAAATTTGCTTACCCTCGTCATACAGTCGCAGAGCCTGTTCACGGTTTATTACGGTCAGCTGAAAATCCGGGCGCGCATACTCGTCCTCTGTATAATCTTCCCGTTGTTCCAACAGAATCGCATCCCATGCGTCTGCCTTAATGCCGAAAATGCCATCGTGCTGCTCGATTTCCTCTTGGCTTACATAATCGCCTGCCGTGCCATCACGGAACAGCGGATAAATCCTCTCACCCAGCCGATGCCATTCCCGTGCGCCCTCTTTCGTCAGCGGCAGCACATCATCTTTCCGGTAGCCATAGTCGTGCATTTCGGAAAGACCAATCATCCCATCCGGGAGATTTTCGATTTTCTCCTGCGCATCGTACATCAGGCGGTTGACTTCTTCTTTGTCATCCTCGGCCAGTGCCGCCGCCAGACCGTTCACCAATTCTTCCGTTGCAGCCCGGTCATCCAGCTTGAAAGCAAAATTCACAATAAGGTTGCGCTGCTCATCATCGAAAATTGCTTTTTCCTGCTCCTTGTCGGCAATCAGCTTTTCCGCATACTGCATCGCGGTCATGCGCACTGCACTCCTTTCTGCCACCGCCGTTTCCAGCTTTTCCAAAAAGTCGGCTGCGGTCAATCGAATCGTATCCATCGAATCTTTCAGTTCCTTCAACTCTTTTCCGCTTGCCCAGCTTGCCACATACGGGAAAGAATAGTCAGACGTATCAATGCCCAGAGCCGAGCAGACCGTAAATGCGATGCTTTCGGCTTCGGTTTCTTTCGTGAGCCTGTCTTTTTCTTCGCCGTGCTGCTTCATGAAATCGCTGTTATGCAGCATCGCATGAGCAAACTCGTGGATCATCGTCTTTATGGTCTGGCTCTCGCCCATGCCGACCTGAATGCAGATTTCTTTGTCTGCATCACTGTAATAGCCTTTGGCATCCCCTTCGATTTCATCAAACCGTATCGGCACAGGCGACACCTGCTCGATTGCCGCCGTAAGCAGCGCATACTCTTTAACGCTGGCGGTCAGTTCGTTTACTTCCAGCGACGGAAGCGGTTCCCCATCGGTCTGCGAAACATCGAAGACCGTTGTTACGCGGAAACGCGGAATCACATACTCCACACGTTCCATTTCCGGCTCACCGCTTTCGTTCAGCACAGCCAAACCCGTATCCTTGTCGATTTTCTCGCGCTCCTCGACTTCCTTAATGGGAGCCGGAGCGATGATCTGGATGCCCTTTTCGCCTTTTTTAACGTAGCGGTTAAACTTGTTTTTCCATGCGTTGAACCCTGCCACCAGTGTGGCATCAGGCCGCTGCATAGCGATCAACAGCGTATTGTTGAAGCTGTAATTGTGGAATTTTGCCATCGTGCGCAGGTATGTCGTGTACATTTCCGATGTAAAAATGTCCTTTACACCCTGCTCCAGCCGTTCCGTGATTTCTTTCATCTGCTGTTTGCGGTCAACTGCCATGCAAGCCCTCCTTTTTCTTGACCCATCGTGTTTTCATCTGGCGCGGATATTGGTCGGCCTGTTTCGGTGCTTTTGTGCCGTTCCACTCCAATCCCCCGGCTCTGCCCTCACAGATATACCCGGCAGCTTTCAGCGAACTGCCGTTTTCTGTTTCCAAAATATAGGTAATCACTTTGTTGTAGCCCATTGCCCGTGCTGCGCGGTATGCCGCCGCGTACAAAATACTGCAAGCGTTCGGTGTTCCATCCGTACACAAGCGGTTGACTTCCAGCGTATAGCCATCATCCAACCGCCGCGCCACAGGTCTGCCGCAGATAGCAACGCCCACCAGCGCACCATTGTCCGATACGCCGATAGAAAACTTATGCCCCCGCGTCGGTTTATGGTGGCGGTGATACTGCTGCACAAACGCGTTAGCCGTTTTCAGATTGATTGGTGTTAATGTCAGCAAATGCCCTCCTTCAAAAAAAAATGCCCCGCCAGACAAAACTGACGGGGCGGCTCTCATTTACAGTTCCATATCGTGACTTTTCCGCTTCTGGGATTTCTGCGGTTCTGCGGTGCGCTCTGCCTGCTTTGCATGAAGCTGTGCCAGCACAGAGGGTTTCCGCACATTGTCCGCAGTGCGCTCCGCAACGCGGCCTGCATAGTTCACAGGCTGGCGCGGCTTATCCGCCACTTCGGTTTCGGCTGCATCCTCGTCCACGCCCAGTGCATCCTCACTGCCCTTTTCATCCATGTTGAGCAGAGAGTTCAGCTCCGCAAGGCGCGCAGATTTTTCAGCCAGTTCCGCTTCCTGCGCAAAGGGACGTTTGGCTTCTTCCTTTGCCTGCGCCAACTGCTGTTCCAAGGTTTCCAGTCTGCGTTCCACCTGCGGCAGCGTTCTTTCAATGCCTGCCAGCGCATTGGTAACGCGCAGAATGTTACCCTGCGGGTCTTTGCCGACTTCCATCGAGTAGTTCCATGCACCCTTGATGGACAGGCGGAACACCTTATCGAAGTTGTCAAACCGGGAATGCAGTTCAAACGCACCGTAGCTGCCGATTCTGCCCTCGGTGCCTGCTGCTTTCAAAGCCTTGCAAGCCTCGATAATGGCTGCACCTGCTTCCTTGCGTTCGCTGTACACCTTACCGCTGATTTCCATAGAGAAGTGGTCTTTGTCCTGCGCCAGAAGCGGTTTTGCCGCTTCCATATCGGTTTTCAGTGCTTCAATCTGACCCTGTGCCACAGCGATTTCTCGCGGATAGCGGCGTGCAATATCCGATTCCAAGCTATAAATCTGGCTGGTGTGGTTGGCTTTCAGCAGCTTCAGCTTACTGACCTGAATATCCAGATCCATCTTTTCCTTGATGTAGGGATTGCCCGTTGCCAGTGCCTTGATTTCGGCATAGGACAGCGCGGTATCGTCCACATCATCGCAGGCACGGACAGGCGACTTGGATGTCATAATCTGGCTTATAAACTTCTGTTTATTTTCCAGAATCTGCCACATATACGAATCAAACGTATTTTCAGTGACGTAACGATAGATTTTTACCTGCTTATTCCGGTTTCCCTGCCGTAGAATACGTCCTTCCTGCTGTTCCAGGTCAGACGGCTTCCACGGGCAATCCAGATGATGCAGGGCAATCAGCCGATCCTGAATATTGGTTCCTGCGCCAAGTTTCGGCGTAGACCCCATCAGGACACGTACCTGTCCGGCGCGCACCTTTGCAAACAGGTCTGCCTTCTTCGTTTCGGTGTTGTACTCGTGGATGAACGCCACCTCTTCACGGGGAACACCTCTCGCCACCAGCTTCTCCCGCACATCATCGTAGACGTTGAATGTACCATCAGCTTTTGGTGTCGATAAATCGCAAAAAATCAACTGTGTTCCCTTGTCCG
>JABLTO010002426.1_pt1 | contig 12259 bp, 14 predicted proteins | sample 7160091 | NCBI WGS metagenome assembly JABLTO01 (sample SAMN14651225, study PRJNA627086) | human gut metagenome | isolation source: feces | host: Homo sapiens
AAGAAAAACTCACAACAACATCGCTAGAAAAACTCAATGAACTTACATTAAATATCTTTAACATCAATAGTGAAGAAGATGTTTTAAAAATTATTTGTTAATAAAAGCCCATTTTCATTTTAGAAAATGGGCTCTAATTTTACAATTTCTTTTTTAACATTTCTTCATTTGTAGCGTAGTTCAATGCAGTTTCTTTTGTGATTTTTCCTTCTTTATAGAGATTGAGTAAGCTCATATCAGTTGAAATCATATCAGGTTTATTAGATGCATAAAGGATACCATCAATTTGAGGTATTTTATGATCTCTAATCATATTACGAATTGCAGGTGTGACTGTCATAATTTCAAAGACAGGAATCAGTTCTCCATTAATATCAGGAACGAGTTGTTGAGTAACAATGGCCTGTAATACCATTGAGAGTTGTACAGCAATTTGTCTTTGTTGGCTTGCTGGAAAAACATCAATAATACGATCTATTGTGTTAGCTGCACCAATTGTATGTAAGGTAGAAAAAACAAGATGACCAGTTTCTGCTGCTGTCATAGTTACATCTATTGTTTCATAATCTCGCATTTCTCCTAGTAAAATAACGTCAGGACTTTGTCGTAGTGAAGCACGTAATGCGACTACATAGCTTTTAGTATCAACTTTTACTTCTCTTTGACTTACAATGCTTTTTTGATGCCTATGTAAAAATTCAATAGGATCTTCTAGTGTAATAATATGTTTTTCTTGTGTTTTGTTAATTTCATTAATAATACAAGCAAGTGTTGTTGATTTACCACTTCCTGCAGGTCCAGTAATTAAGACAAGACCTTTAGACAATTTAGAAAAATCAATAATTTGTTGAGGAATACCTACAAGTTCAGGGTGTGGTAAATCGAAAGTGATGATTCTTACAACAGCAGATAAGGCACCTCTTTGCTTATAGGAACTTACACGAAAACGAGAAATTCCTGGTAATGCAAAGGAAAAATCATCATCACCTTTTTCTTCTAGAATATTAATATCTCTATTGCCAGCAAGTTTATATATTTCTTCTAGATATTCTTTTGTTTGAGGTGGCATAAGTTTTTCTTCATTTTCATGGTGAATAGAACCACTTGCACGATAAGAGATAGGCAAACCAGCGACAATAAATATATCTGAAGCATGTGCTTCGACAGCTTTTTCTAATAAATTTACAATATTCATAATACTCTCCTATTCACTTCCTAAAAGAGGAAGTGTACTTTCATTTTTCCATTCTTTGGAAGTTACTTCTTGCCATTTAATAATTTTATATCTATCTTGATCTTGAGTTAATTGAATTTCAACATCTAAATCTTGATATTGATCAATGTTTTCTTTAAATGAAATGTAAGTATTATTATCTTTTAAAGAAATTTCTATATTTTTAAGAGAAGATAAATCTTTATGGCTAATGATTGCTTGATCAATTTCTTTTAATTGTTTTTGTGCATGAGAATAAGCTAAATAATAATTTTCAGTTTTTAAAACAGCTTTATCTGTATATTTTTGATCTCTTAGAGAACTAGACAGAGAAAGTGTTGCAAAAACAATTAAACAAATAACAATAAAAACAACAAGTAATAAAGAAGTTCCCATATTAATAATTGGAAAAGATTTTTTATGATTCATGGTTATCCTCCTTTATATATTGATCACTTGTAATAGAATAAATCTTTTTGTGGTAATGATAAACTCTTACATGAATTGTTTCTATTGAGTCTTTATCACTACAATAAATTTTAATAGAATAAGTTGAATTCTTTTTATGACAATCTTTCCAGTTTTCATCATAATAATGAATATATTCTTGATTAACTTGATAAATTGTAGGATCATTTAAAAATTCTTCTACATAGCCTGTTGCTAAATTCATAGAAATATTGATATCATTTGTTTCTTTAGATAAAGAATGGGCTTTAACGAAAAATTGAACACATATACTTGATACTAAAGCAAAAAAAGCAATGGCAATTACTAATTCGAAAATAAAAATATGTGTTTGTCTATTGATATTTTTCATTTTAGACCTCCTTTATTTTGACTGGATTGCAACATTTGTATTAATTTCTTTATGATCTACAATACATGAAAAATGGTATAAATAAGGATTGATTTGTTGCATTTTTAAATGTGATACAGGCATTATTTTTTTACCATCATCTTTATCAAATTCAAGTTGATTAGAAATAAATAACTCTTTTAAATAACCCTTATCTTCATAAAGATAAGTTGTATATTTGCCTTGACTATAAGATGACTTTAATATCAAAACATCTTTTTGATCAATTTGTTGTAATGAAACACTGTCTATCAAATCATTTTGATGTATTTTTTGAGTAATATAGGATAGAGCAGTACGTGTTTGATAATTACTTTGTTCTAATTGAACGGTCTTTCTATACGTATGAAAAGAAAGAATTAAAACAATAAAACAACTACTGATAAAAACAAAGAATAAAGCAATTGGAAAAATCATATCAATTACATGTTTATTTTTATTCATATGCACCCTCCTTCCTGATGACAACGATATCAGGAGCAATATTTTCACCGAGCACTTGATAATCTACAAAAAAGATTTTCTTATTATAAGTTAAACCGTATTCTTTTTCTAAAACATTTAAATTTTCTGGATAGTGACCAACAAGAACATAATACTGACTAACGCATCTTTCAATTGATGTTTCTAAATTGGTTTGTTGTTCATCTATAGATTGTTTAGACATGGATTGAACACCATAATTAAATAGACCAGCAACACTTAAAAAAATAATGACAGAAATAACAATATTTTTAAAAGGATGATTTCTTTTTTGATTTGTGAATCTCATAAAAAGTACCTCCCTATATATTTGACATAATTCCTAAAAGTGGCAACATGACAGATAATAAGATAACTCCAACAATAATAGAAAGGATAATAACAAGTGTTGGTTCTAAAATATTAATATACGAGCTTATTTTTTCATCAATTTCATCTTCTAATTGATCAGCAATATCATCCATAATAGAATCTACTTGACCGGCTTTTTCAGCAATATTCAACATTCTAGCTTGAACACCAGTAAAAATATGACTATCATGAAAAGCTTTTGCTAGACTCGATCCTTCATCTAAAAGATTTTGGCAATCATTGATTTCTTTTTGAAAATGTTTGTCATAAATAAGTTCTTTAGATAATTCGATACAACGATCAAAAGGGAGCCCACTTTTTAAAGAAAGAGACATTCCTCCAGCTAAACGACAAGCATATATTTTATGAAATAAATTTTTTATACCTTTAAAATGATAGAAAATAGTTTTAAATTTTTCTTTTCCTTTTTTATTGTGTAATAAATAAAAGATAAAACCAACTACAATTAATAAAATAATAATAAAAACAACAGCATACTTAGATAAAGTATTTCCAAGTAAAAGAATTCCTTTAGATAATCCAGTCATCTCATGACCTAATTGTTGAAAAACTTGATTAAAAATAGGCATTACTTTTGTCATTAAAATAACAATAATGACAACCATCATCAAAATCATGATCATTGGATAAGTAATAGCATTCTTTATACTTTGTAAAATCATTTCTTCTCTTTGATAATGATGAGACAATGCATCCATAACTTCATCATTTCTTCCAGTTTCTTCACCGATTTCTAGCATCTGAATCATATAATCAGGAAAAACAGATGTTTTCTTTAAAGATATAGCAAGTGAAGATGTCATTGTTAAATCTTCATAGATTTTTTCTAAAAGTTGTTTTTCATTTTCATTTTGACTATCTTCTATCATCATAGAAATACCTTCTATTGGTGAAATACCAGCTTTTAAAATCATAGACATTTGTTTACAAAAGCTAGATAATTCTAAATTTGTAAGTACTTCATTCTTTTTATTCATAAATATCATCCCCTCTAATATGTATATTTTACTATATATTTACTACCATCACCGATATATTTTTTTACATCTTTACTTTTATTATTCGCTCCTAAAGTTGGGTCTAATAAAGACCAGTCTTTGCCATCAAATTCAATAACATTATCTATCCAACCAGTTTCGTCTACATAACAACTGATCCAGGCATGATATACTTCACCAACATAACCTACTTCGAGTTTTGTAGGAATTCCTTGAGACCTAAGCATCGCACAAGTTAAAGAGGCATAGTCGAAACAAATACCTGTTTTATCATTTAATGTTTGATCAGGATCAGGAACATAACCATATTGTACATTATTTGCTTTTTCTTTATCATATTTTATATTTTTAATAATGTAATTATAAACATTTGAAACAACATCTAAAGATGAATAGCATTTTTTAGCGAGTTGTTGTGCTTTTTTGACACAAAGAGAATCTTTATTAAATGAAATATAATAATTAGAATAAAGAAATGGTAGATACTCGTTTTCTAAAGAGACATCTATTTGTTGTGTAAAACAAGTTGCATAGAGATTTTTAGTCGGATCAACGGATTCTAAAACAGTTATTTTATAAGTACCATTTCCTCCTGGTAAAGGATATGTAACATATTGATTTAAATACGTAACAGGATATGTATAATTATTTTGATCAGGAGAGGTTACTTGTATTTTAACTTTTTCATTATGTCCACTATAATTAACCATAATATATCCTGAAGATGTATGTGACGCATCAACACTTACGTTATTTTCTTGATAAGTAACTTGATAGTCGGTAGAAGGTAAATATAATTGTGGAGATGAATCACGTAATTTTTTTGATTCCTTTTTTGAATCATTGTTTGAACAGCCGGTAATACAAAAAAGACATGTAATTGTAGAAATAAAAAAAATAAATAATTTTTTTATTTTCATAAAATGCCCCCTTTGCTTATTCATCATTTATTATATCATATTCAAAGGAAGTTTGTCATAAATAGAAAGCTGATGTACAATAATAAAGAAATGAGGTGATCATCATCGCAAATTCAGGGAAAAGATGTTTATGTAGATGTATAAAGTCAATGAACATCATTATTGGAAAAGAAGAAAATACTTTATTTGAAAAAGGAGCAATCTATGATTGTGTTATTAAAGGAGAAATAAATGAACAACTTTATTATAAAGTATATGGTGATGAGTTCACTTTATCTTGTACAGAAAAAGAATTCCATCAAAATTTTTTGATTATCAAACATAAAAAGACGAATGAAGGAAAGTAGAAATTTTGAATTTTATAAGAAGTATGATAAAATAAGTTGCATAAAAAGGAGTAAAGAATATGGAACGTGTATATTATATTGATCATGTAAGTAATGATGATATTAATGCTTTATCTTTAAAGTTAAATAGTATGCAAGAAGTGTCACATATTAAAATAAATAAGGATTCTATTTCGTTTAATTGTGCACGACCAGATAATATACAAAACTATTTAGATGAATCAAAGATGGATTATGTACTTCAAGAAATGGTCAATCGAAAGAAAAGAGAGTATGTTTCTAATCAAGCAAAAGTAGAAAAAATCTTCATGTTTACGAATTTGGAAAGTGAAGAAGATGCACACGAAATACAAAACATTCTTTCTAAATATAGTGTTTATGAAAATGTTCAATTAGATTTTCAAAACAAACTTTTAACATTAACAACTTCAGCAAAAGCATTACCTCGTATTTCACGTATTGTTGAAAATGTTAATCCTGAAATACAAGTAGAACAATGGAAAAAGCCCTTTAAATCACAAGATTTATTTAATGAAAAATATGTACAAAAGTATGCAAGAATTGCTTTATTATGTGTAGGTATTGCACTTGGATTGGTTACTTTTGGAGATACTTCATTTTTAACTTATGTGGGATGGATGATAGCTTTACTTATTTGTAATGAAAAAGTACTTGTTGAAGCTAAAAGAGATTTACAGTTAAAAAATTATTTATCAGAAAATAATATCTTTTTATTAGCTTGTTTTATGGGATGGATCTATGGAGTATTTATTGAAGCGTTGGTTGTTTCTATCATGTATCAAGTTGGTAAACAATTGATTATGCAAGTAACACAATGGTCTATGGAAAAGATCGATGATTTAGTAGCGCATCAAAACTTAGGAAGAAGATTACGTAAAGGAAAAGAAGAAATGATTCCTTTAGGTGACTTTGATATTGGAGATGTTCTCGTTGTCAATGAGGGTGAAACCATTCCTTTAGGTGGTAAAATTATTAAGGGAAATGCTAAATTGGATGTTTATGCCATTGATGGTAGTGATGTATGTATTAAATCTAAAATTGGAAATGAAGTTTATAGTGGAACTGTTGTTACAGAAGGATATTTACATGTAAAAACAACAGCTTTATATGAAGATTCAGCAATGTCTAAAGTTTTAGATATTGCGATGAATGCACCAATGTCTTCATCACATACAGAAAAAATTATTTTTAAAGTTTCTGATGTCTATTCTAAAGCTTTAATTATTGTTGGTTTAGTATGCTGTGTTGTTTTACCATTAATAAATTTAACAGATAATTTAAAATATATGTATTTAGGAATTATTATGTTGACTGTTTCTGGAAGTTTTGCCTATGTTCAAGGGGCGTCCTTTACTTTACTTGCGGGAATAGCTAAAGCATTCTCTAAAAAAATTGCGATTAAAGAAAATAGCGGGTTGGATGATTTAAATACATGTACAACAATTATCTATGATCGTTTTGATGGTATTGAAACAACAGAAGAAGAAATGGATCTTTTTGAAAAAATCAAAGGATTACATAAATCATTGATTATTTTTAATGACGGACCTGTTGATTTAGAAAATGATGAATATACAATTTATAACAATTATAGTGTTGAACAAAAATTAGAAGTTATGGATAAAACACTTGTTGCTGGACCTGTTGCTTATATTGGAGATTGTGATAAAGATATTGCTTTACTTCAAAAAGCTTCTGTTGCCATTTCTCGTGGTGGTGTGCATAATGAAAAAGTACAACGTAATAGTGATATTATGTTGACGGATTCTAATTTTGATACAATTATTGATTTATTAAAAATAGCTAGAAAACAAAAGAGTATTAATATTGGAAATACTTTTATTGGGATTGTGATTAGCTTGCTTGTTATATTATTAGCAGTTATTTCATTTATTCCTTGGTGGGTAGCTTGTTTAATTTATATTTTAGAATCAATACTTGTTTTATTGAATTCACAAAATATTGTAAGAATGTAAAATGCAAAGATTTCTTTGCATTTTTTTAGGAGAAAAAAATGAAAGTAAAAAAAGAAATGTTATTAATGGATTATCTATTATTATCTTATAATCGCAAAAATGCTAAAAATTTATTAAAATATAAACAAGTTTATGTAAATAACCAACAAATTAGTCAATTTGATTATTTATTACATGAAAATGACCAAGTAGAAATCAAAAAAGAAAATACATCTTCATTAGAGATTTTATATGAAGATCAAGAATTTGTTGTAATCAATAAACCTTCTGGTTTATTAAGCATGTCAGATGGTAAAGAAAAAGAAAAAACAGCTTATCATTATGTAAGTGAATATTTAAAAAAACAAGACAGAAAACAAAAAGTATTTATTGTTCATCGTTTAGATCGAGAAACATCTGGTGTTTTAATGTTTTGTAAAAATGAAAAAATAAGAGATCTATTACAAAAAGATTGGAATAAAATCGTTTATTTAAGAGGCTATATGGCTTTAGTAGAAGGTAAAGGCTTAAAAAATGGAACATTAAAAAACTATTTGGCAGAAAGTAAAAGTCAACAAGTTTATGTTACAAATAAAGAAAAAGGGAAACTTGCGATTACGCATTATAAAGTCATTAAAGAAATGAAAAACCAAACCCTTTTAGAAATACAATTAGATACAGGTAGAAAAAATCAAATTAGAGTACAGTTATCAAATATTCATCATCCAATTGTTGGGGATAAAAAATATGGAGCAATAACGAATCCACTGAGAAGGCTTGGATTACATGCACATGCATTTGGTTTTATTCATCCTGTTACTAAAAAGAAATATGAATTTAAGGTGGATTGTCCAAAAGAATTTTATGGTAAAAAATAAGAGGTGAAGAAAATGGAATCTATGATTGAGTTTGTACATCAAAGGATAAAAAAACATAAATATCAAAACGGGATTGATTTTACGATGGGAAATGGTCATGATACACTGTTTTTAAGTGATTATTGTCATCATGTTTATAGTTATGATATTCAAGCATTAGCGTTAAATAATACAAAAGAATTAGTAAAGAGAAAAAAGAATATTATTTTATTTTTAAAAAGTCATGAATATTTTGATGAAGATGTTCGAGATTTTGAGGTTGGAATTTTTAATCTAGGTTATTTACCAGGTGGCAATCATGAATGTGTCACACAGTATGAAACAACTTTAAAAACAATAAAAAAAGCTTTGGAACATTTAGTCAAAGGTGGATGTTTGTATGTGGTTGTTTATATTGGACATGATCAAGGGAAAGAAAGTACAAATTTGGATGCATATTTTCGTACTTTAGATCATAAACTATATAATGTAGCAAAGTTTGAGATGATGAATAAAAACAATTCGCCATATGTTGTTATTATTGAAAAAAGGTAAATCAAATCAGTAAAAACGTGCTATAATAAATATATAGAAAAGGGGAGATTATTATGGCAAAAAAAGTGAATATTGAAATTACAAATCCTGTAGGTCTTTATGCTTCTCCAGCTACTGAATTAGTGGATGCGGTCAAACTTTATAAAAGTCATGTGACGCTCAATTATAATGAAAAATCAGTAAATATGAAGTCTTTAATGGGTGTTTTGTCTCTTGGAATTCCTCATAAGGCAAAAATTGAAATTGTTGTAGAAGGTGAAGATGAAGGTACAGCAATGGATATGATTGTTGAAAAAATCAAATCACTTGAAATTGGAACGATCCAATAATAAAAATACGCTTTTGCGTATTTTTATTTTATCTTTTTAATATCCATATCTTTAGGTAAAACAAGACTTAAAATAATTGAAACAACAAAAACAACAGCAACACAATATCCAGCAAAAACATCTTGAATGATTTGTGGGAAAATATGCCAAATATCAGCTTCTGTTCCTGAAGTAAATCCAATTCCAACAGCTAATGATCAAGCAACAATTGTTACATTTCTTTGATTAAATCCAGCTTTAGAAATCATTTCAATCCCACTTGTAAGAATAGTACCAAACATCATCATTGTACAACCACCTAAAACAGATTCAGGCAATGATGAAAAGAAATTACCAATAGGTGGAAGTAAACCAGCTAAGATCATACAAATAGCTCCTGTAGCAATCGTAAAACGATTGACGACTTTTGTCATATTGATTAAACCAACATTTTGACTAAAATAAGTAATCGGTGGACAACCAAATAATGATGAAATAGAACTACAAAAACCATCACAAGCTAAAGAACCAAAAATTTCTTCTTCTGTAACTTCACGGTTTAATCCTGAGTTTACAAGAGCTGAGGTATCACCAATCGTTTCAGCAACTGAAACTAAGAAAATAACGACGACAGCGATAATCGCGCCAAGATCAAACTTCATTTTAAAAGGAAGTAGATGAGGTAAAGTAATCAATCTACCATTAAAAATAACAGATAAATCTACTTTTCCCATAAAAATTGCAAGAATATAGCCAACAATTAAACCAAATAAAACAGATAATTGTTTCCAATATGATTTTGCGAAAATATTAAATAATAAACAAGCTGCTAAAGTGATAATCCCTAAAAGTAAATTTTCAGCAGAGCCAAAACTTTCACTGTAACCTCCACCAAAAGAACGTGTTCCAACAAAAAAAGTGAAAAACCAATGGACGTAACAACAGATGCAGCAACGATTGGTGTAATAATTTTTTTCCAATAACGTGCAAGTAGTCCTAAGCAACCTTCAATTAGTCCACCTATTAAAACTGCACCCATGGCACTTGCATAACCATAAGTAGCACCTACATAGGTTAAGATAGCTACAAAAGTAAAGCTGACACCCATAACAATAGGTAAACGTGAAACGATTTTCCAAATAGGATATAATTGAATCAAAGTTGCAATTCCTGCAATAAACATTGCATTTTGTAATAAAAATACAATTTCTGTTTGTTTTAAACCAGATGCAAGACCAATTAAAGTAATTGGTGAAAGGTTAGCAACAAACATTGCTAAGATATGCTGCAATCCAAAAGGAATTGCTTTTAAAATTGGAACTTTCCCATCTAATTTGTAAAGATTTTCCATACTTGTGTTGTTTTCTTTCATAATTCCCCCTCTTTTTAATAAAAACAAGTGAATTCTAATATGTCTTTATAAGAAAAATGATAATTTTCAAAAAAAGAGAACGTTTTTTTTAGAAATTTGAAGGAGATAAAAAAGTGTGGTATAGTGTAAAAGAAATAAAGAGTGAAGGGGAATGAAGTTTATGGAAAACTTTATAAAGTTAATGTTGGCATTTGGTATTGGACTTTTATTAGTTTTACTTGCAATGCCTAAAGTCATCCCATTTCTACATAAAATGAAATTTGGACAAGTAGAAAGAGAAGAGGGATTAGAATCACATAAGAAAAAAGGTGGAACACCTACAATGGGTGGTGTTGTTTTTGTTTTAGCGGCAGTGATTGCGGCGTTTGTTGTAAATTATAAAAATATAACAAATCCTAATTTGATTTTAATTACAATTGTTTTAGTAGGTTATAGTTTAATTGGATTTATTGATGATGCTTTGATTATTTTAAAACATCAAAATGAAGGATTGAAAGCATGGCAAAAATTCTTGATGCAAGCTATTTTGGCAGTAGGATGTTATTTGTATCTAGAAAATTTTGTACCTGGTTTTACAACAGAAGTGACTATTCCAATTGTGAAAGTAAATATTGATTTTGGTTGGTTCTATGCTGTTTTAGTATTTATTATGTTTACCGGTGAAAGTAATGGTGTTAATTTATCTGATGGTTTGGATGGTCTTGCGACAGGTCTTTCAATGGTTGCAATTGCGCCATTTATCATCTATGCTATTATGATTAAAGATTATACGATTGCAAGTTATGCTACAGCAATGGTTGGAGCATTACTTGGATTTATGTATTTTAACTATCATCCTGCACGTATTTTTATGGGAGATGTTGGTTCTCTTGGACTTGGTGGATTTTTAGCTATTTTAGCAATCCTAACAAAACAAGAATTATTGTTAATTGTTGTTGGCGGTGTCTTCTTAATGGAAACTTTATCAGTAATTATTCAAGTTGTTTCTTTTAAAACAAGAGGAAAACGTGTCTTTAAAATGGCACCAATTCATCATCATTTTGAAATGTTAGGTTGGTCTGAACAACAAGTAACGATTTCATTTTGGTTTATTGGATTTATTTGTGGTATTATCGCTATTGTGATAGGAGTTATGTAAAATGTTAACAGGGAAAAAGGTTTTAGTGATTGGCCTTGCTAGAAGTGGTAAGGCAGCAGTTAAGTTATTACAAAAGTTAAATGCAACAATTACAATCAATGAAGGAAAAGAATTAGAAAAGATTGAAGGATATCAAGAATACTTGGATGCAGGTATTGAAATTATTGCTGGTGGACATCCAGATGAACTTTTTGAAAGAGATTTTGATTTTGTTGTTAAAAATCCAGGAATTAATTATCATAAACCTTTCATTTTAAGATTAAAGGAAAGAGGTATTCCTGTTTATACAGAAATTGAATTGGCTTATCAAGTAGCTAAAAAACAACATTATATTGCTGTTACGGGGACAAATGGTAAAACAACGACAGTTACATTGATTTATGAAATATTAAAAGCACAATACAAAAATGTACATTTTGCTGGTAATATTGGAAAACCTTTATGTGATGTTGTTTTAGAAAATAATTTATTAGAAGAAGAAAATCATTATATTGTGATTGAAATGTCTAATTTCCAATTATTAGATATTGAAAAATTCAAACCAGAAATTTCAACTGTTATTAATTTAACACCTGATCATTTAGATTATATGGCATCTTTAGATGAATACTATGCTTCTAAAATGCGTATTTATGAAAATTGTGAAAGTGATGATGAAGTTTTTGTTAATAATATTGATGATGAAACTTTACAAGAATATTTACAAAGATATCATGTTTATTGTTGTGTTTTAACACAATCTTTAAATAAACCAGCTGATTGTAGCATTATTGATCAAGCGATTTATTTTAGAGGGGAACATATTATTGATTTAAAGGATATTAAGATTGTAGGAGATCATAATGTCCAAAATATTATGAT